>JABAOH010147904.1_pt1 | contig 11493 bp, 12 predicted proteins | sample 7062181 | NCBI WGS metagenome assembly JABAOH01 (sample SAMN14538630, study PRJNA623070) | marine sediment metagenome | biome: marine biome [ENVO:00000428]; feature: marine pelagic biome [ENVO:01000023]; material: deep marine sediment [ENVO:00002113]; isolation source: pool of 5 deep marine... | reverse complement strand
ACATGCGAGGTTTCAAATCGTTGATGTGGATGCTGACGGCGACCGGTATCGCCGCGACCGTGGTCGGAGGCGCCGTCGGTTGCGGGGACGGGGGCGGACGTGACCTGGATGTGCGCACCTTCCAACTCGAGTATCTGGAGCCTGCGGCCGCGCACCGGATCATCGACCCCTACATCTTCGGCGAGCGCGGCGGCTCGGTGAGCATGGACGAGCAAACGGGGACCATCACGGTGCGGGAGACGGCGGAGATGCTGTCGCGGATCGAGGAGGTTCTCGAGCGCTACGACCAGCCCGAGCCCAGTGTGAAGCTTCACTTCCGGCTCGTGGAAGCGAACGGAAAGGCCTCGGCCGAGGACCCGCGGCTAGAGGAGATCGCGGCGGCGTTGCCGGAGGACGTGTTTCGGTTCAAGAACTATCGGCTCATTGGCGAGACGGTGATGATGGGGATCGAGTGGAGCGGGGTCGCGCAAGGGGTAGTCGCGGATGGCGAGCGCTACATGATTGAGGGTAGCATCGGCGAAGTACGCACGAGGGATGACAGCGGGACCGTGAAGCTTCAGGTGACTCTCCATGCCGACAGGCACGGTCCGGTTTTCTCCACCGGGGTGAACGCGCGAATCGGCCAGCTGTTGGTGTTGGGGTCGGCCCAGCCGGACCCGGATCGTGGCGCCCTGATTCTGGCGGTGCGTGCGGACTTAGAGCGGCACTAGAGCAGGAAACGAACCGTCTGTGCCACGGCGAAGCAGACGGCGAAGGCGATGGCCAGCGGCATCAGCGCGCCCAGCGTCGTCCACTTCGCGCTCCCCGTCTCCTTATACATAGTCCAGATCGTCGTGGAGCAGGGGTTGTGCAGCAGCGAGAAGAGCATCAAGCAGGCGGCGGTGAGCAGCGTCCAACCCTCCTGTCCAACCAGAAGACCCTGCAGCTCGGAGAGGCTGTCGATCTCGATCATCATGCCGGCGCCGGTATAGGCCATCAGCATGGTGGGCACGACGATCTCGTTGGCCGGGATGGCGATGATGTAGGCGAGCAAAATCACGCCGTCGAGGCCGAGAGCGTGTCCCAGCGGATCGAGAAAACCGGAGATCGATGCCGTCAGCGACTGTCCGCCCACCGAGATGTTGCTGAGTAGCCAGATCACGCCTCCCGCCGGCGCCGCCATCAGCACCGCCCGCCAGAGCACGAACAGCGTGCGGTCGATGATCGATGTGTAAAGGATCTGCCCGATGTTGGGGCGGCGATAGGGCGGCAACTCGAGCGTGAAGCTGCTGGCCTCGCCTTTGAGCACGGTCCGTGACAGCGCCCACGACACGATCAAGGTGAAGATCACCCCCACCACGACCACGCCGACCACGGCGCCGGCCGCGGCGAACGAGGCGACGACCGGTGGAAACGCCGCCGCCACGAACACGATGCTCAGCATGATCAGCGTCGGGAAGCGACCGTTACAGGGAACGAAGTTGTTGGTCAGGATCGCGATCAGCCGCTCGCGCGGCGAGTCGATCACCCGAGCCGAGATCACACCGGCGGCGTTGCAGCCGAAGCCCATGCTCATGGTGAGCGCCTGCTTGCCGTGGGCGCCGACCCGCTTGAACAGCCAATCCATGTTGAAGGCGACGCGCGGCAGATAGCCGAGGTTCTCCAGGATGGTGAACAGCGGGAAGAAGATGGCCATCGGCGGCAGCATCACCGAGACGACCCAGGCCAAACCGCGGTACACGCCGTGCCATAAGAAGCCGGTCAGCCACCACGGAGCTCCGACCGCCTCGAACAGGCCGGCAGCCAGATCTTCGACTCGGAACAGCAGCAGGGCCAGCGCCTGGGACGGGTAGTTGGCGCCGACGATGGTGAGCCAGAAAACCGCGGCCAGGCCGAACAACATGATCGGCAGCCCCCAAACGCGCGAGGTGAGCACGCGATCGACCCGTTCGTCCCAGCTCGGACCCTTGGGTCGGTCCGCGTGGACCGCGCGACCGGCGATCGCCTGAGCGTCGCTATAGATGGACTGGACGATCTGATCGCGAAACGAGATGTCGAGCCCGCGTCGCAGCTGCTCGGCGGTCTGGAGGATCGTCTCGGATGTGGCGGCCCGGCTGCTCATCCCGTTCCAGCCTCCGCGGCCACCGGCTCCGCGCCGTGCTCCGCGACGAGCTCGGCCAGCTCGCCCCGTCGAATCGCATTCTCTACGCGCTTGTCACCCTCGAGCAGCCGCATCGCCACCCAGCGGGCGTTCGGCAGGCCTGGGTAGGCCGACTCGATCAGCTCGACCAGCTGGGCAACCGATCGGGCCGCGTCGCCGCTGGCGCGGATACGGTGTGGCCGCGTGGTGATCGCGCCGCCGGCGACCCTGGCCACCGCGGCGGTCAACTCGTCGATGCCCTGCCCGGTGCGCGCGACTGTTGGCACCAGCGGCACTCCCAGCTCACGGGCGAGGGCGCGGTCATCGATGCGGATCCCCTTGCGACGCGCCTCGTCCATCAGGTTGAGGCAAACCACAGCACGGTCGGTGATCTCCAAGATTTGCAGCGCCAGATTCAGATTCCGCTCCAGCACCGTCGCGTCCATCACGATCAGCACGCAATCGGGCCGGCCGAAGAGGATGAAGTCGCGCGCGATCTCCTCGTCGGTGGAAGCGCTGAGCAGCGAATACGTACCGGGCAGGTCCACCAGCTTGTATCGCTTACCATCGTACTCGAAGCCGCCCTCCGCCCGCGCCACGGTCTTCCCTGGCCAGTTGCCGACGTGCTGTCGCAGGCCCGTGAGCGCGTTGAACACGGTGCTCTTCCCCGTGTTGGGGTTACCGGCGAGCGCGACGACGTGATCCCAATCGGTGGTGTCGATACCCAAACGCCGCAGCTCGACACCGCAGGTGCCGCACGGCGCACCTGCTGCGATGCGCCGGTGTCGAATCGACTTGGGGCGCTTCGTCGTCATGAGCGCTCCTCGGCGCCCGCAGCGGCCACCGGCTCGATCTCGATCTCGTCTCCCTGCTCGCGTCTGAGCGCGATCAGTGCGCCGCGAACCCTGTACGCCGTCGGCTCACCCATCGGCCCCGGAAAGGCGCACTCCACCGTCGTGCCGGGCGTCAGGCCCAGATCGAGCAAACGCCGCCGGTTGAAACCCTCGCAGCGCAGCGCCACGACACGGCCCGACTCGCCGGGCTTCAGCGACGAGAGCTTGATCGGTGGCCGCACCGGATGGGGAAGCTCCGCCACGAAGACGTTGCTCGCCACGACTGGCGTCAGCGCGCGCTCGCGCTCTCCATCCCAGATGAGCAGTCGCCGCTCGCCTGCCTCTACGATCTCGATCTGCATCTCGACGGCGAACCCGGCGGCGACGATCTGCGCCATCACTTCCGGCGGCTCGTCCTCCAGGTGGACGATCTTCGCGGGCCGGCCCGGAGGCCAGTCAGTGAGCGCCGTCGCCTCTACCTTTTCCAGCGCGCCGCTGCTGCTCGGGATGGGATCGCCGTGCGGGTCGATCTGTGGATAGCCGAGCTGCGCTTCGAGCGCGTCGACTTCCTCCTCCGTCAGAACGTGCTCGCGCCGGTCGGCCGTCGCATGGATTTCCTCCAGCGGCATGCGCAGCTCGTCCGCGAGGTAGCGCTCCAGCAGACGGTGAGCGCGGATGACTCGACGGGCGAGCTTGCGGCCGTCGGCGGAGAGCCGAACACCAGCACCGGTCGACTGAACGAGTCCGCCGGTCTCCATCTCGCTGATCAAGTCGAGCGCGCGCTGCACCTTCACAACGAGCTTGCCCGCCAGTGACTCCGGGGTGGCCAGCGGGCCGCGCAGCTCGCGGGCGTGGATGTGCTTGAGGGCGTCCTCGACCCGGGCACGCCCGGCCAGGCGGCGTGCCCGGCGCCAGCGAGCCAGGAAGCCGAGGCGGGGCCAAAGGAAAAGGAGCGCGGCGGTGAGGGTCAGCGAGAGGGCGACGAGGAAGAGGGTTCGCATTTTAGATAGACCTAATCGTTCTTTTAGGTACCACTAAATACCAAATCTATTCCGCTTACGACCCACCGGCAAGACCCGCCTGCCACCGCCGGCGGAAAACCGCCGACCGCCCTCAGGAACTTGAACGCCGCGTCGCCGTGAGCGAGGACGAGGTCGAGCGGCCTGCGCGGCTAACCTGCTGAAGCGACAACGCTTACGCGTCGAGACGCCCGACACGCCTCTCGGGCATATGCTTTGCCGCGCCGGGGAGCGGTCGCGGCCTCTCGCCCCGGTAAAGAGCGAAGGTAATGACTGGCCCGGCGATGGGCGCCGCGCGAATCGGAGGTTCGAAGGTGGTCCGCTGGTCTCACCTGGCTTTATGTGCACTGATCCTGGGTTGTGACGGAGATTCCGCGACCGATCCCGAGCTGCTGAGGGTACCGCCGGGAACGGTCTTCAAGGTTTTTCCCGCTGATGTCGCCCTGATCCAGGGGACGGACATCGTCGTTCAGTTTCTCACGGTGTCGGCTGACAACCGCTGCCCTCCCGAGGTCGACTGCATTGTCGAGGGCGACGCGCAGTTGGATCTGCGGGTTTCCGGTGCTGGCGCGGGCCGGCGCACGATCGCGCTGCACACGAACACCGGAGAAGGTCCGAACTCGGAGGCGGTGGGAGATCACCGGCTACAGCTCATCTGGCTCGATCCGGCGAGCAAGCCGAAACGGACGGACACCTACATGGCGACGCTCATCGTCGTCCCGGTTCGATGAGAAGGCTTTCGCTCGCGGTCGCCGCGCTCGTTCTCGCCGGTTGTTCCGAGAGCACCGCACCGGTGCCGGACGAGCTTGCGCTGAACGTGCGAAAGTGGGAGAAGCGGGGGCCGCCGTCGTACAGCTACGACTATCAAGCGATCTGCTTCTGCATCGACTCCGTGCTTCGGCCGGTCAGGATCTCGGTGACCGACAAGGCGGTAAGCCGGGTGGTGTTTCGCGACACCCAGGAGGTGGTCGCCGCTGAAGGACTCGACGATTATCCGACGGTCGAGGATCTGTTCGAGGTGATCCGCGACGCGATCGCAAGGAACGCGCACTCGATCGAGGTGCGCTACGACGCGCTGTTCGGATATCCCACCGAGGCGTCGATCGATTATCAGCAGAACGTCGCCGACGAGGAGTTCGGCTTCCGGGCATCGAACCTGACGCTGATCGAGTAGCCCTGGCCGCCGCGCGGCCGTGGAGGTTGGGCCGCAGCCACGGGCGCTCAGCGGAGGAATCGGCGAGCGGTTTCCGCCAGCACCTGCGCGCAGGTGACCACCGAATCGAGATCCACCCACTCGACGGCGCCGTGCGCGCCGGCGCCGGCCGGCCCGTAGTTGAGACAGGGAATCCCCGCGGCGTCGAAGATGGCCGCGTCGGTCCAGTAGGCGACGCCGGTCTCAATCGGTCGCGCTCCAGTGACTTCGGCGGCTGCCGTGCGGAGGCAGCGTGCGACCTCGGCCTCGGGGTCGCAGACGAGGGGCGTGCGGTGGAAGTACGAATTGACGGTGGCATCCTCTCCGGCGTTCCGGATCGCCCCTTCCAACTCCTCCGACACCTGCTGGGGAGATTCACCCGGCAGCGTGCGCCGTTCAACCCGCAAACGGCACTCCGGCGCGTAGGTGGAGATGCCGGCCCCACCCTCGATCATCGCGCAGTGCAGGGACGGCGGTCCCAGCTGCGGGTGCTCGCGCCTTCGCAGCTCTTCCCGGTCGAAACGCTCCAGCTCGGAGATGATGCGACCCATCTTGCCGATGGCGCTCACTCCGAGGTCCCAGCGGCTGCCGTGGGCGGCGACGCCGCGGGCGACGATCTCGCTCCAGACGAAGCCTTTATGGGTGAGGATCAGCCGCCCCTCGGTCGGCTCGGCGATGATGCAGCCGGTGGCGCCGGGGTGGTGGGCGACGAAATGATCGGCACCGATGCTGGAGTGCTCTTCGTCCACGACCAGCGCCACCAGCAGGCGTCCGCGGAGATGGGCGTCGGCGAGCGACGCCGCGGCGGTCATGGCGGCGGCGACGCCCCCCTTCATGTCGTAGCTTCCGCGGCCGTAAAGCCGGCCGTTCTCGAAACGCGGCTCGAAGGGAGCGATCTCCATCCCCGTCGCGCTCACCGTATCGATGTGCCCGCAGAACACCAGCGTCGGCCCGCGGTCGGCCCCGACCTGGGCCACCACGTTGGGCCGTCCCGGGACGACCTCTTCCAAGACAGCATCGATCCCACGAGCGGCGAACCAGGCCCGGGCACGCTCCGCCAGGGCGGCTTCTCCCTGCGATTCTTCTGGCGCGAGCGTCGGGTTCACCGAGGGAGTGCGGACGAGATCGGTCAGCAGCTCGAGCACGGTCTCGTGGGAGAGGGCGCTTGTGGGCATCGCTCGACTCCGTTATGGGTCGCTGACGCGAAGGTTGCAGGCCAGGCGTGCGACGGTCGCACATTGACGGCGGTGACGGATGGGCAGACAATAGCCTGTGAGGACGGCGGGAAAAAGATGATCAAGGCTCGGCGGCGGACGCGCAAGGGCGCGATCATCGGCGTTCCGATGGACCTGGGCTCGAATCTGCAGGGCATCGCTATGGGGCGCTCGGCGCTGGGCGGCAGCATCCTCTGACCTGGAGGGATCGTGAGGAAGAGCGAGGTATGGGTTTGCGTTGTCGCGGCGATGGCGCTGTACGGCTGTGGCGGCGAAGCGGGTAGCGGCGGTGTGGTGATGGACACGGTCGGGGGTGTGCCATCGGTCATGAGCCCGGAGCGCGGGATGCTGGGTGACACTTTGCCGTGGAAGGTGACTCAGTATCTGCTGGTCGCGGGCGATCAGCTATTCGAGCGCAAGGCCGCGGACTTCGCGCTGGACGCGGGCATCTTGCCCAACGGCAATGTGGTGGTCCTCGACGCCGGCAACCGGCGCCTGCTGCGGTTCGGGCCGGATGGTGAATACCTCGGATTTTTCGGGGGGCCGGGTCAGGAGCCCGGCCAGTTCGTGACGCCGTTCTTTATCGAGGTGGCGGGCTCGCGGATCTATGTGGTCGATTCGGGGCTCAATCGTATCACCGCCTTCGACTCGGCGGGCATCTTCCTCTCCAGGTTCCAGGTCGATCTCGCCGGGCTGGCGGGAACCGCGCCGCTGTTCGCAGCCGGAGGCGAGGACGAGCTGTACGTGGCGGCCGAGCCGGTGCCCTTCCTGGAAGCCGCGCGCGACACCGGCCTGGCCGTGATCTACCACTTCAACATGAGCGGCAAGATCGCCGATACCGTGGCCAGCTTTCCCCCGTCGACCTGGGCGCGTATCGAGCGAGAGGAAGGCCAGGGCACCTTCATCAAGACGCGGCTGGCGCCGACCCCGCGAGTCTCGGCGGCGCCAGGCACGGTCGCGCTCGCCCTCGGCGCCCGCTATCTGATCGAGCTTCGACGCCCCGACGGATCGCTGCTGCGGCGTGTGGCGCGGCAGTACGAGAACGTGGCGGTCACGCCGGCCATCCGCGACAGCATCCTCGATTCGCTGGCGGAAGGTCCGCGCCAGTTACCCCGTGCATCGCTGGAGCTGATCCCCTTCGCTCCGGTGATCCCAGCGATCGACGATCTGGTGCTGGACGATCGCGGCCGCATCTGGGTGAAGGTTCACGGCGACCCGACCCGCCACGAGATCTTCGACGCCGACGGCCGCTTTCTGGGCCCGCTCTTCTTGCCGCAGCCCGTGAAGATGGTCGATGTGCGCGGCGACCGGATCTGCGGCACGATCCAGGGTGCCGGGACGCAGTCGGCGGTCGTCTGCTATCGGGTCAGCGAACGCGGCCGAGGTTGATCTTTTCGTCGGCGCGCCGGCTGCCCGCCGCTCCGGACGCGGACTGGACTACGGGCGCGGACGTCAGCTCGTTGCCACGCGGCGCGAGCGGGCCGGCCTGGCGGGCGTCCGCGATGGGTGAGATGTCGTTGGGCGGGTCCTCAACCGCCGGCGCCGGGCAACCGCAGGTGACCGCGCAGCTTGTCGAGCATGGCGTAGAAGTAGCGGTGGTTGAACTCGACGGCGTCGTGGCGAACCAGATCGCGGATCTCCAGCGGCAGCGCTTCCGGCTTGGGGAAATCGAACCCGGGCAGAGTCAGCGGCACGATGTTGCGCCGCGTTTCGAGGGCGTGGCGGATCTCGCGGCCGAACCAATCCTGCGGATCGGCGCAGCGCTCCAGCGAACCCCTGGTCAAGAAGACGACGAAGTTGGGCGCCGACTCGATCGTGCTGAGCAGCGCGGTGTCGAATTCGCCGCTCGGCAACTCGTCCACATCGAGGAAGATGCTGATCTCCTCCTTCAGCGCTTGCTGGACCGAGCGGGCGGCATAGCTGCCGTCCTCGCGTCGATAGCTGAAGAAGGCGTCGTAGGATGCTGCGGGCGCCGCGGCCTTCTGAACCGTCGCCGGGCTGCGCAGGTGGTAGACATCGTAGCTGACGCCCACAAGCGGCCCTGGTTTGTCGATGGTGAAGGTCTCGGGAGCCTCGGCGACAGCGATCTTCTTATCCTTGATAGCGCGGTAGGTCAGCTTGTCGCACAGGAGTCGCTTACCGCCGCGAGCCTGCTTGACCAGGGCGCCCGCCAGGTTGGCGGCGGTGCCGATAATGCTGAAGTCACGGAAGTTATCGTCGCCGATCGTGCCGAGGATCATCTCGTCGCCGGTCGCGATGGCGATGCCGACGTCGAGAAAGCCCAGGTTGACACTGGTCAATTCATTCCACGTCGTCCGCAGCCGGTCGAATCCATCGAGGATCTCCAGCGCAGCTTTGACCGCTTGTGTGGCACCGTCGGCCGAACGGAAGAGTGCCATGAGGCCGTCGCCCATCACCTTGTTGACGATGCCGTCGTGGCCCACGATCACCGAGGCCATCATCAGATGATAGTCTGACAGGATGCTCTGAATCTTCTCCGGCTGCGGAAGCATGTTGCACAGGTGGGTGAACGCTCGCATGTCCGCGTGCAGGATCGTGAACCGCTCCCGCATGCTGGAGCTGGTGCCGCCGACGACACGGGAGATCAGATCCTTTCTCACCTCTGGCCGGGCGTGCAGGCCGCTGCTGGCCAGCAGCATCTCGAACAACCGGGCGTTGCGGATAGCGATGGAGGCCTGAGTGGCGAGCCGCTGTAGTAGCTCGAGGTCGCGCTGGCTGTAGGGCTTCTGGCCGCCCCCCTTGTTCAGCAGCTGCATCACGCCGTAGGTCGTATCCTGGAAGAGCAGCGGGACGCAGATCATCGACACCGATCGAAAGCGGGTCTTCTCATCGACGTTGCCGTAATGGCCTTCCAGCTTGTTGTCGATGAGCGGTGCTCGTGTGGAAAAGACCGTCCAGGCCTTGCCTTTCCCCTTCGGGATGCGAACGCCCTTCAGCTCGTCTTTGACGGGCCCGGTGGCGGCGGCGAAGTAGAGGTCGTTGTGCGCCTGGCTGTGCAGGATGACCGAGCCAGCTTCGGACTCGGTGAGCGATTCGCCCAGCTCGAGGAAATGACCGAGCACATCCTCGAGCGTGTCGGCCTGGTTCAGCCGGTTGGCGGCTTCGAGCAGCGCGATCAGGTCGCGCTCATCCAGGGGAGAGGGGTCGGGTCGGTTCATCGGGGCGCGTTCGCGACTCCTTCGCAGGAAGAGTTTGAGCGGCAGCAACAAAGTGAGAGGGGCGGCCGGAGTAAAGCAAGGGAACGTCTGGGATCGCCGGAAGCAGCGCGATTCAAACCTCGGCGACAGTGCTCGGGTCTAAGATGTCGTCGAGCCCGATCAGACTTCGACAACGAGAACTGTCAAACACTGGTCATACGCGATCGGGTGCAGGCGCTCGCCTTCGCGGTCCAGGTGTAGCGGCGCTGGTGGAGCAGATGGCGCCCGAGGTCGAAGTGCGGGCGGTACTGATGTGTACCGGTTGATCAGCGCCGGCGGCGCGCGGGAGTAGATCGCGCCACCTGCTCGTAGCGGAAGCAGCCGACGATGTGGTCGTTGACCATGCCGACGGCCTGCATGAAGGCGTAGCAGATGGTGGGGCCGACGAACTTGAAGCCGCGACGCAGCAGGTCTTTACTCATCGCCTTCGACTCGGGCGTCTGCGCCGGTAGCTGCTGGAGCGATCGCCAGGCGTTGACCTTGGGCGCGCCGTCGACGAAGCGCCAGATGTAGGCGTCGAAGCTGCCGAACTCTTCCTGCACGTCGAGCAGGGCTTTAGCGTTCGAGATGGCGGACTCGACCTTCCGGCGGTTGCGAACGATCCCCGGGTCGTGCAGCAGCGCCTCGATCTTCTTCTTGCCGTAGCGCGCGACTTTCGCGGGGTCGAAGCCGTCGAACGCCGCCCGATAGCTTTCTCGCTTCTTCAGGATGGTCTCCCAGCTCAATCCGGCCTGGGCGCCCTCGAGGATGAGGAACTCGAACAGCGTCCGGTCGTCGTGGACGGGGACGCCCCACTCCCGGTCGTGGTAGGCGATGGACAGCTCGCTGGCCGCCCACTCACAGCGCCGTAACGCGTCGCGTTTCTGTGCGCTCACCCTTCACCTCGTGCTTCGCTTGTCGTCTTTGGAGCCTGACCCATAATTCGCGCGCCTTTGGGCCGTCAAGCTCGGTGCCCGGCCGTGGCCGGGAGATGACCCGGCGCCAGAGGCGCATTACATTGGTGCGTCGATCCGCCGGAATCGTGGACGTGGACCGGGTTGAGGAGGAACCCGCATGGGCCTGTTCGATGGCAAGACGGCGCTCATCTTCGGCGTGGCCAACGAGCGGTCGATCGCCTGGGGGATCGCTCAAGCGTTGCACCGGGAGGGGTGTGAGCTGGCCTTCAGCTATGGCGGCGCCTCGCTGGAGAAGCGGGTCCGCCCGCTGGCGGAGAGCCTGGGGGCCCGGTTGGTCGAGGAATGCGACGTGAGCGACGACACGGCGATACGGAAGACCTTTGCCAAGGTCAAAGACACCTACGGCACCGTCGACGCCCTCGTTCATTCCATCGCCTTTGCCGATCGCCGCGATCTGCAGGGCCGCTTCGTGGACACGAGCCGTGACGGGTTCCGGATGGCGCTCGATATCAGCGCCTACTCGCTGGTGGCGCTGACGCGGGCGGTGGAGCCGCTGATGACGCGTGGCGGCTCGGTGCTGACGATGACGTATTACGGCTCCGTGAAGGTGGCGCCGCAGTACAACGTGATGGGCGTGGCCAAAGCGGCGCTGGAGGCGTGCGTGCGCTACCTGGCCTCCGACCTGGGACCGAAAGGGATCCGCGTCAACGCGATCTCGGCTGGCCCGATCAAAACGCTGGCCGCGTCCGCGGTAGGTGGATTCAAGAAGATGCTCGCCTATTCGGAGCAAGCGGCGCCGCTGCGCAAGCTCGTCTCGACCGAGGACGTGGGGAACACGGCGCTGTGGCTGTTGAGCGATTGGGGCCGGGCGGTGACGGGCGAGACCGTTTACGTCGATGCCGGTTGGAACATCATGGGGCTCACGGTTCCGATGGATAAGCTCGACGAGCTGAAGGACTGACGCTCGGTCGACGCCGGTTCCCCCCACGCTTCACCGCTCGC
>JABAOH010039556.1_pt1 | contig 11499 bp, 11 predicted proteins | sample 7062181 | NCBI WGS metagenome assembly JABAOH01 (sample SAMN14538630, study PRJNA623070) | marine sediment metagenome | biome: marine biome [ENVO:00000428]; feature: marine pelagic biome [ENVO:01000023]; material: deep marine sediment [ENVO:00002113]; isolation source: pool of 5 deep marine... | reverse complement strand
CTCTTCCGTGAATACCATGGCAGGAGAAACACCCACCCCCATGCATTCTCAGCCACATGGGGCCGCCATGAAAAGGGATATAGTACCCGCTACTCCCAATCCCCGTGTAATAGATCTGCTCTCCAATCGACTGAAAACGCCCTCTCATAGATCCGTGCATGTGGCCATGGACAGAGAGAGTCAGAAGCATTATCACCACGAGAACGAAAAGGGAGAGAAAAGTCCATTTTGCTCTCATAGGTATCCCCTCCTTAATCTCGATTGTTCCTCCCTTTATCACACTCCCGCACAGGCCACGGGTCGATGATGACTCACCTTCAGGTGCAAGGGGAGTCTACTCCCCTGATAGGGACCTACCCTTTATCCTCATGACCGCGTCGGAAATTATTTCTATGGCATTCTGAATGTCTTTTCTGGTCGTCATTCTCCCTGTAGAAAACCGCAGGGTCCCCCGTGCCCATTCGAGAGGCACGTCCATTGCCTTGATGACATGGGATAACTCCACCCCTCCTGAATGGCACGCCGCCCCTGCCGAAGCCGCCACGTCTTTTCCTATTTCTGTGAGAAGGGAATTCGCGTCGATTCCGTGGAAACCGAGACTCAGCGTATTGGGCAGGCAGTGTTCCAGATCTCCGTTAAGCCTTACCTCTTTCAGTCTCGCCCGCAATCCCTCGTACAGTTGATCCCTCATTAATCTCATGTGAGCTGTGTTGCGCGTCAAATCTCGATGAGCGATTTCACAGGCTTTTCCAAGTCCGACTATTTCCAAAACATTTTCGGTCCCCGCCCGTCTGCCGTCTTCCTGTCCTGCACCATGAATGAATCTTTCTAGTTCTATCCCTTGTCGAATATAGAGTGCTCCGATTCCCTTGGGCGCATACACTTTGTGACCTGCAACTGATAGGAGGTCGACGCCGAGTATGGCGACATCTGTTGGGATCTTACCGACAGATTGTGCCGCATCTGTATGCATAATAACGCCACGATTCCTGGCAAGCTTTGAGATCATCCCAATCGGTTGAATCGATCCCACCTCGTTATTCGCGTGCATGACCGTAATCAAGATCGTTCTCGGTGTGAGTGCCTTTTCAACATCAGAAACCTTCACCAGGCCGGCTCGATTCACCGGCAGATAGGTGACCTCGAAGTTTCCCTTTTCCAGGAACTTGCACACTTCAATGACTGCGGGATGTTCTATTTGAGTCGTAATGATATGGTTTCCCTGAGCCTGACGAGAAAAGGCAATTCCCTTAATGGCGTAGTTGTTTGACTCTGTCCCGCCACCCGTGAAGACGAGCTCCTCAGGTTGGCAGTTCAATAGCGTGGCAATCTGTTGCCGTGCGCGCTGAACAGCCGGTTGGGTTTGCATTCCATACCAGTGCGAACTGGAAGGGTTGCCAAAGATCTTTTCCAAGAATGGACGCATGGCGTCAATGACCTCTGGATCGTGAGGTGTTGTCCCATTATAGTCTAGGTAGATCGGCTTGTTTCTCTCGTCTCGTGTGTGTTCGGAAATCATCTCTCTCCCCTTTTCCTAGGTGACATTATAACAGAGATTCGATCCATATGGTTATCACTATTATTGGCGGTTGCCCCTGTTTGTCTGATGATGAATCGCGGTCTCTGGGAGATTTTTGCGACGTGGGTCATAGGGTTTGATTAAGAGAACCAGGGGGACATGGAAATGTTCTTCAGCTCAATCGCCTGTCAGCGTCAAGGTCTCAAGAACCTGACCGAGCATTGAGATCGGATACGTTCAGATCCTTGACTTCACCGGCCGGAAAGATGACGACGTGATCGAGATTGGCCCGCACCTGTACATGCTGCATCAGCGGATAGATTGTCGTAGAAGGCTGGCTGCTTCGCACGACCTGACCAGAATCAAGCCGGATACTGTAAATATTCTCAGAGCCTCTAAACTCCCGGCCGACAATGACGGCTGTGGCCTGATCATCGGGTGTGAAGTCAATGTCGTCAGGCCGTATCATGACACGGAGTGTGGAACTGGCAAAGGGCTGGTTCGTGGTGAAAGAACCCAGCTCGGTCATCACACGGCCCTTTTTGAACTCGGCCGGCACGAAGTCTGCCTGACCAACGAATCGTGCCACAAAAGGAGTCTGGGGCCGATGGTAGATGGCCTCGGGTGGTCCCAATTGCTCGAGTCGGTGTTCGTTTAGAACGCCCACTCTGTCTGCCAGGGTGAAGGCTTCCTCTTGGTCGTGAGTCACGAGAATAGCCGTGGTTTTGGCTTCTCGCAGAATAGAAAGCACCTCTGATCTCATCTGGGAACGCATATCGGCATCGAGATTACTGAATGGTTCGTCCAGAAGCAGGGCTGACGGACATGGAGCCAGTGCCCGAGCGACAGCAACGCGTTGCTGTTGACCGCCGGAGAGCTGATGAGGGTAACGATTTCCATACGCTTCCATGCCGATTCGCTCGAGCATTCCGGCAAGTATCTTTTCTTGTCTCCATCCCTCGATTCCTCTAAGGCCATAGAGGATATTTTGCTCTACCGTTAGGTGGGGGAAGAGAGCGTAGTCCTGAAACACCATACCCACTGACCGCTGTTCCGGAGGGACAGAAAAACGAGAATCACTCATCAGCCGTCCCTGAATGAAGATCTCACCGACATCGGGTCGCTCAAAGCCCGCAAGGAGGCGCAGAATAGTTGTCTTACCGCAACCCGAGGGGCCAAGGAGCGCCAGGATCTCTGATTCAATGAGATCAAAGGACAGATCCTCGATTACCACAACCCCGTCGAAGGACTTCGACACCCTCTTGAGGCTGACAACAGGGGAGCCAGCTCTTATTTCAGGTTTCATTGATTTCTCGACGGTCGTATCCATGCTGCTCACATTATAGCCCATTGAATGGACTCACTGGTATTTCAGTCGACCGACAGTGGTCAGATCCCTCGTTCCCGCAAGGTGAACAGGGCCACAGGCACTGCCGAAGCCCCGATCAGAAGAAGCGCTGGCACTGCCGCTCGTGCGAAGAAGGCCTCCGACGTTGCCGACCATACCGAGGTAGCCAATGTCTTAAAACCGATGGGGCTCAGGATGAGCGTAGCAGGCAGTTCCTTCATCGTTGTAAAGAAGACCAGGACAGCGCCAGCCAGAATGCCTGGACGGACGAGCGGCAGGGTAACAGTTAAAAAAACCTGCCCGGGTTTGCGTCCCAGGACGCGGGCAGCCTCTTCGAGAGAGGGGCTAACCTGGAGGAGCGACGCACGGTTGGCTCCCACTGCCTGAGAGAGAAACAAAAACATATAGGCAAAAATGAGGAGTACCAGGGTTTGATAGATGGGGGTCGCGTAGCGTGNNTGCTGATCCATCCCGGATATCGCACCGAAAGAATTGCCACCGGAAGAGCGGCTAAGGACGTTGCTACAGCAGCCAGACCGGAAACGTACAAGGAATTAAAAGCAGCCTGCCACACGAGTTGCAGGGGCTCTCCTCTTGTCACACCCTGGATGAGCCAATGGCCAAGAACGTATATTGGCATGAGGAGGGTGAGGAACACGACCAAACCGCAGAAAGCGAGAGCTGGCCAACGCCATCGTCCCAGTCGCAAAACCAGAGGTGGACGTGTCGCCCCGGTGGTCCCGCGATGGTAACGCCCCTGACTCCGGGTACTGGCTTCCAGGAATAGAACAGCTACGGCCATCCCCACTAAAACAAGAGAGAGCGCCGCGGCCAGCGATCGATCGAAGGACGTTTGGTACTGAAGATATATCGTCCAGGTAAAGGTCTCGTAGCGGAGAAGTGACACGGCACCGAAGTCTCTCAGCGTGTACAGTGATACGATAAGTGCGCCTGCCGCGAGAGCAGGACGGAGTTGCGGTAGGACGGCTCGCCAGAAGGTCCTCCATGGGGTAAATCCCAGACTCTGCGACGCCTCTTCGAGGGCGGGGTCGAGACCTCTCAGGGAAGCCTGAAGGGGAAGAAGTACATATGGATAGGAGACCATGAGAATGGTGAGCATCGCTCCCGGAAATCCATAAATCTCTGGCAAACGGTCGAGCCCAATTAGGGTCTCCAGGATACCCTGGACCATTCCTTTGGGACCCAGGGCAGCGACCACCACAAGGCCTGCCACATAACTGGGGATGACCAGAGGCAGAACGGTTAGAACCGACCACATCTTTCGGAAGGGAAGGTCTGTCCGTGTGGTAAGCCACGCTAACGGCAGGGAGAGTGCTATTGCAGACGCTGTAACGCCAATAACCAGTATTGTCGTTCGGCCCAGAACGTGAAGTGTTCGGGCTCTGAGTAATAGGTCCCAGATTTCAGCTTCGGCCGCGAGGGTTCGCAGAACCAGGTAGACCAGAGGAAGGCTCACAGCCGTGGCTGTCAGGACAGCAGGAAGCCAAACCAAGGCGGGTGGCCTGGACTTCGACCACCCGCCTATCCTTGGGCCGTTTTGGAAGCTGTCCTTCGATTTCACCATCTTTATGGGACCACTCCGGTCTCTCTGAGAAGTCTCAAGGTACCCTTGAGATCTGTCATGTCGACCATGTCGATCTCAGGGCTATTGATGTCGGCCAGGGGCACAAGCACGCGAGGCGTTGCGATACCTTGTACGACAGGATACTCAAAGGTTTGCCCGGCAAAGTACTGCTGTGCGAATGGGGACAGTAGAAAATCGAGGAAGCGCTCAGCGGCCTCTTTCTGTTTAGATGTTTCTAAGATACCGGCTCCTGCAACCAAGATGATGGATCCAGGCCCGCCTCCCCTCGGATGGTAGTTTCGAGCCGGGAAGGACTCACCCCGCTCCTGAATGAACCGCAAAAGATAGTAGTGGTTAACAAAACCGAGGGCTACCTCACCGGCGCCAACTGCAGCGACAATCGGCGTGTTCTTCGGGTACGTTTTTGGTTTGTTAGCCTGAATGCCCTCTAGCCACTGACGAGTTTTCTCCTCGCCCCAGAGCACCCGCATGCCGGTGACCATAGCCTGAAAAGAACCGTTTGTCGGTGGCCAGCCCATGAGCCCTTTCCATTGGGGTTGGGCAAAGTCCCAGATGTCGTCTGGCAGGTCGGCCTCGGTCAGCTTCTCCGTGTTGTAGACGACCACGCGGGCACGGCCAGAAATCCCCACCCAATTATTCCGAGGAGAGCGAAACCGTGGGTCAGCGCGGTTTAGTATCTCATCTGGAATTTGTCCAAAGAGGGGCGCCACCGCACCGAGTCCCCCGGGATCTTGAGCGAAGAAGATGTCGGCCGGACTCCGTCTCCCCTCCTCGAGGATGGTGGCAACCAGTTCTGAAGTTCCGCCATAGCGCACACGGGCACTGACGCCCGTCGCTTTGCCAAACTGCTCGATGATGGGACCCACAAGCTCTTCGGTCCGCCCCGAGTAGATGGTAAGTGACTGTGCCTGAAGCGCACCAGGGACAAAAGCCTCGACGGATAGAATTGCGATCAATGCGGCTAAAGTCAAGATCCACTGCTTCATGCATTTATCCTCCCAATTGTGTCGACCGAAATCTGGTTGCCATTCGTTCTGCCTCACACCCGAGGAGTTCCCGATGAAACCACCCACGGTGGTTTCTCTTCGATTCGTTGGGTTCATCTATATCGGTACTATGAACTGAAGTTAGATTAAACTATACAATTAGGTTAGCCTAAGCTAATTAAGTTTTCAAGGCCTCATGGGGACGGCTGAATCTAGGCAGAAGAGCAAGCAGAGGAAGTTTGGCCTTACCCCTTAGGGGGATGGACCCAGATCGCTCCGGCTGCTTTCACCCCGAGGGAGACTTCCCTGAGATTACTCCCTAAGGTGATCGTCCCCGCATAGATGGCCACCTCTTTTACATCAAAAGTCCTGCCTGGAAGGATGGCGTGTCTCTGGAGAAACCTCATGAGTTCTGTGTTGCGTGTTGCCTCTTCGGCAATCCTCACGATCTTAATCGAAGTCCCCTGAGACACGGTGTCGAGGGGTACCCCCCTAGGGAGCCGGATGGTTCTATCCTTGGGGATTGGGTTGCCATGAGGACACGTAGAGGGGTGTCCAAGCCGTTCGTAGAGTTTGGTCTCTACCATCGGTGAGATGGCGTGTTCCATCCGACACGCTTCATCATGACACTCGGACCATTCGACGTCAAGCATGTCAGTCAGTAAGCGCTCCACCAAACGATGCTTTCGAACGATGCCAATTGCCTCGAGTTCGCCCTTCTTTGTTAGGCTGATTTCCTTCCGCGAATTGAGGGATACGAGGCCGTCTCGTTTGAGACGGTTCAATGCACTTGCCACGGTGGGTGGAGAAACCATGAGCTGCTCCGCCAGGCGAGCAGCGAGGATTGTTTTGCCTTCAACCTTCATATTTAGAATCGATTCTAGGTATTCCTCTGCCCGTGCCGTGAGCTTACCATGATGAGTCATTGTTAGCCTCAGCACTAAATTCGAATTAATATAATCTCACTTTCAAAGGAAGCATTATCGAATAATATCGTGATGAAGCTTTTTTGTCAACTCCGGGGAGTGTAGTAGAAAATCGATGTATTCACGCACCTTTGGTTCGGCAGAGAACCTCAGACGATGACGCTTCAGAATAACTGTTAGGAAGTTTCCAGGTCTCAATGAGTCCTCTTGTCGCTGAGTGACATTGCGAGATGCTGCACGGGTGAGCTCGATGGATTTATTGTGAGACCGTCACAGGGATGGCGTAAGAAACTCCGTCACGAAACGGTATTTTCCAAGAAGAATCGAAGGGATAGCGAATTCTGACTGTGAAGAGGGCGAACCAAGTTCCTTATAGCTCCATTGAAAGGCATAAGATTGGTGGTTACAATCTTTCGGAGGGTTAGCTTGGCCAGCAGTTCATTCTTCGATCTCAATTGTCTGGTGTATCTATCCTCAGGTGATCCGGGGTCTATGAGATAGGGAGGTAATGAGAATGGCAAAATGGANNGAATCTGTTCCCGATCGGTGTCCTTCCTGTCGGGAAGCGTGCACCTTCCGGGATGTGACGTGCTACGTTCCCGATTGTGGTGGACCGGATAATATCGATCCGAGGCTTGTCGGCAAAAAGGACAAGTCGATAAATGAGTAAACCATTTTCGGTTGGCCCGGACTACGGACGTTTTTTCTTCAGATCCCTGACCTTTTTTTTCAGAACCTCTGCAAGGGTCGGTGAGGCCGCGTCCTTGTACTCATAGCGAACTCTCACTGTCGGCTTGAATATGGTGAGGATTCTGGTGAGGTTTATGGGAGTCGCAAATATTACCAGGTCGCAATCAGCGGCGTTAGCAGTAGCCTCCAAATCCCGGATCTGGTTTTCGCTATACCCCATGGCCGGAAGCACAGTTCCAATCTTTGGGTATTGATGGTAGGTCTCTCTAATTGAACCGACCGCGTAGGGCCGTGGGTCCACAATCTCAGCTGCCCCAAAGCTCCTGGCAGAAATCACCCCAGCCCCATATTCCATCTCACCGTGGGTCAAGGTTGGCCCATCTTCGACGACAAGGACCCGTTTTCCCGTGATCCTCTGGGGGTCTTTCACTAAGACTGGAGACTCGGCGAGTAAGACCTGGGACCGGGGAGCGTAGATTCTGAGGTTCTCCCTGATCTTCTCAATGCCCTGGGGTGGAGCCGTGTCAACCTTATTAATGATGGCAACATCTGCCATGCGCATGTTGATCTCCCCTGGATAATAGTGTAACTCATGACCAGCTCTGTGGGGATCGAACAGAACGATGTGCAAGTCTGGGTGATAGAATGGTGTATCATTGTTGCCACCATCCCAGACGATGATGTCAGCTTCCGCCTCTGCCTGCTTGAGAATCATGCCATAATCAACACCAGCATAGACCGTAATTCCCTGATCCACCAGCGGTTCGTATTCTTCTCTCTCTTCGAGGGTGCACTTTTCCCTCTCAAAATCCTCATATCGGGAGAATCGTTGGACAACCTGTTTGTTGAGATCACCGTAGGGCATCGGATGACGTACCGCGACGACCCGGTGGCCCATTTCTTTGAGAACCTCACAGACCTTTCTTGTTGTCTGTGATTTGCCGCATCCCGTTCGGACGGCACAGACAGCGATCACGGGTTTGGTGGCCTTGAGCATCGTATAGGTTGCTGCAAGGAGAATGAAATCGGCTCCTTCGCTCATGGCTATACATCCCCGGTGCATGACTTCCACATGAGGGATGTCACTGTATGAAAAGGCCACCAGATCCACCCTGTTTTCTCGGATCAGCATGGCTAGGTTTTCTTCAGGATAAATCGGGATGCCCTCGGGGTAGAGGTTGCCGGCCAGTTCGCAAGGATATCGCCTCCCTTCAATGTCAGGGATCTGTGCGGCCGTGAAGGCAATGACGTTGTATCGACGATTGTCCTTGAAGTAGACATTGAAGTTATGGAAGTCCCTCCCTGCCGCACCCATGATGATAACTTTCTCGATCACAATAGTCCCTCCATAAATCGAACTGAAAATCTGTATAACAGGGCGTGTTCAAGGAGATTCTTGAAGAAGCCGCTCTTCCATTTTCAATAACTTTCCTGATGATGTCAGTTGTCGGTTGTTCGTGGCCGGTTGTCACGGATAGTTAGACTGACAGGTTCCCCATGACGGATGCTAGAAATTTCGCGTGTATCCCTTTAAAGGCAGACCATCCGTTCCCCGACCAACGAGCCAGGGACGACGGCAGACACGACAGAGTCGTTATCTATCTGTACTGGAAAACCTTGGTTCGCCATCAGCGCACCCTTCCAGCGTTTAGAGCTGTCTCAGGGCGCCCCGCTGTGACAGGGCTGTGACTAAAGTTTGAGCAGAAAGAGCCGATCATATAATTTGAAGCGGTCGAAGGAGGCAAATCGCTCCATGAAAGTGCTTTCGACTAAGCCTGCCCTGGAGAACCGTACATCAAGCAAGAGAGAGGGCTTTCAGGGTGTCGTCCTCATCGTTGATGATGATGAGGGTATTCGGGAGGTCCTCGAGGAGATTATACAACTCTTCGGGTTTACGTGCAAAACTGCAGAAAGCGCGGACGAAGCCATTAAACTGCTAAAGGAAGAGTCCTTCGAGTTGATGATCACCGATATCAAGATGCCGGGGATGGATGGCATGGAATTATTGAAAAGGGCCAAACAGTGTGCTCCATCCCTTGACGTCATCATGATGACTGGATTCAGTGCCGAATACAGCTTTAGTGACGTCGTCCTCACTGGCGCCAGTGACATCATCCCCAAGCCAATAAACCTCGAGGAGGTTGAGGCAAAAATCAATCGGGTGGTGAGGGAGAGAAAACTTAGGAAGGAACTCGAAGAGAAAAACCTTCAACTCCATGGGTATCTCGAGGATCTGCAGACTGCGAAAGATCGGCTGGAAGAGCAGGCGAGCCGTCTGGTCGGAGCGCTCTCTGAAATCGAGAAGGCCAAGGCAGTCATTGAAAAGCAAAACCAGAGGATTCTGAAGTCCAACTGGGAGCTGGAAAAAGCGGACAAGATGAAGAGCAACTTCCTCGCCGGCATTTCCCACGAGCTCAGAACCCCTCTCAACGCTATCATGGGATTCCTCGGCCTCGTTGTGGACGATCTATGTGAGAACAGGGATGAGGAGAAGGCCCTTCTTCGAGACGCTCTCAATAGTTCAAAAAATCTTCTCTTTCTGATCAACAACATGCTCGACCTAGCCAAAATAGAAGCGGGCAAAGTAGACATTTTCCTTGAACAGCTCAACCTGAAAGAGATCCTGGACGAGGCCACCAGTCTCCTCTCTGTTCAGGCAAAACAGAAGAATCTCTACTTCAAACTCGAGTCGTGCGATGTCCCTCCTGTTTACGCCGATAGAGGAAAGGTCTGGCAGGTTCTCAACAATCTACTGGGGAATGCGATCAAATTCACCGAGAAGGGTGGCGTCCAGGTCTGGGCACGTGAATATGACAGCTACTTCGTCGAGATAGAGATCAAAGACACTGGTATCGGCGTTGTTCCGGAGCAGATGGCACGCATCTTTGAACCCTTTGTGCGAGCTGACAGAGATTACACGAGAAAGCAGACGGGGACTGGTCTCGGTCTGGTCATCAGCAAGAACTTGGTTTCCATGATGGGAGGGTCGATTCGTCTTGAAAGCGCCGGTGAGGGAAAGGGGAGTCAGGCTTTTTTCACGCTTCCAATCTACAAGGAGGGGCGGGTGTATCCGCAGCCCTCGGGCGAGGGGTTTACCACGGCTCCGTAGAAGTCAAGTCGCCGAAAAATGATAGAGGAGTTGGGCATGACAAAAAAGGTTCTGGTTGTTGAGGACGATCCCATGAACGCTAAGTTCTTCGAGCTCACCCTGAGAAGAAGGGGGAAATTCGACGTCGTGGTGACAGAGAATGTCGAACAGATTCTCAGCCTCGTCAAGGACGGCTCGGTCGATATGATCATCATGGACGTCTCTCTCCGCAACAGTTTTCATAAAGGAGAACGAGTGGATGGAATTGCCCTGTCGCGAATTATCAAGAAAGACAAATCCTCCACGAAGATCCCGATTCTTCTCGCGACAGCTCACGTCATGAAAGGAGAACAGGAGGCATTCCTTGAGGCATCAGGAGCTGATGGATATCTTTCCAAGCCTGTAATCGATCCTAACGAATTCATAAGGAAAGTCAATGATCTCATTGCCTGATGGGGCGGACGCAATCAACGAGCTGGCTCCATGAAAGGAGGACACCAATGGATAGAGATTTGTCGCGTCAGCAGGGTTTTCTGAAAGATAGCTCCCATGCGGAGGAAATCCTCGAACTTCGCTCCCTATACCTCGACTATCTGCGTGGGGAAATTGACACGATCAGGTCTCTCTTAGCGCGCAAGGACCTCGCAGAAATAAGGGAGGTGGGACACCGGTTAAAGGGGAGCGGCGGGTCCTATGGTCTTCATCATATCTCTGAACTCGGAGAGACAATCCAGAAGTTGCAGGACGGTGCCCAATGGGACGACGTGGAAACCCTGTTTCATCGATTGGAAGAGATGTACGAGGAACTCGCCGAAAGCTTGTAGAGGAGAAATAGGGGGAAATCCCAGGGATCCCGCTGAGTTCGATTCTCAGGGTCGGTGCTCACCCAAAGGTGTCGTCTTGCCCCGTTAGACAAAAGTCTAGACCAGACTAGGTCTCGAGCGCTTGAATCTTGAAACTCGGGCTGAAGGCCTGTCGCCCCCATCTCCCTTTTCTCAGCTTTCGTCTGATGAAAACCGACTTCCATGAAACACCATTCTCTCTCGCCCGCTCTCTCCCGGGGGAATCTTGAGGGGGTCGCTCGAGCTCTCAGAGTTCGCAGAGTGAGAAAATTGATGGATCAGGCCTTTGGTCTAATTTTCTGAGGGGAAAAATTAGGCCAAGTAGTTTCCTCTGGATTGGCCTTTCACCAATCCAGAGGAAGTCACCTCTGAGTCTCCGTGTGCTCTGTGAGAAATTGTGGAAACGTCCGGTGTGCAAGGATATTCTTAGCGAAAAAACCTTGGCTCGTGTTCAGAGCATCCCTTCCCATTTTCTGGAAAAATACTCTTTCAAA
>JABAOH010032780.1_pt2 | contig 11500 bp, 10 predicted proteins | sample 7062181 | NCBI WGS metagenome assembly JABAOH01 (sample SAMN14538630, study PRJNA623070) | marine sediment metagenome | biome: marine biome [ENVO:00000428]; feature: marine pelagic biome [ENVO:01000023]; material: deep marine sediment [ENVO:00002113]; isolation source: pool of 5 deep marine... | reverse complement strand
TATCGCAGATCTCCTCCTTGTAGCGCTCGGCGAGTTCATGAAAGGGGCATGTGAAGTGGGAGAAGACGACCTCATCCTCGGTGAGCTTTTCGACCTCAGTCACGACGCCCGCCCCCTCTAGGGTCCCTCTGATGAAATGCTCGCAGAAATCCTCCGATTTCCAGGAGGATATGGCCTTGGATTCCGTTATCTGGCGGATCATATCCTCCCCCATCTCTCGGCCCACCTCAAGGAGGGCAGTCTCCACCGCCTTCCGGTTCTCCGTAAGCCTCTTCAAGGTGCGCAGGAGGATGTCCGACAGCTGCTCGTAGTGCCTCACGGGGAAGCCACCGATGTGGACCCGCCTGTTGACCTTCCACAGGATTCTCGGTCTGCCCCGAGCCTTCAGGGTCTCTGTCATCCGCACAACGAGACCAGCACTCTCCAGGTCTCTGAGGTGAAACCTGAGGGAGGAGTGGGAGAGGCCGAGTCCCCGTGCGAGCTCGTTTGTACTCTTGGGCTTCTTCAGGAGGGCCCGGTATATCTCGAGTCGCGTAGGACTGGAAAGGACCCCAAAATCGTATTCGGGCACGTCAGCTCACCTATTGTTTCAGCGGGCGCTCTCACCAAGTATTTTATGTATATTTTCTTTGGTCTAAATATTTGGTATATTCGGTGGAACAAGAAAGGCGGCTCCGGCTAGGTTGCCGTGCCCTTTCCGCAGAACGGCTGCCAAAAGTGTATAACTCATCCTCAGCGTGAAGGGTTGAGGTTGACTTCATGCCCCTCCACAGTCAGGAGATGAGAAAGATAGCCCCGGAGGCAGACCCCCTACGCCTCGCATGCGGATGGACTAGGGAGGACCTCGAGAAGCCTTGGATTCTGGTGGAGACCACAGGCGGTGAGAGCATGCCGTGCAGCTACCATCTGCCCGACTTAGCTGAGGACTGGATCGTGAGAGGCGTTAGGGCGAGCGGGGCCGCAACAGCCCGATATGACTGCACGGATATCTGCGATGGCATCGACCAAGGAACCCCGGGGATGCGCTTTTCCCTTGCCAGCCGGGAGGTCATCGCCTTCGCCGTCGAGATGCATGTGCGTGGTGGACACTTCGACGGCATGTGCATTGTCTCAGGCTCCGACAAAGGTACCCCTGGGGTCCTCCTCGCCGCCGCCAGGGTCGACATCCCCTCCATTTTTGTCCCCGGTGGGGTCATGGAAGTGGGGCCAAAAGGCGTCACGCTTGAGCAGGTGGGAGCGCTCTATGCCCGTCTCCGCCGAGGGGAGATCTCGCGAGAGGAGTACGAAGGCTTGGCGCTTCACTCCTGCCCCACTACGGGAACCTGTGCTTTTCTAGGAACCGCCAACACCAATGCGGTGGTGGCCGAGGCCTTGGGGATGGCTCTCCCCACCTCCGCCCTCGTCCCCGCCACAAGCTTCGAGTTGGGTAGGCTGGCTGAGAAAGCGGGGGCTCGCATAACCGGGATGGTGGAGGAGGGCCTAAAGCCCTCCAAGGTCCTGACGAGGGAGGCCTTCGAGAACGCCATCATCATACACGCGGCCATCGGAGGGAGCACCAACACAATCATGCACCTCTTGGCCCTTGCCTATGAGGCGAGCGTCGACCTCTCTCTGAGGTCCTTTGACGAACTGTCTCACGATATACCTTTCCTGGTTAACTGCAGGCCATCCGGGCTTCATCCCGTGAACCACCTGTGGTACGCCGGTGGAACACAATGGCTCATAGGCGAGCTTCAAGAGCACCTCCACATGGACGCCCTTACCGTAACCGGCCTCACTGTTGAGGAGAACCTGAGGGATGTGAAAGCCTCGGGCTTCTTCGAGAGGAACAGGTCCTGGCTTTCAAACTACGGCGTCAAGCCAGAGGAGGTGGTCAGGCCCCTGTCAAGCCCCTTGGGAGTGGGGTCACTGGCCATACTGTATGGGTCCCTGGCCCCCGATGGCGCTGTAGTGAAAGTGGGAGCTCTTCGCGAGGGCTTTCGAACCTTTACCGGGGAGGCCGTTGTCTTCGACTCCTCGGAGGAGGCCATCGAGGCCATATTCGGGGAGGAGGTAGAGCCGGGACGTGCTGTCGTCATCCGCTACGAGGGGCCGTCCGCAAACGGGATGCCAGAACAGTACTACATTACAGAGGCCATCGCCACACGCCCTGAGCTGGCTGAAGGTGTCGTGCTGATTACCGACGGCAGGTTCTCAGGAGCTACCCGGGGACCGGCCATTGGACACGTAAGTCCCGAGGCCATGGTTGGGGGGCCCCTAGCCCTGGTACGCGATGGGGACGAAATCTCGGTGAACATACCAAAACGGCGGCTAGATCTCAACGTCGAGGAGGAGGAGGTCCATCGGAGGAGAGAAGCCTGGAAGTCGCCCCCCAGGAGGTTCACCAGAGGACTCCTCGCCGTCTACACTAGGCTCGCCCTCTCCGCTGACCAGGGAGCCCGAATGGACTACGAAGGCGCGCTNNAGTAGTGGTCGAACCCGTACTTGGATCCATCCCCTCCCACCCCCGATTTCCTGAAACCAGCGTGATATCCGTGTACGGTCTCCGGGCCCACCTGGTTGATGTAGGTCTCCCCGAACCTCAGCTTGTGAGCCGCCTTCATAGCGGTCCTCACGTCCCTCGTAAACATGTAACTGGCCAAGCCGTATTCAGAGTCGTTTGCGTATTCAATAACCTCGTCCAGACTATCGAAGCTCCTGAGCGGTGTAACGGGGCCGAAGATCTCCTTCTGCACGATGTCCATATCCTGGTCCACGTCCTCCAGGACCGTAGGGGTGTACCAGTAACCCCGTTCGAAGCCGGGGCCACTTAACCTTGTCCCACCGACCAGGAGTTTCGCACCCTCGTCGACGGCCCGTTTCACGGAACTCTCCACACTCTCCAGCTGCTCCCTAGCCACCAAGGGCCCCATGTCCACGCCGGACTTCGTCGGATCTCCAACTCTGAGGCCCTCCACCGCGGCAACGTACTTCTTCTTGAAGGAATCGTAGAGATCATCCTGCACGTAGGTCCTCTCGTTGCAGATGCAGGTCTGCCCCGCGTTCCAGTAGCGGGCCCAGAGGGCACTCCGGACAGCCCACTCCACATCCGCGTCCTTCCAGACGATGAAGGGTGCCTTACCACCCAGCTCTAGGACCACGTGGGTGAGGTTAGGGCTAGCGCTCTCCATAATCCTCGCCCCTACCTCGACCGATCCCGTCATGGTCACCATCTGGGTGATGGGACTTCGTACGAGTTCGTCCCCGACTGTGCTGCCAGGGCCCGTGAGGAGATTTACTAGGCCCTTAGGAGCGCCAAGGCTTTCCACAAGCTTCACGATTTCCACCGCCACCAAGGGCGTGTAGGATGACGGCTTTAGTACGATGCCATCTCCGGCTACCAGCGCAGGAGCCATTTTCCTTGTGACCATCGCTGCAGGGAAGTTCCACGGGGTGATTCCCACGACGACGCCCAAGGGGACTTTCAGGATCATGATGGTCCTGTCCTTCGCCTCACCTGGGAGCACTGTCCCCTCAATTTGCCTCGCTAGGCTGGCGTAGTACCTGCAGTATTCAGCCGCACCCTGGACGTCGTCCCGGGCCTCCTTCAGGGGCTTACCCTCCTCCGCCGTGACGATACGGGCCAGCCTCTCCCTCTCTCCCTCGATCAGGTCACCTAGTTTCAGCACAAGCCTCGCCCTTTGAGAGGCGGGTACGTCTTCCCAAAGACGCTGTGCAGCGTCGGCGGCCTCCAGTGCCCTCTTCGCATCTTCCCGAGTGCACTCGGGCACGCTGTCAACTACCTCCTCGGTGGCGGGGTTCAGGACGTCGAAGCGCTTGCCAGACTCACTCTCCACCCATTCACCCTCAACGAAAATCCTTTGCGCCATCAAGCTAGCTAGCGAAGCACCCTATTTATCCTTGACCCGCCAAGCCGCTGATGTCAGCAAGATTATCCCTCACTGAAGATGCCCCCGCGATTCCCAGAAGGGAAAGATTAATCCCATCGGAACTGTGGTTACGAGTGGATGGAATGCCTTGCCGTGGAGCCTCCGAAAGCGGGCGTCAAGCGGGTCGAGATGCGTGAGCCCAAGGCGGGTCCTCGGGATTACCTGGTCAAGACTCTGGAGGTGGGAATCGACGGTACCGACCAGGAAATCGCCCGCGGAGAGTACGGCACGCCCCCTCCCGGAGAGCGATACCTGACCTTGGGCCATGAAGCCCTTGCCAGGGTCTTGGAGGCACCTCGAGGCGGCACGTTGGAGACCGGAGATCTCGTGAATCCGACTGTGCGACGTGGTTGCGGCATCTGCAAGCCTTGTAAGACCGAACAGAGTGACTTCTGCTTCACCGGTCTCTTCAAGGAGCGGGGTATCAAGGGCCTCCACGGATTCATGTCGCCGCTGTTTGTGGAGACCGAGGAGTACCTCGTTAAGGTTCCGCTTGACATCAGCGAGGTAGGAGTCCTAACAGAGCCGGCCAGCATAGCCGTGAAGGCCATCCATCAAGTGCTCAAGATTCAAGAGAGGATGCCCTGGAGGGAGGTGTCGGGTCTGGAGGAAAAGAGGGCCCTGGTGGCAGGTTCTGGGTCCTTGGGCCTCCTAGCGACCTTTCTCCTCCGTTCGCTGGGCGCGGAGGTGATCACTATGGACCGGTCCCCCGACGAATCTCCGAAGGCGAAGCTCATCGAGAGGATAGGGGCGCATCACCTCAACTCAAGGGAGCTAGATCCCCTGGTTCTAGCCGAGGATTTCGATGGCTTTGATATCATACTAGAGGCCACGGGAGCGGCCCGAGTTCCCTTTCACCTAACCCCTGCCCTGGCCACCAACGGCATCATGGTGCTCCTGGGGGTGCCTGGAAAGACCGTGACGGTTCAGGTGGAGGCATCCGAGATCGTGAAGGACATGGTGCTCGAGAACCAGGTGATTTTCGGCTGCGTCAACTCCAACGCCGGTCACTTCAGGGAGGCTCACAGGTATCTCAGACGGTTTCTTGAGGACTACCCACGACAACTGAGGGAGGTCATCAGCCACCGCCATCCCTGGCAGGAGTATGAGGTCGCCTTCGATGAGGCGGGCCCTACTGTGATCAAACACGCCCTGGTGTGGGGCGAGGACTGAAGGCGGGAAATGATAGCTCTGTTGATGGGAAACTCCAGGGTTTTGCTGACGGTGGACGAGAGGGGCGACTGGCTGTACCTCTACTATCCCTACGCTGGCCAATTCCAGCACCTATTGGAGAGCAGGCGCATGATCTACGATGCGGACGGAGGTGACCTATCACGAATTGGCGAGGAAGCGTGGAAGGTCGAGCAGGGAATCGATGCGGATAACCACGTTGGATGGTCTCGAGCGGTCGGGAACGGACTCGAGGTCCGTACCAGGGACATGGTGCATCCCGACCGCGACCTCGTGCTCAGGGAGTACCGGGTGAAGAACCTGGAGTCCCGTGTTAGAAAATTGAGACTCTTTCAGTACCAGAGCATGAGCATTGCCGAATCCTTGTATCAGGACACGTGCTACTGGGACCAGTCCCAGGGTGCCATCGTGCACTACAAGCGGGACTATTACCTTCAGCTCTGGGGGAAGCCCCCCTTCGATGGGTTCACTTGCGGGGAACACACCCTTAAGGGGCTTCAGGGGAGCTACGTGGACGCGGAGGACGGCGTCCTGGATGGGAACATAATCTCCCACGGGGCCACCGATTCGGTCCTCCAATGGAACTTGGAACTCGAACCCGAGGGCTCAGCTACGGTCTGGCTTCTACTGCTGATGGCTGAGTCGAGGAGGAAAATCAACGAGGTCTACAGGGATCTTGCCCAGGAGGCTGTCGAGTACCGGGAGAAGGAGACCGTAGACTTCTGGAGGTCGTGGTTCAGAGGCAAGGAAGTTGAGTTGCCCGAAGATCTGAGCCCCAGGGCAAAGGCCGTCTACTACCGCTCCCTATCAGTCCTCCGGAACTGCTGGAATGCCAACGGCAGCATCATCGCCTCGCCCGACGTAAGTAGCCTCATGCCCACCGGGGACACATACAACTACAACTGGTGGAGGGACGGTGCCTACATCTCCATGGCCATGGACAGGGCGGGCCTGTACGAGAGTGCTCACAAGTTCCTCGTGTTCGCCCAAGCATCCCAGGAGGAGGAGGGGCACTTTTTCCACCGACACTTTCCCGACGGTACGCGAGGTGCTACATGGCACCCCCCACCGTTCCTTCAGGTTGATCAGACAGCATCCGTGATCACAGCGGCGTGGCATCACTTCAGCGTCCACACGGATATGGAGTTCCTTCTGAGCATCTGGCCAATGGTAAGAAAGGCGGCTGACTTCCTAATGTCTTTCCGGGACGACCAGACAACGTTACCGTTGCCATCCTTCGATCTCTGGGAGGAAGCGAAATCGACCAACTGTTACTCGGCGTCCGCCGTGGCCGAGGGTTTGTACAACGCGGAATTGATCTCCAGGCAGCTCGGGAAGAGTCTGGGCGGCTGGGGAGAAGCAGCGGCTACGATGAGACAAGCGATTCTGGACCATCTCTGGGACGAGGGAAGGGGTGTCTTTCTCAAGAGCCTGGGTCCAGAGGACCGGGTCCTCGACTCTAGCACTCTCCTAACGATCCGCGCTGGGACACTCTCTGTGGAGGACCTCAGAGCACACCGTCTGGTGGAGAACCTGCGGAGCCGACTCTGGTCCAAGGACGTCGGTGGAATGGCGAGATACGAGGGGGATCGGTACTACGGGCACGAGAACCCCTGGGTTATCTGCACGCTCTGGCTGGCTGATGTCTATCTGAGGATGGGGCACCTGGACAGGGCAAAGGCATTGGTGGAGTGGTGTGCCGACATGGCCACCCCGACCCTACTACTGCCAGAACAGGTGCATGCCGAGTCCGGGGAACCGGCTTCCGTTGTTCCTCTAGTCTGGAGCCACTCTACCTACGTTGACGTTATGATCTCCATGGCGGAAGCCCAGAAACTCACTCGTTGACCGGCATCACGTCCTTGAGGAGGATTCGGTCAACCTCTACCCTTTCCACCCGATCCCCTTGGATTTTCTGGACACCGGTGCTCGTCTGCACCAGGAGCTCCCTCACCCGGGCAAAGCTGAAGAGGGTCACATCTAGGACCTCCCCTAGGCTCTCCCCCTCGGGGGTGAATACCTCCTTGCCCAAGCACTCGTCCGGATGGATGGCTTTCCCCTCTCAGGAGGGCACGTATCCTGAGTAAATAAACCTACCACTAGGGCCAGCCCTCCACCAGGACAGCCCTTGCGGGAGAACCATCCCCTCCCTCAACACTCAATGGGAGGCAGAGGAGCCAGTACTCGCCTGGCCCGACGCTGGAGAGATTTAGGCCCTCAATGATGCCGACCCCTGACTCCAGAAGCAGGCGGTGGACCGGGAAGCCCCTTACGTGAAACCCCTCTATGGATAGGTAATCGATGCCTACCGCCTTTAGCCTGAGGTCCGAGATGTACTTCGCTCCGTCTTCGGACAGGTACACGTAGTCGGTGCGGAAAGGCGACCCAAGCCTCTTGGAGTTGCTCGTCTTGAGAAGGGCAATCTCCCCCCTCCTGAGGGGGAAGGGCGAGAGTTCCTTCGCTTCCACGGCCTTGGAAACATGCTCTAAGGGCAGGACCCTCGCGGGGCCTGAGAAGGCGTCGGGGGGTAGCTCATGGGTGCCTGGCCCCTCACGAAGGAAGTGATAGGGGGCATCCACGTGGGTTCCTGTATGGGCACCCATTGTGAGTTCTGAGAGGTTGAGGGGATCCCCTGCCTCTATACTCTTCATCTCGCGCCTGGAGAAGGCGACATCGCCAGCATAGGTCGTCATCCCAGATCTCAGGGTCATGCTGATGTCTATGAATTTCAAGGCAGCACCTCTGGCGTGTTCCATAACAATCCTAGCGGGCCTGAAGAACCTTACCCCGCCTTACCCCTTTGTCCCTCTCTCAGCTTGTTGAACAGGTCCACGTAGTTCCGGAGATGCCGAGTCACCAAGAAGTTCTTCCTCACGTGTTCCCTTCCCGCCCTGCCAAGTCGTCTTCGGAGTTCCTCATCCCTGAGCAACTGGATAATCCTCTTACCGGCATCCTCAGAATCTGCGGCGAGGAATCCGGTCTTGCCGTCAATTACCTGCAGGGGGATGCCACCGACCCTGGATCCGACGACGGGGACCTGCTTCCAGAGGGACTCCGCCACGCTCAACCCGAAGCCTTCACGGATGGACATGAGGAGGGAGATGTCAGAGCAGCGCTGGAACGCGTTTACCTCCCGGCTGCCCACTCCTCGGAGGTTTGTCAGGAAGAATATGTTGGGGTCCTCCCCCGCCTTTCGCAGGGTCTTCTCGTAGTACTCCCAGGCCTCTGGATCGTCCTGCGCCATGGAAGCGGCGAGGAGAAGTTGTAGGTCCGGAACCTTCCGCTTCACGGAGCTGAGGAGGTCGAATATCCTTAGCCTTTTCTTGGATACGTCCAGCATCATAGTTCCCCTCACCACCCTGTAAAGATCCACTATTCCCAGGGGATCCTTCCAAGGGTCGAAACGGGCCACTGCAGAGATGGTGGGCTTGGCAGGGTCGACACCGTAGCTCTCGGCGATGGAGTTAACCTCCTGGGGCGACATCGGCCTGTTTTTGCTGGTCAGCGGATCGATGCTTGGGTGTATGACGGTGGTTTTCTTCCGCGGGGTTTTTTCCTCTCTATTGCCCGGGCCGATGTAGCTCTCCATGGTGTATATGGAGCAGTCATAGGAAGGAAGAAACTGAGAGAGGAGGTCAATGGAATCCTTGTTGGGTGTTGAGAGATCGATGTGACATCTCCAGAGCCACATGCCCTCCTTCTTCGCATAATTGATCAAGGCCGCGGGCTGGGGATCGTGGACGACTACGAAGTCCCACCCGTCCTCCAGGTCATCGGCATTACGTCGGTTCACCTCGAGGTAGTTCTTTCGCATTTCCTCTGAGATGACTACCTCTCCGCCGTGCAGGCCGTTGTGAATCGTTTTTGTAATCCTGAAGAAGCCCAGGTCTCCCTCGACGACGTTCCAGTGGGCGTCCAACCCGAGATCCCGCATCAGGGGGACTATGGAGGATAGGAGCTCCGCAACCCCTCCACCGTAAGCGGTGGAGTTCACATGAAGCACCCTGGTTCCCTGGAGGGGTTCGGCGGCCTGTCTCAGGGCCTCGATGGATTCCTGGCTCGCGATGCCTCTGTAGTCATCGATGAACTTCTTCTCGAATGCCACTGGTCGCATTACTGCGCCCCCGGATCACCTCGTGGGCAATAACGGAACTGTGGACTACTTTAAAGCATTACGACAGTGAGGGCCGCTATCTTTGTTCCGTAGGCCACTAGAGGGACCGTCGTGCCATCCGAGTAGTGGAAAAACCCATCAGGAGAACGAAACACACGGAGGACCGAAAGGCTCCCTTGACCGGGCCGCAAGGATTATTGGAGAGCAGCAAGTCGGGGGCACGTGAAGTCTTCCCTCCCTGAAAATGCGCTCCAGAACCTCGAGCGCCTGCAGCCTATGAAGAACCAGAGAGATGAAGCGGGGATCTTTCTAGACTTGGACGGTACCCTGACGCCCATCGTGGACACGCCTGAGGCGGTGGAGATGTCCTCCCTAACCCGAGGCTATCTTGAAGGCCTCTCTTCCATGTACAGGGAGGTCGTGGTGATATCCGGCCGGGCTGCATCTGCCCTTGTAAGGATCGTGGGGCTTCCCTCCGTCACGTATGTGGGGAATCACGGCCTGGAGGTCATCGAAAGGGGGGAAAGGAGGATACTGCTGCCAGAGAAGGTTGCCCTCCGAATGATGTCCCTGGGTGAGGCTCTCAAAGACTCCATCAGCTGTGAAGGTGCCCTGCTCGAGCTGAAGGAGCTAAGTCACGCCATTCACTACCGTCGGGCTCCAGATCCAGCGGCGGCGAAGGAGTGTATACTGCGAGAGCTGCAGGAGATAGACTTACAGGGCGTAAGACTCACCGAGGGAAAAATGCTCATCCAGCTGCGTCCCGACTTTCCCCTAGACAAGGGAAAGGCTCTGGAGCTCCTGGTGAGGGAGAGGGGTATACAGTGGATTCTGTACGCGGGGGATGATACGACCGACCTCGACGCCTTCCGATCCATCGCGGAGCTTGTCCGAGAGGGGACGGTCAGAGGCTACAAGATAAGTGTACTGCATCCCGACGCACCCGCTGAGCTTCGGAGGATGGGCGATTACTACGTGAAAGGAGTGGAGGGGGTGCACCGGCTCCTCGGGTGGATGGCGTCTCTCTAAAGCTCATCTCCTCTCAAAGCGTCGTATATATGATATAGTGAGTATCATAATGCAAGTTACGTTAATACTGTGTCTATTATCTCATTTGGAGAGAAAGAAGTCTTATATCCCCAGCGACTAGATACGGCCGCAGGGATGGGATGAAAGCGGCGATCTACGCTCGCGTTTCTACTGAGGACCAGGCCCGGGAGGGTTTCTCCCTGGAAGCCCAGCTAGAAAGGCTTAGATCTTATTGCGCTGCCCGAGAGTGGGAAGTCGCCGGCGAGTACGTTGACGACGGACATTCGGGACGAGACGAGAAAAGGCCCGCCTACAGCAAGATGTTGGAGGAGCGGAACCGCTGGGACACAATCCTCGTAATGAAGATGGACAGGATCCACCGGAACAGCCGGAACTTTATGGCCATGATGGACCACCTTCGAGGATGGGGGAAGGAGTTCACCAGCATGCAGGAGTCCTTGGACACGGCGACGGCCATGGGAAGATTCGTCATGGACATAATCCAGAGGATTGCCCAGCTCGAGAGCGAGCAGATTGCGGAGCGGGTCTACATGGGGATGCGCCAGAAGGCCAAGTCTATGGGGGGATGCTTAGGGAGTCCGGCGCCCTTTGGCTATCTGTATGACGAACAGGGACTTCGCGTAGATGGTAAGACCGCACCCGTTGTGCGGCAGATGTTCAAAGAGCATTTCCGCGGGAAGACTCTAAGCTGGATTGCTGATGATCTCAACAGAAAGGGCGTGGCCACCGGAGGGGGAAGGAAATGGACTTCGTGGTCCGTTCGTTACGTGCTTCGGAATCCCGTCTACGCGGGATATGCATATTGGGATGGGATACTCCGTGAGGGAGATCATGAACCACTCGTGTCGACTGACGAGTATATTCGGATTCTACGTTTGTTCCTAGAGAGGGCCCGCAAGCGTAGTACGAGAGGAAGAATACGCGGCCTTGTGGCGGCAGTTGAGGACCTGCAGGAAAACCCTCAGTCCTTCGACCGCCGACATGCAGGAGTGGCGAATGAAGTGTGAGCGTTGCTGGTCCGAAGGAGACTCGGCAGAGCCGGGCGAGGTCGAGCTGGCGCCCCCATTGGGTGGTGACGATCTGGAAAGGGTGCCCCTTTGTCGGAGCTGTATGGCATCTGCTCCGCGTAACCCAATCCTCTTCCGGAAGCTGTATCTCAGGTTCGCTTCCAGGAAGGAGATGCTGCAGCACTATGGTACCTCCAAAGTCTCCGAAG
>JABAOH010130448.1_pt6 | contig 11502 bp, 8 predicted proteins | sample 7062181 | NCBI WGS metagenome assembly JABAOH01 (sample SAMN14538630, study PRJNA623070) | marine sediment metagenome | biome: marine biome [ENVO:00000428]; feature: marine pelagic biome [ENVO:01000023]; material: deep marine sediment [ENVO:00002113]; isolation source: pool of 5 deep marine... | reverse complement strand
GAGAATGTCTCAGTCCTGTAGGCGCTCCAGGTCGAGATCCCGACCGCCTACATCCGCTCCTGGTAGTTATTCGTTAATAGAACCGGGGTATGGCCGTAGTCGCGGCTGGTTGGTGGCGCCCTCTCCGCCACCCCCACCCTCCGTCGTCAAGCCCGGGATGAGGCCCCCTGCTCGGAACACAACCCCGTCATTGCGAGGAGGCCGAAGGCCGACGCGGCAATCCAGAAGGTCCCGAAGTCCTGTGATTTACTGGATCGCCGCGGCTGCTTTGCAGCCTCGCGATGACGGTCTTAGCCTTTCCGCACAAAGGCCGCCCCCCAAACATAACAAGAGCCGCCAGACCTGCTGGCGGCTCCCTGTCAATTCGACATTTTCCTCTTTGGCTCCAACCGCCCGCGGTTGCGATCGGTCACCAGGATGCCGTACGGAGTTACGGCGTCTCAATCGGCCGGCCCCCGAAGGGCCTTAGCCTCGATACGGATTCTGATACGGTGGCCCGATCACGTCAAGCCAAAGCGGCGCGAACGTGGCACTTCTAGGCAAAATGTGATCGACGTTCGCCGCTTGTTCCGACACGGCATGGGCTGGCCGAACGGCGCTATTGTGATATGCCGGCGCCGCCGCTAGGGTCCGTCCCGGATCGAGTGGCACCGTTCAAGTATCGGAGGGGTCCCCATGGCGAAATACAGAGTCGCCGTCATTCCCGGTGACNNGTGCCCGAGGGCATGCAGGTCCTGGAGGCGGTCGGCGGCAAGTTCGGCGTCGAATTCCAGTGGGACGAGTTCGACTGGAGCTGCGAGCGTTACAAGAGCGTCGGCCGGATGATGCCGGAGGACGGGCTCGACCAGATCCGCGACCACGATGCCATCTACCTCGGCGCCGTCGGCTTTCCCGGCGTGCCCGACCACGTCTCGCTGTGGGGTCTGCTGATTCCGATCCGCCGCATGTTCCGGCAGTACGTCAACCTGCGGCCGGTGCGGCTGTTCGAGGGCGTGGCCTCGCCGCTGGCCGGCCGCGCGCCCGGCGACATCGACTTCTACGTCGTGCGCGAGAACGTCGAGGGCGAATACTCCGAGGTCGGCGGCCGATTCAACCACGGCACCGAGGACGAGATGGTCATCCAGGAGAACATCTTCACCCGCAAGGGCGTCGACCGCATCGTCCGCTATGCCTTCGAGCTGGCCCGCAGCCGGCCGCGCAAGCACCTGACCTCGGCCACCAAGTCGAACGGCATCTACTACACCATGCCCTATTGGGACGAGCGCGTGCGCACCGTCGCCGCGGACTATCCCGACGTCAGGTGGAATCAGTTCCACATCGACATCCTGACGGCGCATTTCGTCCAGCACCCCGACTGGTTCGACGTCGTGGTCGGCAGCAACCTGTTCGGCGACATCCTCTCCGACCTGGGCCCGGCGGTCACCGGCACCATCGGCATCGCGCCGGGCGCCAACATCAACCCGGAGCGGACGCATCCTTCGATGTTCGAGCCGGTGCACGGCTCCGCCCCCGACATCGCCGGCAAGGGCCTCGCCAACCCGATCGGGCAGATCTGGTCCGGCGCCATGATGCTCGACCACCTCGGCCACAAGGATGCCCACGATGCCATAGTTTCCGCGATCGAGGCGGTGTTGAAGGACCGGACGGCGCTGACACCGGACATGGGCGGCAAGGCCGACACCAGGGCGCTGGGCCAGGCGATCCGGGACGCCATTTGAGCGCGGGCCGCTGACATGAGCGACGCGCCGGCGCGCGGCTTTTCCATCGCCGAATTCGAGGCGCGGGCAGAGCGCGCGCGGGCGCTGATGACCGGACACGAGCTCGATGCGCTGCTGGTAACCCAGGAGCAGCACGTCCGGTATTTCACCGGTTTCGATTCGCAGTTCTGGGCCTCGCCGACGCGCCCGTGGTTCGTTATCGTGCCGCGGGAAGCCGCGTTGATCGCCGTGATCCCCGAGATCGGCGCGGCGGGCATGGCGGCGACCTGGGTCGAGGATATCCGCGCCTGGCCCGCCCCGGTGCCGGAGGACGACGGGGTGACGCTGCTGGCCGACGCGCTTTCGGGGCTGCCGCGGCGCTTCGGGCGCATCGGTGCCGAGATGGGGCCGGAGATGGTGCTGCGCATGCCGGCGGTCGATTTTCTGCGCGTCGGCGAGATGATCGCGCCGCTGGCCTTCGCCGACGGCACCGCCGTGCTGCGAGCCCTGCGCGGCGTCAAATCGCCGGCCGAAATCGACAAGATACGCCATGTCTGTCGGCTGACATCGGAGGCCTTCCTGGCCTTGCCCTCGAAACTCTCCGCCGGCATGACCGAATGGGAGGCGTGCCGCGAGATGCGCATCGAGGTGTTGCGCCGTGGTGCCGACTCCTCGCCCTACATGATGGGAGTCGCAGGGCCGGGCGGCTACGACAACATCATCATGGGCCCACGGCAGAAATCGATCGGCGCGGGCGACATCCTGATCATCGACACCGGGACGGTGTTCGACGGCTACTTCTGCGATTTCGACCGCAATTTCGCCTTCGGTGCGGCTGACGAGGCGGCGCAGTGCGCCCATGACACGGTCTGGCGGGCCACCGAGGCCGGTATCCGGGCCGCGCGCCCCGGCGCCACGACCAGCGATCTGTGGCGTGCCATGGCGAAGGTGCTGGAGGAGGGCGGATCGCGCGGCAACAACGTCGGCCGCATGGGTCACGGGCTCGGCCTGCAGCTGACGGAGTGGCCGTCGAACCGGCCCGGCGACGATACTGGCCTCGTCCCCGGCATGGTGCTGACGATCGAGCCGGGAATGGAATTCGGGGCAGGTCGCATGATGGTCCACGAAGAGGACATCGTCGTTACGGAAGACGGCTGTGAACTCCTGACGATCCGTGCCGGGCGGGAGCTGCCCGTGGTAGGCTAGGCGAGGCTGGATAGAGAGGGGCCATGCACACGCGCTGGTTCGAGGAGTTCCAGGTCGGCGACCGCTTCGAAAGCCGAGGCGCGACGTTGACCGAGTCGCAGATCGTCGATTTCGCGCTGACCTACGATCCGCAGCAGATGCACGTGAATGCGGCCGCTGCCGCCGAGGGAATGTTCGGCGGGCTGATTGCCAGCGGCTTCCAGACCCTGGCGCTGAGCTTCCGGCTGTTCTTCGACCTCGGTCTGATGGAGCGATCCAATATCGTCGGGCCGGGGATGGATGAGGTGCGCTGGCTTGCGCCGGTGCGTCCGGGCGATACCTTGAAGAGCGTCGTCGAGGTCCTGGAGGCACGCGAGTCCCGCTCCAAGACGGACCGCGGCACCGTGCGGTTCGGATTTACCGTAAAGAACCAGCACGGCGATACCGTGCTGACCTATCAGGCGCTGACCATTATCCGCAGGCGGCCCGACAGCACCGTCGGCTAAAATCGGCGTGCACCCCTGCGGCGGCTTGCGGCTGGGCGTGGGAGGACAGGGATGGGGCTGGACGTCCACATCATCCAGATGTCGGTGGTGTTCGCGCTCTGCGCCGGCGGCCTCTATCTCTATGCGAGCGAACGGGTCAGCTACGAGCTGACGTCGCTCCTCGTCCTGTCGGCTCTGGTGGTGTTGTTCGAAATGCTGCCGGTCGAGGGGATGGGCCTCGGGCGCTTGCTCGCGGGCTTCGGCAATCCGGCGTTGATTGCCGTGCTGGCGCTGCTCGTTGTCGGCCAGGGCCTGGCGACGACCGGTGCGCTGGGCCGTGGCGCCTGGGTGCTGCTCAAATTGACCCGGGGCAACGCGGCCGGGTCGGTGGCCCTGTCGCTCGTGGTGGTGGCGGTCGTCAGCGCGTTTCTCAACAATACGCCGGTGGTCCTGATCTTCATTCCGATCATGCAGGCGCTGGCCGAGAAGCTGGGCCACGGGCCGGGCCGCACCATGATGCCGCTAAGTTTCGCGGCGATCCTGGGCGGCATGACGACGCTTCTGGGTTCGTCGACGAACCTGCTGGTGTCGGGCACGCTCGTCACCCTCGGCGAGGCACCGATCGGGTTCTTCGATTTCCTGATCCCGGGCAGCCTGCTCGCCGTCGTGGGATTGCTGTACCTGCTGTTGATCGCGCCGCGGCTGCTGCCCGATCGTGCGGGCGGCGGCCCGCAGCTGCCTGTCTCGGGCAAGCAGTTCGTGGCGCAGGTCACCATCGGCGACGGTTCGCGGCTGGTTGGCGCGCAATCGAAGCTCGGCGTGTTCGAATCCTTGCCGCAAATCACCGTTCTCATGATCCAGCGCGGCGAGCGCGCGATCCTGCCGCCGTTCGACGACGTGACCCTGCAGCCGGGCGACCTGGTCGTGGTGGCCGCGACCCGGAAAACCCTTACCGAAACCCTGCATGACGATCCGCATCTCCTGCATCCGGATGCCCCCGGGGGCGAATCGGACGAGCAGCGGGAGGACGCCCGGTCGCGGGCCCATGGCGACCAGGTGATGGCGGAGGTCATGGTGCCGCCGGCGTCGCCCATGGTCGGCCGCACGCTCGAGCGGATCGGTTTCCGCTACCGGCTTGGCTGTATCGTGCTGGGCATCGAGCGGCGCAGCCGCATGCTGCGGCGGCGCATCACGGAAATTCCGCTGCAGGCGGGCGATGTGTTGCTGATCCAGGGACGGGACGGCGACATCAAGGCGCTGCGGAACAACCGCGATGTCCTGCTGATGGAATGGTCGGCCGCCGCCCTGCCGTCGGTCCACCATGCCAAGCGTGCCATCGCGATCTTCCTGTGCGTGGTCGCGGCCGCGGCCAGCGGCGTGTTGCCGATCGCGGCGGCGGCTGTGATGGGGGCCGCCGCCATGCTTGCGACCGGTGTGCTCGGACTGCGCGAGGCCACGCGCGCACTCGACTCGCGCATCGTCATGATGGTCGCGGCCGCACTGGCGCTGGGCGAGTCGCTGCAGGCCACCGGCGGCGCGCGGTTTCTGGCCGGTCAGATGCTGGCGCTGCTGGACGGCAGCGACCCCGCCACGATCCTGAGCGCCCTGTTCCTGCTGGTGGCGCTGCTCACCAATCTCGTCACCAACAACGCTATGGCGGTCCTGTTCACGCCCATTGCGATCGGCATGGCGAACGGTCTTGGGGTTCCGGTGGAGCCGTTCGCCATCACGGTGCTGCTGGGGGCCAACTGCTCGTTCGCCTCGCCCATGGGCTACCAGACCAATCTGCTGATCATGGTTCCGGGGCACTACCGGTTCCGCGACTTCGTCACGGCCGGCCTGCCCCTCCTGTTCCTGCTTTGGGTGGTATTCACGGTGTTCGCGCCGGGATATTATGGATTGTAGGCTTGCTGACGTCGCCGCGACCGGGACAGACGGCACGGCGCATGGTCGTGGTGTCGGAAGCGGGCAAGACTTGCGGCTGGGCGGATCGCGCTGCGGTGCGGTCCGGCCCTGACGCGGACCACCGTGGCGGCGGAACCGCGGCAAGCGGCGAGGCGTCAAGAAGCGCCTGCGGACGGCTGGCGGCGGGTTGGAATCCGGCCGCGTGCAACCGAAACGCGTCCGCTTGAGGGGGCAGGAGGCGATGGCGGAAATCGGTGGCGGGATGTTCCAGATGACGGCGGTCTTCATCCTGATCGTCGTTGCCCTCGCCTTTTACGCGACCGAAAAGCTGTCCTTCGAGCTGACCTCGCTGGCGGTGATCTGCGCGCTGCTGCTGCTGTTCCATTTCGCGCCCGTGTCGGGACCCGACGGCGTCAATCGCCTGGGCGCGGAACGGATCCTGTCCGGCTTCGCCAATCCCGCCCTGATCACCGTGCTGGCGCTGCTGGTGGTCGGCGACGGGCTGTCGCGGACCGGTGCACTCGGCCAGGGCGCCTGGCTGCTGCTGCGCGCGATGCGAGGGCACGCGGCGGCCAGCATCGGGCTGGCCCTGTTCACCGTGCTCGCGGTCAGCGCGTTCCTCAACAATATTCCTGTCGTCGTGATCTTCATCCCGATCATGCAGGCGCTCGCCGAAAAGGTCGGCCAGGGCGCGGGGCGCTACATGATGCCACTGAGCTTTGCGGCGATCCTCGGCGGCATGACCACGCTGATCGGCTCGTCGACCAACCTTCTGGTCTCCGGCATGCTGGTGGAACTCGGCGAGCGGCCGTTCGCCTTCTTCGACTTCACCGTTCCCGGCCTGGTTCTCGCGCTCAGCGGCCTTGCCTATGTCATGATCATCGCGCCCCGGCTGCTCCCGGACCGCGAGCCGCCGCTCGGCACGCTGCCGGTATCCGGACGCCAGTTCGTGGCCCAGATCAGGGTCACGGAAGAATCCCGGCTGGTCGGCGAGGAATCGAACCTTGGGGTGTTTCCCGGCTTGCCCGACATCACCGTCCTGATGATCCAGCGCGAGGACCAGACCTTCATGCCGCCTTTCGAGGACGTGACGCTGGCGCCGGACGATATCCTCGTGGTGGCGGCCACGCGCAAGACGCTGACCGATGCGCTGAAGAACGATTCCCGCCTGCTGCATCCGGAGATCCCGGAACCCGTCGCCGGATCGGACGGCGAGGACGAGCGGCGCTGGACCTCGGGCGGTCAGACCCTTGCCGAGGTGATGGTGCCGCCGAGCTCGCCGATGGTCGGACGGACCTTGGAACGCATCGGTTTTCGCTTCCGTCATCATTGTATCGTGCTCGGCATCGAGCGGCGCAGCCGCATGCTGCGCCGTCGCATCACGGAGATCCCGCTCGAGGCCGGCGACGTGCTGCTGATCCAGGGTCGCGCCGACGACGTTCTGGCGCTGCGCGGCAACCGCGACGTGCTGCTCATGGAGTGGTCCGCGGCTGCGCTGCCCGAACTGCACTACGCGAAGCGCGCGAGTGCGATCTTCCTTGGCGTCGTGATTGCCGCCGCGTCCGGGGCGCTGCCCATCGTCGTCGCCGCGGCGACCGGTGCGGCGGCAATGGTGCTGAGCGGTGCGCTCAGCATGCGCGAGGCGGTCCGCGCTCTCGACTTCCAGATCATTCTGACGATCGCCGCCGCCCTCGCCCTCGGAGCGGCGATGCAGGAGACCGGCGGCGCCGATTTCCTGGCCGGCCTTCTGCTCGGGCTGCTGGACGGGGCCCCGCCCGTCGTTATCCTGTCAGCCTTCTTCCTTCTCGTCGGCAGCCTCGCGAACATCATCAGCACCAAGGCGACGGCGGTGCTGTTCACGCCCATCGCCGTCGGCATCGCACACGGCCTGGGCGTGCCGGCAGAGGTTTTCGCCGTGGCCGTGGTATTCGCGGCGAACTGTTCGTTCGCGTCGCCGATCGGCTACCAGACGAACCTGCTCGTGATGGTGCCGGGTCATTATCGTTTCATCGATTTCGTGAAGGCGGGCGCGCCCCTGCTCGTGCTCGTGTGGATCGTCTTCACGCTGTTCGCGCCCTGGTACTACGGTATCTAGCGGCAAGGACCTGCGTTGTTGCAGCGCAACAATAAACGTTGACGCACCATACGCCCGTTCATAATCTCCGGTCTCGCCGCAATTCGGCGCACGCGGGTTTCCGTTTGCGCGCCGCAGCGTCGTTGGCAGTGACAGGGTGACGCCATGACCAGACCCGACAGGAAACCGAATCGCGCCTTCTTTTCGTCCGGCCCCTGTGCCAAACGGCCGGGCTGGTCGCCTGCCGTGCTGGCCGACGCCTGGACCGGGCGGTCCCATCGCGCTGTCGGCGGCAAGGCGAAGCTGCAGGAGGTCATCGACCGCAGCCGTGCCATTCTCGGCGTCCCGGACGACTACCGCCTGGCGATCGTGCCGGCCTCGGACACCGGCGCGGTCGAGATGGCGCTCTGGTCGCTGCTCGGCGCGCGCGGCGTCGACATGCTGGCGTGGGAGAGTTTCGGCAGGGGCTGGGTCACCGATGTTACGCAACAGCTCAAGCTCGAAGACGTCCGGATCGTCGACGCCGATTACGGGGCGCTGCCCGACCTTGCCGCGGTCGACCCGGCGCGGGACGTCGTTTTCACCTGGAACGGGACGACCAGCGGCGTCTGCGTGCCCGACGGCGACTGGATCGCGGCCGACCGCACGGGCCTTGCGATCTGCGACGCCACCTCGGCGGTGTTCGCCATGGACCTGCCGTGGGACAAGCTCGACGTGGTCACCTGGTCGTGGCAGAAGGTGCTCGGCGGCGAGGCGGCGCACGGCATGCTGGCGCTGAGCCCGCGGGCGGTCGAGCGGCTGGAAAGCTACACGCCGCCCTGGCCGCTGCCGAAGATCTTCCGCCTGACCAAGGGCGGCAAGCTGATCGAGGGCATCTTCCGCGGCGAGACCATCAACACGCCCTCGATGCTCTGCGTCGAGGATGCGATCGATTCCCTGAAATGGGCGGAGGAGATCGGCGGCCTGCCGGCGCTGATCGAGCGATCCCGGGCCAATCTCGCCGCCGTCGCCGCCTGGGTCGAGGTGACGCCCTGGGTGGCGTTCCTCGCGCGCGACCCGGCCACCCGGTCGTCCACCTCGATCTGCCTTGCGCTCACCGATACCGGGCTGTTGACAGGCGATGCGGCGGCAACGGCTCCGAAGAAGATCGCCAGCCTGCTCGACCGCGAGGGCATCGCGTACGATATAGCCGGGTATCGCGATGCGCCGCCCGGCCTGCGGATCTGGGGCGGGGCCACGGTCGATCCGCTCGACATGCGTATCCTGATGCCGTGGATCGAGTGGGCGTACGGGGAGACCTGCCTGGCCCCTGCCGCGGCCCAGTGAGATGGACGGAACGACCATGCCGAAAGTTCTGATATCGGACGATCTGAGCGACCGCGCGGCCCAGATCTTCCGGGAACGCGGTATCGAGGTCGATGTCGAAACGGGGCTGGGCGAGGACGAGCTGGCCGGGCGAGTCGACGGGTATGACGGGCTCGCCGTACGGTCCGCGACCCGGGTCACGGCGCGGATCCTGGAGGCAGCCAAGAACCTGAAGGTCGTCGGCCGGGCCGGGATCGGCGTCGACAACATCGACGTCGACGCCGCCACCCAGCGGGGCATCGTGGTGATGAACACGCCGTTCGGCAACTCCATCACCACGGCCGAGCACGCCATCGCGCTGATGCTGGCGCTGGCGCGCGACCTGCCGGCCGCCAACGCTTCGACCCAGGCCGGCAAGTGGGAGAAGAAGCGGTTCCTGGGGATCGAGATCACGGGCAAGACACTGGGTCTGGTCGGCGCCGGCAATATCGGGTCGGTCGTTGCCAACCGGGCGCAGGGCCTGAAGATGCGGGTCGTCGCCTACGACCCCTTCCTGTCTGCGGAGCGCGCCCGCGACCTCGGGATCGAGAAAGTCGAGCTCGACGAGCTCTTCAAGCGCGCCGACTTCATAACCCTGCATGTCCCGCTGACCGACCAGACCCGCGGCCTGATCGACAAGAAGGCGTTCGCGAAGATGAAGCCGGGGGTACGGCTCATCAATTGTGCGCGTGGCGGCATCGTGGTCGAGAAGGACCTGCTGCAGGCCCTCGAATCAGGGCGGGTCGCCGGGGCGGCGCTCGACGTCTTCGAGGTCGAGCCGGCCACCGACAACCCCCTGTTCGGCCGCGACGATGTGATCGCGACGCCGCATCTCGGAGCGGCCACCACCGAAGCGCAGGAAAAGGTTGCCGCGCAGATCGCCGAGCAGATGTCCGACTACCTGCTCACCGGGGCCGTCATCAACGCGCTCAACATGCCGGCGGTGACTGCGGAGGAGGCGCCGAAGCTGCGACCCTACATGGCGCTCGCCGAGCTGCTCGGCAGTTTCGCCGGCCAGCTCACCGAAACCGGGCTCAAGGCCTTCCGGGTGGAGTTCGAGGGTCATGTCGCAGCGCTCAACACCAAGCCGATCATGGCGGCGGCGTTGACCGGGCTGCTCCGGCCGCTGCTCGATTTCGTCAATATGGTCAGCGCGCCGGTCATCGCGCGTGAGCGCGATATCCGCTGCACCGAGGTGCGGCGGGACGAGCCGGTCGACTACGAAACCCTGGTCCGCATCACGGTGACCACCGAGCGCATGTCGCGCTCGGTCGCCGGCACGTTGTTCGGCGGCACCCGGCCGCGGATCGTCGAGATCAAGGGCATCCCGATCGAAGCCGAGATCGGGCCGCACATGCTTTACATCACCAACCGCGACAAGCCCGGAGTGATCGGCGATCTCGGCCGCACGCTGGGTGAGGCGCGGGTCAATATCGCGACCTTCCATCTCGGTCGCGCCGAACAGGGCGGCGATGCCATTGCGCTGCTGCAGGTCGACCAGCCGGTCGGCCGCGAGCTCCTCGACAAATTGTCGGCCCTGCCCAACGTTATCCAGGCGAAGGCACTGGAATTCTGAAGCCATCGGAGGCAGAGTCCGGACATGCGCCTGCACGGCTTCGTTGTCATCCTTGTCATCGCCTTGATGCCGTCGGTTGCGCCGCAGGCTGCGGGTGTCGGACCGCANNCGTCGGTTGCGCCGCAGGCTGCGGGTGTCGGACCGCAGCCCTTGGCGGTCGGGCATGTGCCGGGGCTGCATGACATCCTGCTCCGCGACGGCGCCGTACTCGTGCGGGCCGCGGCCGGGAACTATGAGGTCGTCACGCTGCCGGAGGGCAAGCTCGGGCTGGCTCCGGTGGCACCGGCCGAGAAAACGCCGATTCCAGCCGATATCATCCCGCATGCGGCGATCGTGCCGGGCGCGCTCGACATCAAGGCGGCGTGGCTTGCCGGCCCGACCGCGCGTTACGCTCACGGGGTGCTCGGCGATTCGATCGAAGCGGCCGCGCTGAAGGTCGAGACCGGGGCCGGCAAGATCCTGACCTACCGGCTGCCGGATGATTCGGTGTTCGAGGACCTGACGCCGCGGCTGGCCGACCTCGAGGGCGACGGGCGCGACGAAGTCGTCGTCGTGCGCAGCTCCGCCGGCAGCGGCGCCGCCGTGGTCGTGTTCGGCATCCGCGATGATGCGCTGGTCCTGGTCGCCGAATCCCCGGCGATCGGGCTGTCGAACCGCTGGCTGAACCCGGTCGGGGCCGGCGATTTCGACGGCGATGGCCGCAAGGAGATCGCGGTCGTCCAGACGCCGCATATCGGCGGCGTGCTCATCCTGTACCGGGTCGAAGAGCCGCGACTGATCGAGATCGCACGAGAACCGGGCTACTCGACGCACGCGATCGGCTCGACGGTGCTGGGCATGGCGGCCGTGCTCGATGTCGATGGCGACGGGGTGGACGACATCCTGCTGCCCGACCAGGCGCGCAACCGGCTGTTCGGGATCGGCTATGCTGGCGGGGTCTTCCGCGTTCACTGGACCATTGCCAACAAGGGTCGGATCAGCACCTCGATCGTGATCGCGGATGTGGACGGCACTGGCGCGGCGGACGTGCTGTACGGGCTCGACGACGGCTCGGTCTGGATGCTGCCGCGCTGATTGGCGCGGCACGGCATCCCTTGCCCCGGCCGGTCAAAAGCTGTATTCCACGGCGGGTTTTGCTGCTGAAACGCGACGGATCGACCGTACTCCTGACATGAACGACGCCGCAAACAAGGCGCTGCTGCCCACCGGGTTGCGCGACGTACTGCCGCCGGACGC
>JABAOH010026590.1_pt1 | contig 11503 bp, 11 predicted proteins | sample 7062181 | NCBI WGS metagenome assembly JABAOH01 (sample SAMN14538630, study PRJNA623070) | marine sediment metagenome | biome: marine biome [ENVO:00000428]; feature: marine pelagic biome [ENVO:01000023]; material: deep marine sediment [ENVO:00002113]; isolation source: pool of 5 deep marine... | reverse complement strand
TAAGAAGTACGGAGGCGTTTTAAGGAGATCACAAATGAACAAGGAAGATCATTTCAGCGAGCCTAAGACGGAACTCAGCCTAAAGGAAAAAGAATCACGAGCAGTTTCACGCAGAACGTTTATCCAAGGCTTGGGTTTAGTTGGAGTGGGATCCGTCTTTTTCTCTACCGGCGCTGTCAAACGAGTGAAAGGCCAGTCCGTTTCTACTAACATAGAGAACTTGTCGAAAGAACAGCTCATAGACATGTACATCGGCATGTTGAAGATCCGCTTGTGGGAAACGAAGATCAAAGACCTGGCGCTTAAGGGGGGCTTTCGTGGCGTTGCTCACCTATATGTAGGGGAAGAGGCCATCGCTGTGGGTGTCTGCAGTGCTTTGAGAAAGGATGACTACATAGCCAGTACCCACCGCGGTCATGGCCATTTGATTGCCAAAGGCGGTGATATGAATCTGATGTTGGCGGAGATTACTCACAAGGCCACAGGCTACTGCAAGGGCTACGGAGGCTCGCTGCACATAACAGATATGAACCTGGGCATCTTGGGTATGAATGGGATTGTAGGGGCTTCGCATCTGATGGGTACGGGCGCTGCCTACGGCATCAAGGTCAAGGGGACCGACCAAGTGGTGGTGAGTTTCGGCGGAGATGGTTCAATACAGGGAAGCTTTTTCACAAGTGCCGCTAATAGTGCTGCCACCTATGGACTTCCCTGGATCAGCGTCATAGAGAACAACCAATACCAAATTTGGGTAAGATGCTCAGACGTCTACGCCATCAAGGATTTAGCTCGAAGAGCTGATGGGTACGGTATAGAAGGTCGGGTAGTGGATGGCAATGATGTCTTGGCTGTTTACGATGTGGCGAATTATGCGGTTGAAAAGGCCCGTAATGGAGGTGGCCCGACAATCATCGAGTGCAAGACCTACCGATGGTACGACCACTATGGTTTCCGTGGTGCCAAAATCGGCAGGGATGGTGCTTTTGGTCTGGGTTATCGCTCCGACAGGGAACTGAGGGAATGGATGGCCAAAGATCCGATACCACGATTCGAACGGTTCTTGGTGAATGAAGGAGTACTCACTAAAAAACGAGCCGACGAGATCCTGCAAGAAGTCGAACAGGCCGTAGAGAAAGCCGCCGCATTTGCCGAAGCACAGCCCGTTCCAAAGCCGGAAGATGGTCTCTTGAACGTTTTTGCCCAAGGTTCGGTTCCCCTGCATAAAACCTAAGCGAGGAAAGGAGGCTAAGCACATGCCGAAGAGTATGAGATATGCGATTCTTGAAGCTATTCAAGGAGAAATGCGACGGGACAAATTGTTGACTCTTCTGTACGAATATCAGAGCCCGGCGGCAAGTTGGGCAGGTCGAAGGATCAATTTAGAGAAAGAGTTCGGACAATGGCGAGCGCGATTCAGCGCCATCGATGAGAATTGGATTGTCGGCGGTGCTATGGGGATGTCCATGATCGGTGTTCGAGCAATTGCACACATACCAAGCATGACTACCCTCATTCCCTATGAATTGATGTTCAACCACGCCGGCAAACTCCGTCATATGACCGGTGGGCAGGCGGCGTTTCCTATGGTCCTCTGGGCGGATATGCAGGGAAGGTCACCATTTCAAGCCGGACAGCACGCCGATGCGGGACTCGAATCCTCTTACGCCCGGTTGGCAGGGCTAAAAGTGGTAATTCCCTCCAATCCGTACGATGCCAAAGGCTTAATGATATCAGCTATTAGGGACGTTGACCCGATCGTGTTCTGCCAGTATCCGGTGCCTGCATCCGGCCCAGATGTCCCTGACGATCCATATACAGTTCCAATAGGTCAGGCTGCCATTCGTACAGAGGGTAAAGATATTACCATCGTCGGTTATGCGCCGCAAACTGTGGAGATAGCCAAGGCAGTTAGACAGCTCAAGCAGCGTGGAATCAGTGCTGAATTCATCGACCCCCGGACATTAGCACCTCTGGAGCAGGTTATGGAGACAATCATCGCTTCAGTCAAGAAGACCGGCAGGTTATTGACATCCGATGACGGCAGCTACAGCTTCTGTAATTGTGCAGAAATTATTGCCAGAGTGGCTGAGGTAGTGCCAGGTGCTAAGTTCAAGAGGTTGGCTTTTCCAGATGCTCCACCACCCGGTGCTCCGGAAATGATCAACTACATGAGGGTAAATGCTACCGATATTTTTGCTGCTGCCGTAAAGATAGTACGAGAGTAGGTAGGCTCTTAAGAGGTACAAATTTGGTTTTCTCTGTGGACAATGCCCTGAAGATGCACTCGGTCAGATGGGAAATAACGATGAGGGAAGACGTAAAACAATCGAGATGTGAACTGCGATGCAAGTACTGTAAGTACGATACACATGAAGAAGTCATCAAAGTCGCCTTCTGGATGGACAATGGGTTAATTGTAATAGAGGGTATTCCTGCACGGTTGTGCAAGGGATGTGGAGAGCAGTTTTTAGGCGAACAAATCACACGAAGGATTCAGGAGCTATTGAAAAATCCAACAACCAAACCTGAACTGATGATACGGGTTTCCGTGTACGACCTGTCACAACTTGAATCTATGGGAAAACATCGCCAATTCCAATCAACAAGAGCAAACAGGGACTCTCAGGCGAGTCTGCAGTGCAAGTACTGTGAATCGGAGACGTTTGAGGAACTGGTCAAATCAGCTTTCTGGGTGGACGAACAGCTGATTGCTGTCGAGAACATTCCAGCGCGGGTATGCCAGGAGTGTGAAGTGCACTTCTATGACGATGAAACCGCTGAAACAATCGCCACGCTGGGGCAACTCAGAGCTGTTCCGGATGGAGCAAGGCGTGATGTGACGGCCTCAGTCTTTTCTCTTGGGGACAAAGAAAATGCTGCGGACAACAGATATCATGAAGATGCAAGCAATCGTTTGTGTGAATGATAATAGAATCAATTAAATGTCTCGTGCTAAACATAATGATTCTTAACAGAGAAAGGTGGGATTGATATGGCAACGTTCTTCATGTTCGGAAAATACTCATCCGAAGCATTAAAGGAGATGAGCGCCGAAAGGACAGACAAAGCTGTCAATTTAATTAAGAAGTTTGGTGGCGAAGTAAATTCGATGTACGCATTGCTTGGAGAACAGGATTTGGTTCTTATTGTGGACTTCCCTGGGATGGAACAGGTAATTAAGGCCTCTGTTGCCTTGACCAAAATGACAGGTGTGTCGTTCACCTCATCGCCTGCGGTGCCCGTGGAAGACTTCGATAAGATGATAAGCGAGCTCTGACACTGGCCATTATCCGCCCTGGCCTTTACAAGTCTATCCAATCACGGTTAACTTGGGGACCGGCTATCACGGGTCGGCTTGAGCCGTTCGCTCTGCTCCGTCGTGTCCATTCTTTAACTGATAAAGCGGGACGGGCAGCAACCACGGACAACGGTACCGCAACATATGCCTCCAAATAGGACTTCCGTGACTACGGCCATAGTTCTACAAATCAGCATTCTCGAGAAGTTCAGTCACATCCCGAGTTAATTTCATTTCTTTGTCTCCGCCTACTATGGGGCTACCTGGCGATAAAGACATGCCGGTCCGTATGCAACTATCAAGGGTCCTGCGACAAAACAGCTTACTACAGCCAAGTTGAGGCGAGAACCAGTATGTACAGTTGATATAGCAGCGCCAACCGTATTTAATGAAACGTGGAATATCGATACTATGAGCAAACTGTCCTTTGAGCTATTATAAAGCCAGGTATATATGAACGCATTGGCTATGACGCCGATGAGCGACGGAAGAAAGGGAATGGTGGACATGGGATGCCCCTTTGTCCAAAACAGTGGCAAATGCCACAAATCCCAAAGGAGACCGACGATCAAGGTGGTAATAAAAGCGTTGTAGCGAGCCTGCAACTCTCGCAATGCAAATCCGCGCCACCCTATTTCCTCCCAGGGATTTGAGAGCAAAGCAATCGCAAGCGCGGTTAGTCCCACGAAAAATGTCTCTGCACCGACTCTACCCAGATCCGGCATTTTGTCACTGAACAGGATATTCAGAGCTATAGCCCTCGAGAGAAGCACAACCGGGCCGAACAATGCTAATGCATGCCAAGTAATGCCAATTCGCCAGTGGAAGAGTGAAGCAAGGAGGCCGCTGGGCCCACCTTTTCCTTTTAAGATGCGTGTCACGATGACGGCTGCGAACATTGGCCCTAACACCGGAAGAATCAATAAGAGCTGACGGTAAACATCTATACCCTTTTGAAGCAATGCGCAAGAGGTTCTATACAGAGCAAAACTGTCCCTGCCTTTTCCCCATGAGCTTCACTCGCCCAAGGCGTACAAATGACCGGTTGTCCGCAAATATATTTTGTTTTCGGCAACTGCCGGAGTGGCAAAAATCTTTTCTCTGAAATTGTTCCTCGCCAGAACGTGCAGATTGTCATCAACCTGGATGACCGTCACGACGCCTCGTACGGAGGCAGCGATAATCTTCTCGCCCGCAACAATAGGTGACGCGGTATATTGCCCCGCAGCCCCGATTCGTTCGCGGAAAAGTTCTTTGCCGGTTGCTGCCTCCAAGCAGGTTAACACACCACCGTCCCGCAGGAGGTAGAGTTTTCCCCGACAATAGAGCAGCGAGGGTGTCTCGGGAATGCCGCGCCGAATTTCCCAGGCCACATGCGATTTACGGGCATCCTTTGTCGCTCCGGGACGAATTGCCATCAGGTTGGGTTGGCTATGGGCGGCGAAGCCTGACATCGTTTGCATCCATTCGGCTTCACTGATGATCCGGTTCTTGTCATGGTCGAAGATTTTCAGCAGAGTGTCCATGTTTTTGACCGGCAACCCATAACCGGGATTGTCTTTGGGCAACTCCGGTCGTTGTATAAAAGCAAAACCTTTCGTCATTTCGTCGCGCTGTATTTGATTGTCGTGATTCCGGTCGAACTCCTCGATGGTCATCTTCCAGGTTCCAGCCGCATCCAACTTATCATCTCCGCGTCCACCCAGGGCCGCGGCGCCGGCAAACAAGAGTCCATCGCCGGTTACGGGAATACTGACTGTTTCGTCCGGAAAACCACCGGCCCACCATATCTCCTCGCCGGTGGACGGATCGTAGGACGTCAGCCGTTTGGAACCCAACACGACAAGCTCTTCGGCCTCACCATGACGCCAGATCATGGGCGTTGACCAGCCAGCCTTGAACAACGATCTCGGCTGTTCCCAGAGCGTCTGGCCGCTTTCTCGATGGATCGCCAGCAATCGGGAGGAACCGCCGTCGCCGTCTAAAACCAAGATCACTTTGTCTTCATGTAATATGGGCGAGGTCGCCATTCCATATTTGCTTTTCGGAGTGTCGATTTTACGCTGCCAGACCTCGTTTCCCGCATGGTCGTAACAAAGCAGCCCGTAGGTCCCGAAATAGACATAAACATGCTTATCGTCCGCGGCCGGCGTGGAAGATGCGGGATTATTCAGAGGATGAAACCTTACCTTTGTTTCGGCTTGAATAACCTGTCGCCACAGAATTTTGCCGTCTTCACGATCGATGGCTAAAGTAATAAGTTCCTTTTTATTGGCTGGTTCACTGGCGGTAAGAAAGATGCGATTGTTCCAGATGACAGGAGACGAGTGGCCCGCGGGAATGACGGTTTTCCACAAAACGTTTTCTTCCGGACTGAAATGAACAGGAATGCGATCCGCCTTTGCCACTCCCTGTCCATTGGGGCCGCGAAATTGATTCCAGTTGATTTTTCCTTGCTGGCCGTTCGTTATTAAGTTGAACACAAGAATAATAACCGCATAGATACCGGCGTTTGCCATTAAGTTGTGTCTATATCCGAATTGCATGGGCTCTGCCTTCTCCTGTGTTCAATGGTAAACAAAACATTTAACTGTAAAAGACGATACGGCCGGATTTTACGGTTTTTTCCAGCTGTGTAAAGGTAAAAGCTTTATATACGTTCACTGCTTCCCGTCAGCAGAATTGGCACATGATGCCCGCACTGAGCAGCTTGCCGCAAACAAATCTGGTGCGCTCCGCATCGAAATCCTCCACCCTGTGCTGCTGCACATCTGGCGACCACTACAGGAACTTGAAGCCGAGAGAACACCTCCAGCGACTGGTTGAAAGCCAGGATACAAGGCCGGAAGACACCGTTCATTGAATCAGCGATCTATTAAAATATTTCAAGAAATATTAATTTTTCGGCAAGAATTTGAGGTTTGGTGTTTCCCTCACTCATCAAATTTGACATCTTTGGAGAAAATTGTGACATGAATTTATCGAAGGATTCTGACATTTTGCAGCTCATGAGAACAGGTGGTTTCGTGCGTGCCGGGCCTGCTGGTTAGCGGGACTGGCCCAGAGAATCTTGGTAATGGAATAAGCGAAAAGAGAACAGAAACAACATTCTGCCTTATTTGAATTCGTTAACTTTTGACGCTTTGGGACTTAGACTGTTTTATAAAAAGACCCTGCTGATTCATCCGGCGGGATTGGCATTGTGCGCAAATCAGAAACTTCGCTGGTTTTGGTTTTACATCGTCATCAAGATAGAGTTTTCCAGAGGGACACTGAGTTCTTCTGGGGGACAGACAACTTAGCGTCTGTTGGGAAAATCTCATCAGCCAGGTCTTTGCCTACATGGCTGGCATAATACTGTTTGATGACTTTTTGGCCTTGGGTCTGGAACGTATCCATAGAGGAAAAGACACCAATTTTCGTAAGAAGCAGGATTGCAATACAAGCAGCTACATTTACCGCTGAGCTTGCATACTTGCCGCATCTCTCCCGCAGCTTTGGCTCAGGTCGTATTGTTCTGAGCTTCTTGGCTTCTTGTGCCTGGCGAAGACTGTGTTTCAGTACGCCAATGGCCTGTGCATTTGCACACATCAATAAATCGAGCTTGTGGGGTTGCGATTTTATGGCCGAGAGCGCAAGATTGACTTTACCGTATGATACGAGCCGCCGCTGACATCGCGGACAATTCTTAATGTGGTTTTGCAACCAGTCTGCATTGGGGTCAAAATGCCTGCTTATTGCTTCACTCAACCAGCCCCTGATACGTCTACATTTATTATTTTTATTTATACCAGTCATTTTTCTTCTTCTCTACCCATCCACATAGTCAATATCTGTAGTGCTTTGCATCTATAAACCCTCGCCGTCGCTGCTGATATTCCCAATATCCTGCCAATTTGCGCATAAGACAATTCTGCCAGGTCACGTAGAGTAATGACGTTTCTTAGATGTTCAGGCAGTTGAGCTATGCAGTCTCTTAAAGTTTCCTGCAGGTATTTAGAATCAAGCTCTTTCGCAGGCGAGGTTACATTTTTTCCGGTAACAATAGCCGTTGACATTCTCCTTCTCTCAGCTATTCTGCGCCTTAACATTGAAATGGCTACATTGTTCGCGGTACGGAAAATATAGGCTTTTACATGTTCGGGTTTCTGTCCTCCTTCATAATGTGCCAGTTGCAAAAACGTATCCTGGTAGGCATCACAAACATCCTGCTCGTTACCCAATATTCGCCAGAGCATTGTAATTAGCTCCTGGCCGTGCTTGTGCATTGTGGACAATATCCACCGCTGGTCTTCGCTGACGGCTTCGGAGACAGCAAAATCCCACAACACTCCGTAACTTACGGTCCTACCAAACATAAGCACCCATTTCGAATGTCTTATATTCTTCTATTTGTTAAGACGCAGCACCTAAGTATATGTTAACATAAATTATACAAAAAATGCAAAAAAAACGCTTTTTCAGGTAACGTTTTAAGGCTCCATTTCGTCTTAATTTTGCAGACGAAATATCGGAATTATTTGAAATCTGTTAATCTACTACAGGAATATGGTTACAAGTAATCACGAGAGCCGTTCTTCCAACCAGAGAAAAGATGCCCAGGATGTAGTATCTCTGGTGGACGAACTACTTAAAAGAGCTGTAAAATCCGGCGCGAGTGACGTCCATTTTGAACCTACTGGTGCTGGATTGATAGTGAAATTCCGGCTCGACGGCGTCTTAAACACAGTAGAAGAACTGCCAAAATCCTTGTCTGACAATGTAATTGCAAGATTGAAGGTATTAGGAGGACTTTTGACCTACCGCAACGACATACCACAGGAAGGCCGGATTGAAATCAGCAAGAGCAGAAATGAACGAATTATGGACCAGCGGCTGGCCGTTTTCCCGACAATACACGGTCAGCGAGCGGTTGTTCGATTATTTTACAGCAATATTGAGCTTACGGAACTGGGACAACTGGGCTTCTCAAAAGATATATACACAGCGCTGAAAATAATAGCCGCCAAAAACCAGGGTGTCTTATTGCTGACCGGCCCCGCGGGAAGTGGGAAAAGTACCACATTAGCTGCTCTCTTGCGGCACATTCTAAAAAGTTTTCCCGGCAAGAGCGTTGTTACCCTTGAAGACCCTGTAGAAATAATGATTGAGGGCGCTACACAAGTGCAGATTACGCCCCACGGGCAAATGACATTTCCGACAGGTTTGCGGTCGCTGCTTCGGCAGGACCCGCAGGTTCTTATGATTGGAGAGATACGGGATGCTGAAACCGCAAAGATTGCTATCGAAGCAGGACTAACGGGACATCTGCTAATGAGCACAATGCACAGCGGCACGCCTGCGGGGGCATTCCTGCGTCTTTTGGAGATGGGTATTGAGCCTTATCAGGTAACATCAAGCGTCTCGGCAGTACTGAATCAGAGACTTGTCCGGAAACTCTGTAAAAAATGTAAGCGAAAGACCGAGACAACAGGCTTGTTCGAAGCAGCAGGATGTGATGCCTGTTTCAATACCGGCTACAAGGGCCGGGTGCTGATTGCAGAGATAGTCCAGCTTGATAGTCAATTGCGAAAGGCCATTTTAACCAAAGCCGACCTCGAAGAGCTTGAGGCCTTGCTGATGTGTAAAGGTCATACCAGTATGCTGGCCGACGGAGAACGTATTGTCAGCGAAGGAATCACAACACAGGAAGAATTAAATAAGGTTTGTGGAATCGTCTGATGTTTTGAGCATCACGAAGAGAGCAAGGTGATAATGACTAACGAAAAGAAGAAAATTTTGATTGTGGCCAGTTTTATTGTTGCTGTTCCTGTGGCCTTTATTGTCTGGTGGGCCTTGTTAGCCTGGTTGCCGGCAGGACCTGTGCATTTGTCTCCAGGTCCCACAGACAAACCCGGTATGCTTCTAACAGGTACCGTCACGGACGCAGCAACAGAACAGCCCATAGGGGGGGTGAAGGTTTGGGATGATTTTGGGCAAGAGAGGGGCGCGATCACTAACTCAGATGGCAAGTATAGCTATCATACTTGGCCGGAGGAACATTTTGTAAGGGCAGAAGCCCCGGGTTACAGGGCACAACGTCAAATTTTGCTGACGAGTTTCTGGGGAACGGAAACAAAGAAAATTGTTGACTTTGTTCTCGAGCGTGAGTGAAGTGCTCTGCAATTTAGATTGTTTTCAAAAGACAGACCTTTCGCTATGCTCAAGGTGACAATTTTAAGATACTTTCCAAAAGGAATATAAAATGGCGACATTCGAATATAACGCACTGACGTCGGCAGGCAGGCTGATGAAAGGCACGATTGAAGCCGGCAGCCGTGAAGAGGCGGGCGAACAGCTCAAACAGATGCAGCTTTCTGTAAATTCCATCGACAAGGCCAAACCCAAAAAGCCCAAGACGGCCATCGGCAGAAATCAGTTTATGCTTTTCAATCAGCAATTGGCTTCCATAACCAAAGCCGGCATTCCTCTGGAGAAAGGCCTGCGAGAGCTTTCAAATGATGTTGGTTCGAAATCGATGCGCAAGCTCATTGATGATATCGCAGGTGAGCTCGAGGCAGGTGTCAAAATCGAGGAAGCGTTTGAAAAGAGACAGAAGCGTTTTCCACCTTTGTACGGCCGAATATTAAAAGCAGGAGTGGAGACAGGCAGATTAAGCGAAATGCTAACAAGTCTGAACAGGCATCTGGAGTTGGCCGGTCGAACACGGAGAATAATTTTTGAAGCGATGAGTTATCCGGCAGTTATTCTAGTCCTCGGTGCGGTCGTTATAACAGCAATGTTCCTGATTATAATCCCGCAGTTCAAAACGGTGCTTGAGGAAATGGTTAGTGGAGAATTGAATCCTGTAACTACGGCGTTTTTTACTATGACGAAAAACGTGGTGCCTTTCTGGATAGCAGTAGGACTTCTTATAGCAGCGATACTTATCGCACTTGCGATACTTTCCACATCTGCAGCAGGACGAAGATTCAAAGAGTCGGTGTTCTTAAAAATTCCCGTTATCGGCAGAGTTTACCATAGCAGCGTGCTCGGCAGGATGGCTGAGGCGATGGCAATGATGGTCGCGGCCGGCTGTGATATGCCGGCGTCTTTGAGATTAAGCTCAGGCGCAACAGGAAGCGAAAAGCTCATCCTGGAATGCGAGGCCCTTGCCGGCCAAATCGAGCAGGGAGCCAATATTTTAGAAGCGGGACAGTTTTGCAAGATGATACCGAGGCTGTTTTTGTATTCGATTCAATTAGGTACGCAGCGCAATGAGCTGCAGGACAATCTCTACAGCCTGGGCCAGATGTACTCAGAGCAGGCACGATGCGGCCAGGCAAGATTGCAGGCGGTTTTGCTGCCTATTATGCTGATTTTCGTAGGGGGAATTATAGCTATGGCTATCCTGGCGATGTTTTTGCCAATGATACAGGTTATTACGGCTTTAGGTACACAGGGTTAAGGTATGATTGTAGTTATAGCAATATTATTGTTGGCTGTTTATATCTACCTCGGGCTTAAGCTGCCGGCTATCGCTCTGGTTACATCACCTTTTGTAGCCCTTACAATATTTGTTGCCGGAACTGCAGATGAATCCGCAGCTATGATAATTGCACCGCTTATTTTCTTTGCGACAGTTATAGCTGTATCGGTATCAAGACGTGAGCCCGGCTCCGAACAATGGCCTCAGATATGGGCAAAATGGATTCTTATAATTTTTCTATTCCTGCTTTTGTCAGTAACTGCGGGCGTTGCGTTCGGCCCTTTGGGCGTAGCCGGTTTTATATTTTTCATTTTGTTTATGAGCTCAATTATAGCTTACACCCTGACATCACGGCACGCAATTGCTACGTACGTTATCTCGACGATTGGTTCGAGTATGCGTCAGAATCTACCGTTACCGATGGCGCTGGAATCCGCGGCCGGTGGACGAGCAGACAAACGCTCAATAATCCTGCAAAAAATACAAAAATGGCTGGTTCAGGGCTACTCGTTGAGTGAGTCAATCAAGAGGGGCTATCCAAAATGTCCCGGTCATGCGGTGGCAATGATAGCTGCCGCCGAGCGCATTGACCAGCTTCCACTTGCGATTGGCGCAATCGAAGCGGATATGGTTACCAAAGCCGATAACCGCAGAATAATCAGACCGGTTCATCCACTTTATCCGGTAATAGTAATGGGCTTTACGCTTTTCATATTGTTGTCACTTATGAAGTTTGT
>JABAOH010166636.1_pt1 | contig 11505 bp, 7 predicted proteins | sample 7062181 | NCBI WGS metagenome assembly JABAOH01 (sample SAMN14538630, study PRJNA623070) | marine sediment metagenome | biome: marine biome [ENVO:00000428]; feature: marine pelagic biome [ENVO:01000023]; material: deep marine sediment [ENVO:00002113]; isolation source: pool of 5 deep marine... | reverse complement strand
GGACTGGTTACGGGTCCCGGGTCGACGCCGCGAGCCATGGGTGTAGCCATCGCCAAGACCGGAGACGGCACCAACTGGCAGCTGACCATCTCCAGCGTAGACGCTGGGATGGCGCCTTCCGCAGCCTACGTGACTGTGTTCTACGCCAACGGTACCGTCGCCCTGCAGAAGACGGCGTTCAGCTCCCTCAGCGGGACTGCGTCATACGTCCAGACAAATCCAGGCGCCACTAGCATCCAGGCTGGAGACAGGATCCTGCTGACCGTAGCCAGCTACGGGGCTGGATCCAGTGTCCAGATCGCGGACGACGACGGGGTGCTGTTCCAGGGCACACTGCAGTAGTCGGGAAGGAAGTCCCACTTCCCTCCCCCTTTCCCCTTTTTCTTGTCTTCCAGATGTCCAGGGTGTGGCTGAGTCCGGACTGTGATGGCCACTCAGATCGCCCATCGCTCATCAAGGTCAGTTCCAACTCTTTCATCACGGTGGCCTAAGGTTATCAACTCTGGCCTCCATATTGATTATGGTCCGTACGGGGTGAGATGGTCAAACTCATCGCGTATCACGAGGAACGGTGCGATCCGAAGAGATGCACCTCGAAGAAGCTGGCACGCTTCGGCATGGTGAGCCTGGTGGGTAGGTTGGAGGAGCTCCCACCCGGGTCCGTCGTCCTGAACCCCACGGCGGAGGTAGCCTTTTCAAGGTCGGATAGGGAGGCGATCATGGCTAGGGGACTCTGTGTCCTGGATACCTCATGGAAGTCAGGGAGCTTCCCCAGGGTGAGAGGGCGCGAGGAGAGGGCGTTGCCCTACCTGGTCGCGGCAAACCCCGTCAACTACGGGAAGCCAACCTTGCTGTCCAGCGTAGAGGCCTTCGCCGCCGCCCTCTACATCGTCGGAGACCGGGAGACTGCCGAGGAACTGCTTTCGAAGTTCAAGTGGGGTCCCACGTTCCTGACGCTCAATGAGGAGCCCTTGAGGCTCTACGCCGATGCTCCAAACAGCGAAGAAGTGGTGAAGATCCAGAGCGAGTTCATCTGAGGTCTGGCGGGAGGAGGTTGGGGATGCCGTCCTTAATCTCGTAGGTCGTCTCGCACTCGTGGCAAATGAGCTGACCTTCCAGGATCTCCTCCTCCTCCACTTCAACCTTGAGCTCCAGGTCCCCCTTGCAGACCGGACAGCACAGAATCTCCATGAGGTCTCGCTTCAATGAGACCGTTTAGCCGGAGGGGCGGATTTAAACTCTTCGCATCTTCACTCAGCCCCTCTGGAGCCGGAAACGAATATATAGCGGCTCACTGTCAGTATCCAGACCGGGTGGCACATTGGAGGCTGAGGGTACCCTGCGACAAAGACTGAACGTCACTCTCATCCTAGTGAGCATCTTTGCCCTAGCCCTCTTCGTACGGGCCTTCTTTGCGTACGACATAGCACTGCGGGACCTTCTCGTATCAGGGGGTTCCGACGCCTATTACTACGCCTGGATCAACGAGTATATCGCGGCCACAGGTGACCACCTAGTCCGAGACCCGAATCTAAACTTCCCTCTCGGAATGAACAACCCCAGGCCGCCCGTCTACGCGTGGAGCGTCACCCTCTCGGGCCTCCTCATAGGCTACCTGCAGGGCTCGGTGGAGATAGGTATCTGGCAGAGCTTCCTCTTCTCCACGGCCCTATGGGGTGCCCTCACCATATTCCCGACGTACTTCCTGGCCAAGGAAATCTTCGGACGACGGGCCGGGTTGGTCGCCGCCTTCTTCATAGCCCTCCTCCCCGCTCACATCCAGAGGACTCCCTTCAGCAACGGAGACCACGACGCCCTCGTGCTGTTCTTCGTTGTCACCTCCTTCTACTTCTACATCAAGGCCCTGGCGGAACTCAAAGAGAGGACCTGGATCGCGAACTGGCTCCGGCCTAGGGAGATTTATGACGGTCTGAAAGGGCTCGTTTTGGAAAACCGGAGGACCATCCTCTTCGCGGTCATGTCAGGAGCGTCCCTGGCAGTCATTGCCCTCACCTGGCAGGGATGGGCATACGCCCCTGTCATCGTCATCGCGTACTTCTTGGTGCAGCTGGTCGTCCACAAGGTCAGGAATCAGGACTCCCTGGGGATCCTGATGGTCTTCGGCGTCGCGCTGGGCGTTGCATTGTTAATGGCGGCACCGTACTACTACGCGACCGGGTTCGTCAGGACCTGGTTCGACGTCCCCCTCTTCCTCTATGCCTTGGGCGTTGGCCTGGGACTCCTGTTCACCATCTTTCACCGGCTTCCGTGGATGCTGGTTATACCCCCCATCATCCTCGGCTTCGGAGGTGGACTGGCCATCACCGCCGTTTACAGTCCTACGGTGGCCGCCACCTTGACCTCTGGCTTCGGCTACTTCGTTCCTGACAAGGTGTTCGAGACCATCGCGGAGGCGCAGCCACCCGACTTCAGCCTCGTCATGCTCTCCTTTGGTATGCTCACTTCGTGGCTCTCCATCGTGGGCATCGCACTCATGGCCGTCCAATTCATCCGACGTCCGAGGCCTGACTACCTCTTCGCCCTCGCCTGGAGCGTCGCAGCCATCTACATGGCCATGTCCGCTGTGAGATTCATCTTCAACGCGTCTCCCGCCTTCGCCATCACCTCCGCCTGGGTGACGGTGATCATCGTTGAGAAAGTGGGATTCACGGATGTGAGGAAGGCCGTTGCTGCTACAGGAGGTAGCCGTTTGGCAGCCCTTCGCAAGGGAGTCAAGCTGAGGCACGTCGCGGGGGCCTTCTTGGTGGCCGCACTCATCATGCTTCCCAACGCCTGGTCAGGAGTCGACGCCGGTGTGCCCTTTGAGAAGAAGAGGGAGCTGGATGCGGAGGTCTACAGGGCCACGCCGAGTTTTCTGAGGCCTGAAGGCTATCGGGAGGGGGTCAGCCTTCACTACTTCGGAGCCTTCGGGTACTCCTTGCCGTTACGGACGAGATACTACCCGACGGCTTGGGCGTGGCTCAGCGGACAGGACGCAGACATCCTCCCCATCTCCTCTCGCCCCGCCTTCCTCAGCTGGTGGGACTACGGCTTTGAGGCCATCCAGGAGGGGCGCCATCCCGCCGTCGCAGACAACTTCCAAAATGGCTGGGAGTACGCAGGCCACTTTCTTCTCTCCCAGACTGAGAACGCGGGAATCGCTGTTCTGAACACGCGCCTCCTGCAAGGGGCGGTGATCGCCGGGACGCGGGAATTCCCCGCCGAGGTAGTCCAGATCCTTCAGAGTCGGGGGTTGGACCCCGAACAGATCAAGGACGTCATCCTCCGACCGGCAGCCTACATACCCCTCATTAGATCCGATCCAGATAGGTTTGGCGAGTGGCACTCACGCATCTCTTTCAGGAACGCCCTTGTGATTTACTTAAGGACTATCCTCACTGAGAAACTCGACCTCGATGGGCAAGCCTCCCTGTACAAGGCGCTCAGCAGGGCCACCGGAAACAAGGTGCACTACTTTGCTGTCGATTCACGTTTGGTACCCTTCTCAGGCGCGAACACCGGCATCTTCTACGCCCCTGCCAAGCTCACAGACCACAGGACTGCGGAGCTGCCCGATCTTAGGAGCATTCCTATCGACTTCTATCGTCTCGTCGCGCAGACGAATCAGGGAGAGTTCGACCTCGATAAGCTCCCTCCCACCGCGACGGTGAGCACCATCGGCATCCGGTACCTGGAGCCCTTCTACAAGACCCTGCTCTACAGGATCTTCTTCGGCATATCGGGAACCGACCTTGGCAAGGAGAACGACGGGCTGCCTGGGCTTTCGGGGGACCTGGAGACAGACGAGCCTATGCACGGGTGGATGCTGAATCACTTCAAACTAGTATATCGGACAGCCTACTACAACCCCTTCTCACCAGACGTGGTAGCGAATCATCCCGAGGCCTGGGCCGCCGTGAACTACTTCGACGCCCTGGATCTCCAGGACCAGATCCAGAGAGGCGAAGCTGTTGGCACGGTGGACCTGAGCACCACGGGCAACCTGTTGCAGGGGGTCATCATCCTCAAGTACTACGACGGTGCCCCTATGAAGGGGAGAGTTCTCAGCAAAACGGGGGCAGCCCTGCAGGGCGTGCGCGTCACAGTATTGGACGAACTCGGAGTGCCCCACGACTACGTCGAGACAGGCAATGATGGGTCCTACGAGGTGACGCTGCCCTTCGGGACATCTCGGGTAATTGCGTCCATCGGAGAGGTGGAGAGCAGGACCCAGGTGAAGAGCGACGTTGTTGACGAGAAGACCATCACGGTCGCGGAGGGCCAAAACGGGATCATCCGAGAGGACTTCGAGATAGACACAGCGGCAGTGTATGGCGTCGCCTTCGTGGACCTCAACGGTAGCACCGGGCAGGAGGCCGGAGAGCCTGGCATGGGAGGGCTTTCACTTGAGGTTAGGGACTCCGGGGGGAAGGTCGTCGGCCTAGTCACCACGACCTCGGACGGCGGATATCGCGTGGAAGGCCTTCTCCCTAGCGAGTACACAGTACGCCTCCGCAGGGGCGGTGAGCTGCTGGTGGAGTCCTCGCTGTTTCTTACCCTGGGGATCGACGCGAACAGGAACTGGCCTGTACCCGTGGCCCGCCTTTCTGGAAGGGTGGCCAACGAGTTCGGTGAGCCTGCGGTAGGAACCCGACTGGAACTGCTAGAGACTGCGACTGGAATCAAGAGGGAAGCTACTGCGAACGCCACCGGGGACTACAGCTTCGACGGCCTCGTAAGAGGTAACTTCACCCTTGAGGCTTCGCAGGGCGGTCGGGGCTCCCTACCTCTGCCCCTCAGGGTGCTCAACGAGACGGGCGTAACAGCCAACCTGACCGTATCCCCCATGGGGACAGTCCACGGCCGGACTCTCATCGACTTCCGACCGGTTACCTATGCAACAATCAACCTCTACAGCTCCAAGTCGGATTCCGCCATCAGCTTCTCCTCAGACTCTGCCGGGCGCTTCACCATGAGACTCCCTGAGGCGACGTACACCGCCTACTCTCTCCACTTCCAGAACGGAAGGACGTACGCTTACTTTGGACCTCTGACGGTGACGGAGGGCGTAGACCAGCAGCTCCAGGTCAATCTCGTCTCCGCCGTGAGGGTGAAGGGCGTTGTTTCCACCGAGGGGGGCCAGCCAGCATCAGGCGCACCCTTCAACTTCGAGCGCGGCAACGCACCCCTTACGGTGACCTCTGGGACGCAGGGGACCTTCCTCGTCCATCTGCCTCCTGGCCAGTACCGGGTATGGTCACTCTATGGCTCGGAGCAGTACGCTTCGTCGCTAACGCTCACGGGGCCAGCGGCAGATCTGAAGATTGGGCTCCAGGCAGCGACGGTCACAGCAGGGAGGGTATTCTACGACCTCGATGGAAACGGCACCTGGAATCCCGGGGAGGGTCTGGACGGAGTAAGAATCGACCTGGTGGATTCAGCCGCCGACAAGATCACTGCATTCAGCGACATGGATGGGGGCTATGAGATCCCACTGCTGGACAGCATGCAGTACACCCTCACCATCGATGAACGGGGTTTCCACCCCATCTCCCTCGGGCCCCTCCGACCTTCCGAGCTGGCCGGACTCAGTCAGATTCGGCTGGTTCCCAAGGTGATCAATCTGAAGGGACAGCTGACTTCCTCTTCACCCATGAACCTCGGGGGAATCCTCGTAGGGTTCTTGGCTGTCGGGTCTGGAGCGACGACGACTGAGGTCTCTTCCAGCTCAGGGGGCACCTTCGCGACGGATCTGGTACCGGGAGAATATGACGTCGTGGTAGACGTTGAGCTAGACGAAGGAGTCAGGCTCCAGAACGTAGAGCCCATCCCTCTGAAGGTGCGGGTGGGGAGGTCCCTGGACGCCCTAACGATCGACGTCGTTCAACGCCTCAGGATTGAGGGGTATCTCACCTTGCCTGAGGGCCCATTCGAGGGGAGCCTCGCCTTCCTCGGTCCGGAGGTGACTTCCGTGGAGGTGTCGGGATCGTTCTCCCACTACCTGAAGCCTGGGGAGTACACCCTTCACACGGAGTCGACGTCAGGTGCTCAGATATACGTGCTCTTGGAACACCTCGACCTCGTCTCGCCAACCAACATCTCCGAGTCTCCCGTGAACATCACCTCCCTGAGCCTTGCCGCGAGCCTATCGGGACTGCTCAGAGTTAGCGGGACGCCGGTCGCCCAGGGCGTCACCCTCGAGTTCCAACGACTGGATGGCGCCAGACTTACCACGGCTACCGTAGGGTCAGGGGTGTATGGTGTAGCCCTCAGCGCTGGTTCCTACGAGGTAACCCTTGACTGGCGCGGCCTGGACACCGTGGATAGGAACCCACGGTTCGTTCGGTATTCACTTTCACAGACGGTTGCCCTCCTCTCGGGAGACGACGTGCGACTGGACCTGACAGCCACTCGAAGCCTGGACAACGCCACCGTCTCAGGCGCAGTCCGTCTCGCCGGCCAGCCGGTACCTGCGAGAGTCACCTTTGAGGCCGCGAATGAAACGGCCCTGAGCAGAACGTCTGACACTCTAGGACTCTACAGCATCAGCCTGGCTCCGGGAACCTACAACGTCTACGCCTTCCGTGAGTCCGGCAAGACGGTGAGCCTTACGGAACTTGTCGTGGTGCCCTACGTTGAGAACGTCTTTGACGTGTTCCTGGAGACGGGGTGGCGAGTCTCTGGGGTGGCCGACCTAGAAGGGACGAAGAACGAGGAAGCCACACTCAGGTTCACGTCGACTGCATCCGTACAGTTCACCACCGATAAGTCTGGGTTCTTCGAGGTCTACCTGCCGGCCCGAAACTACGAGGTAGAGGCCACGTCGGCGAAGGTCGAACGTGGGCTTAAGGTATCGTACACGGCCACCACATCCCTAAACGTCGTTAGCAGCATTACCCTCAACGTCCTCCTCAAAAGGGTCAACCTCCTCGGTGTCGAGTTGGAATGGGACGTGTCGGAGCGAGCCACGGTCCTCCCTGGAGGCGAATTCGTCTACACCATCAGCGTGAAGAACTCGGGCAACTTGGAGGACGCGTATGTGTTCACTGGGACGCCGAAGAACTGGGGCTTTGAATTCGAGCCCGAGCTCCTTCGCCTCCCCTTCGGTCAGGGCAATGTAGCCACGACGCGTGTCACGATCACCGCGCCGCAGGATGCCCAGGTGGAACACCCGGGGATTTCCGTTGACGCGACCTCCACGTCAGATTCGACTGTAGAGGACGCTGTTCCACTAGAAGTCGCTATCGTCCACCTGAGGAATGTCGATCTCCGGCTGTCCGCTACCCCACCAGTCCTGTCACCTGATGCCCTAGAGTATCAGGTGCAGGTGGTCAACTCGGGGAACGGGGAGGATGACTTCAACTTGACACTCCTCAACATCCAGACCTTGCTCTCTCAGGGCTGGCGACCTTCCCTTATCTATAAAGAGGTGAGCCACGACGAGGCTGTGAAGAACATAACCATACCGGCCGCTGGCACGGATTCCGTCACCCTCCGGCTGGAGGCCGTCGGGGCCGTTAGCAGCACCAGAGCCCTCCTCCGCGTCCACTCGCAGGAGGATTCGAAGGTCTCGTCCACTCTGAGCGTCCAGCTGAGCTTCCCCTCCCTCAGCATCCCCATCGAGGGGGTGGAGGTGCGTGGGAGGAATATCCAGGTGACGCCACCGGAGTTCCCCTACCTCACCTACGCCCTCATAGCAGCCGTCGGAGTGGGAGCGGCGATTCTCTTCCTGAGGAGGCGTAGGACGCGGAGGCGAAGACGTTGAGATCAGCCGTGGTCCTGACCAGCCTGCTGATTCTGGCCTTACTGCCAGCGTTTGCCCAGTCTCAGGGACCTGTCACCGTCATAGTCTCGGCTCCCGACGTAGCGGGAACGCTGAAGACGGTCTCCGTCAACGTTACGGTGGCGGGAGGTCCAGCTGAGGCGAACGGGACGTTTCTCCTAAAGGCCTGGCTGTCGGGCCCGGACCTGACGGGGGCTGCGCCGTTACAGGATAACCCGCTGGAGATGAGTTCTCAGAACAGGTCCTTCACGTTCAACGCGACGATGCCATCGAATGAGCAGGCGGTGGATCTGATCGTGGAGATAAACTCCACGAAGGGGGCGGAGTTTGAGATTGGGTCCTCCAGCAAACGCGTTCAAGTCCTGGTGCCCCTCACGGTATCTGCCAACATAAGGAACACGGGCGCAGTGGAGGTTCGGGATGTCCCTGTCTTCCTCTACTTGGATGACAAGTTCATCCAGGAGACGACTCTGGACAGCCTAAAGCCTGGGGAGAGCAAGGCGGTCACCTTCGAGTACCTACCCGTAGGACTGGGGGAGGGCGCCCACACGCTGGAGATACGAGTCGATTTCGACAGGAACGGCATCATCGAGGCAGCTTTAGGTGAGGTGGTCCACAAAGTGACCTTCTACAGAATTGGAGAGCCTATTAGCCCGATCTTCATCGTGGTGGGTGTCGCCGTCGGCCTAGTAGCCGCGCTCTTCATTCTCGCTGCCCTTCGTCGAAGACGGGCGGGGAAGTAGTCACGCCTTTCTGCCTAACTCGTCAAGCTTTTTTTCCAACTCGTAGCTTCTGAGCGCCACAGCCACCTCGCCGCGGGTCTTCTCCAACAGCCCACGCGCGATGTCCTGCTTTCGTTTAACAGCCACGAGCGCCGTGGGATAGTCAAACCTCATCAGGCCCTGGTAGATGGTCTCCATAGCGTCGAGGGCCTCTTCGGCCTCGTTGAGGTTACCCGCCTTCAGCTTCTCCATGGTGTGGCGACGAAGTTCCCCGATGACGTCCCCCAACCCTAGGAGGTAGGCCTGGGACGTGACGGCGAGATCGTCGGGCCGGGGGAGCGGGTTGCCCTTGATCAGGCTGTGCGATACCCACGCCTCCGTCATGTCCTGCTGAGCGTTCTCCACGAAGCCAGAGTAGTATATGTCCGGGTGTTCTTTGAGCAGACTTCTCAGCTTGAGAGCCTCCTCCCTAGCCTGCTCCAGAAGGTCCTTTACCTCCTTTCCCCGGTGCAGTCCGCCGACCGCGCTGACGGAGAGCCTGGCGATGGCTCGGCTCGACTTCAGGGCCAGCTCCCTTACAGTATCCTTCTCCTCCATGTCGGCCTCGATTGTGTTCAGTACTTCTCCGAACTCGATTGATCTAGATTCATCCATAAGGGACATGTCATCCACTCCTGATCGCCTTCATCCGCTCGACCTTCCTCTCCAAGAGCCAGGGCTTCCCGATATCGTGCCGCATGGAGACGCGGCCTCTCACATGTGTAAGGCCCTCCTCCGCTAGGCGCTCCGCTGTCACCATGTTCTCCGCGATACCTACCACCGCTAAGGACCGGGATGTGGTGGTGAACACGCCGCCGTCTCGCTGATCTACAGAGGCGTAGTAGAGGACCCTCCCCTGGCCTTGGATGGCACCTTCGTCTACGCTGATCTCCTCCCCCGCCAGCGACCTCGTGCCGTAGCCCTCTGGGACTACGTACTTGCATACCGTGGCCAAGGGCTTGAAACGCGCCCTCTCTGGGAGCCCACCCTCCGCAATTCTCCAGCAGAGCTCCAGGAAGTCCTCATCGAGGATCGGGAGGACGTTCATGGCCTCGGGATCCCCGAAACGGGCGTTGAACTCCAGTACCTTTGGGCCCTCGGAGGTGAGGATGAACCCTCCGTACAGGACGCCTTTGTAGGGCACCCCGTCAGCCTTCATGGCGTCCACGGTACGCCGCATGATGTCCACGGCGGCATCGTACTCCCTCCGACTCATGAAGGGCAGGAGGCCATCCACGTCCGAGATGGAGCCCATGCCACCGGTGTTCGGGCCTTCGTCGCCTTCATACGCCCGCTTATAGTCTTGAACCGCCGGCATCGGGGAGAGGTGGGAGCCGTCTGTGAAGGCCTGCAGCGAGAACTCCTCCCCCTCCTCCTTGCGTTCGATGAGGACCCGGGACTGCCCACCGATTCTCTCGTCGAGGACCTGCTTCACGTAGCCCAGGGCCTCGTCCCTGTCGCGCAGGTGGTCTCCCATGACCTTCACCCCCTTCCCGCCTGTGAGGCCGATTGGTTTCACCACAACGGGGTAGTCCACCCCCCGCAGGTACTCCTCGGCGGCGCCCAGGTCGTCCAGCGCACTGAATTCAACCAAGCCGGGGATTCCGTGGGCCTGCATCAGATTACGCGCGAACTCCTTGGAGAGCTCTATCTGTGCCGCTGCCTGGGTGGGCCCGACGGTGGGAATACCTCCTTCCTCCAGACGGTCCACGAGAGCGTATCCCAGGGGCGCCTCGGGGCCAACTACCGCTAGGTCGGCACCCCGTTCAGTCCCCCATCGAACCACCTTCTCCACATCGACCTCGTCGCACAGGAGGTAGTCCTTCGAGGCCCTGGCGATTCCCGGGTTCCTATTCTTCATGACGGAGAGTACACTGGCTCCCCCTTTCCTCAATGCCTCAACGATGGCGTGCTCCCTTCCTCCTCCCCCAACCGCTAGGACCTTCAAGGGACCACGGACTCGTTAACTGGGGGCAGGTTATAGCTTTTCGGCCAGCCTCTTGGCAGCGTCCACAGTATTCCGAAGAAGCATGGCGACGGTCATCGGCCCCACTCCTCCTGGCACGGGCGTTATGGCTGCGGCCACACGGGAAACACCCTCAAAGTCCACATCGCCGACGATCCTGTATCCCCTCCTCCTCGAAGGGTCCTCCACTCGGTTGATTCCGACGTCGACGACGACCGCCCCTTTCTTCACCATATCGGGCCTCACCATCTGGGGCCTTCCGGCGGCTACCACCAGAATGTCCGCTCTCCTCGTGTATTCCTCCAGCTTCGTCGTCGAGGAGTGGCAGACAGTCACGGTGGCGTTTGCACCGGGGCTCTTCTGCATGAGGAGGGCAGCGAGGGGCTTCCCCACGATGTTGCTCCTTCCGACTATGACGACGCCCTTCCCATCAGGGGGATGGCCGGACCGCAAGAGGAGTTCACGGATCCCCAGGGGAGTGGCCGGCACGAAGGACGGACTGCCAGCCAGTAGCCTACCCAGGTTGCTGGGGTGGAAGCCATCCACATCCTTCCTGGGGTCTACGGCCTCGAGGACCTCGGACTCGGATATGTGACTCGGGAGTGGTCGCTGGACCAAGATGCCGTTGAACCGGGGGTCTTCGTTCAGGAGGTGGATCCTCTCCAGCAGCTCCTCCTGGGTGACAGTCGACGGGAATCTCACCACCTCGGATTCGACTCCGACCTCGGCGGAGGCCCTCCTCTTGGTATCGACGTAGATGCTAGAAGCGGGATCTTCCCCCACTAAGACCGCAGCAAGGCCGAGTCCCACGCCCCTCCTCCTCAGCTGGGCCACGTCATCCCGTACTTCCCCACGCACTTCGGCAGCGATGGCCTTCCCGTCGATGACCTTGGCCATGTGATCTCTTAGCGGATTGACTCGAGGGGATTAAGGCTTGTCTCTACGGCTTCTTAATGAGGGAAAATAGGTGTCGGATGGGTGGGGTTAAGGAGGGG
>JABAOH010134044.1_pt1 | contig 11512 bp, 7 predicted proteins | sample 7062181 | NCBI WGS metagenome assembly JABAOH01 (sample SAMN14538630, study PRJNA623070) | marine sediment metagenome | biome: marine biome [ENVO:00000428]; feature: marine pelagic biome [ENVO:01000023]; material: deep marine sediment [ENVO:00002113]; isolation source: pool of 5 deep marine... | reverse complement strand
CAGCTGACGACAGACAAGAGCCGGGCGGATGCGCATCAGTTCTACGAAGTATTAGGCTTCTCGGCGAGCCACGAAGGAATGAAACTGATACTTTAGAAACAGATGATCACCCACAATCTTTACGAAAATAATAAATCGCAATGACTCGACTGAATCCCCCGTTTAGAGCCGAACATGTCGGCAGCCTGCTTCGGCCAAGAAAACTCAAAGACGCTGCCCGCGCATTTCGAAAAGGTGAAATTTCCGAGAGCGCTTACCTTGAAACCCTGGACCTGGAAATTGAGCACGCCGTCAGGCTGCAGGAATCCGTCGGCTTGCATTCAATCACTGACGGGGAATTCAGCCGATCGTCGTGGTTCGGTTTCTTCTTTGAACGCATGGAGGGTTTTACGCTCGAACCGGCGCTGTTTCGCTTCCATGATGACGGCGGTCACGACCATGAATGGACGACCTGTTATACGAATAGCAGGATGCGGCGCGATCGGCCGATCTGCGTCGGTGATTTCGAGCGACTGAAGAGCATGACCCGGGAAACGCCAAAAGCAAACATGCCGAGCCCGGGCGCGCTGCATTTCTTTCGCGGCGACCAGTGTCGCGATGCAGCTGTTTATCCGGACATCGAGGAATGGTGGGACGACCTCGTACAGGTCTACCAGGCAGAGATACGGGCATTATCGGATGCCGGTTGCCGATATTTGCAGCTGGACGAAGTGCCGCTGGCCATGCTCTGTGACTCCGACGTCAGGCAGCAAGTGGTTGATATGGGAGCGGACCCCGACGAACTGACGCGACGCTACATCGCCGTAACCAATAAAGCGCTCGAAGCCCGTCCGGACGACATGACTGTTGGTATGCATCTGTGCCGCGGTAACTTTCGCTCACGTTGGATGGCACAGGGCGGCTACGAACCCGTGGCGAAGCATCTCTTCAACGACCTCGATATCGACGCTTTCTTCCTCGAGTACGATACGCCGAGGGCGGGAGATTTCGAGCCGCTGCGCCACATGGCCGACGACAAGATCGTTGTGCTCGGCCTCATTACCAGCAAGTTTGCCGACCTCGAGAATAAAGAGGACCTGAAGCGCCGCATCGCTGAAGCAAGCCAATATGTCCCCCTGGAACGGCTCGCCATCAGCCCGCAGTGCGGTTTTGCCAGCGTCGCCGGTGGTAATGAACTCACCGAAGACGAACAAATACGGAAGCTCGAATTGGTCGTGGATGTTGCCCGAGAGGCCTGGGGCGAAGCCTGAAACGGCGAATATCTTAATTGTCGACCCCTGCAATCCGAAATCGATTCATAACCGCTAACTATCTGTTTTTATTAGCAATCGGGCGATCGGCGGGGNNGGACTACCTGTGGGATCAACTGCCGTAAAAGTCCCCCAAAATGTGGTCCACATCCCGGTTTCTGTTTACCTCGATGTCTATGCTGAGACGATTACGGCAGTAGCACGTGACTCGATCCGGCGCCGCGGTGCCTGATAGACGTCCAGCTTGGGTAGGCTCCGCCGGTCCGGGAATCGCGTGCGCCTTGATCAACAGGTGATTCCATGCGCAGCGCTCTATACACCTTACTGACGGCCCTCGTGTGTGTCGGCACGACTTCCATCGCGAGTGCACAGTTACAGCAGTCGAACAGTTCGTCTTCTTCCAAAGGCGAATTGCAGATCGAGATCCAGTCGCCGGCGGCCGACTTTACCGTCGACGCAGAGCAGACAACCGTCGAAGTGGAAGGTATTGCGTCGGCTATCGGCGGCGTACGTTACCTCGACATGATTTTCGTGATGGATACATCGCAGAGTCTGAAAAGCACCGATCCGAGTGACTTTCGCTCGACAGGCGCCATTGGGCTGGTCCGGAATCTTTCTCCCAAAAGCGACATACAGATTGGTGTCGTCAGTTTCGACAGTAAAGGGGCACTTGCGCAATCCTTGACATCGGACCGCGACCAGGTTGTTGAGACGTTGCGGACGTTGCCCAAGAGTGGCGGAACCAATCTCGGTGCCGGCATCCTTGCGGCCCTGGCAGAACTGGAGAGAAACGGACGTCCCGACTCGTCGCGCGTGATCATGCTATTCACCGATGGTAAGTCGAGCAGGAGCAAAGCGCTTGCCGCGACACGCGAGGCGCAACTGCAACGCGTTACGATTCAAACGCTATTACTCGGCTCGAGCAAAAAGGGCGCCGAGATCCTGGACGAAATCTCCTGGGGAACGGGCGGCAGTTTCGTGCAGGTAACGGATCCGACCATGCTTCCACAGGCATTCCTGGATCTAAAAACCACGGGCGTGGACAGCGTCACATTGAGCGTCAATGGCTCGGCACCCGTAGCGGCCAAGCTCGCGGGCGGAACGTTTTCGGCCAGCGTGCCGGTCGAGGTGGGCGAGAATCGTATCGTTGCGCTCGCGACCAGTCTCGACGGTCGGACGCGGGAATCCGTCGTTACCGTGAATGTGCAGGACGCGAGCTGTGCAGCGCTTGAAGTAATGGCTATCAAGGAGGGACGACACGTCGTATCCCTCAATGAACGTGCGGTCGAGATCGTCGTCGATGCATCCAGGAGCATGTGGGGACGCATGAATGGCGAACCCAAGATGGCGATCGCCAAGAATATCCTCGAAGACGTTTCTTACTGGTTCCCCGAGGACCTGGATCTCGCACTGCGCGCCTACGGCAGTACCAGCCCGAGCGATGACGCCAACTGCGCCGATTCAACCTTGCTCGTGCCTTTTGCCGACGACAATCGCGAGTACATTCGCCAGGCAATCGCCGGCCTGCGGCCACTAGGGCAAACACCCATCGCATATGCATTGAACCAGGCTGCTCACGATTTCGGCGACCTGCGAAACGACCGCACGCTGGTCCTGGTCACCGATGGCATCGAAAGCTGTGGCGGGGATCCGGTCCAGGCTGCGCGCGACCTGCGCGAGCAGGGCATCATGGTGCATTTGATCGGTTTCGGGCTCGGCAATGCCGCCGATGAAGACACGGCGAGTCTACAAGCCGTCGCAGATGCTTCTGGCGGTCGCTATGTCACTGCGGGTAGCGCCGAAGAACTCAAAGAAGCACTGGTGCAGACGGTGGGCACCTCATTCACCGTATTTAAAGGAAGTATGGAAGTCGCGAACGGATCTCTCGGATCAAACGAGCCGGTCATTCTGCCAGCGGGGAACTATCGGGTTGACTTTGACAGTTCGCCGCCGCAGAGCGTGCGGGTCAGCCTGGCACCGAGAGACCAATTGGTGCTGACAATGCAGAAACGTGCAAATGCCGTCTCTCACTTCGAGCGCCGCGATCGTCTCCAGTACACGTCCTGCGAAGACGCCATCGGAACGATGCAGCGCCTGGGCGGCAGCAAGCAGCCCAAAGGGAACACTTTGTTCTAGCGTGCCCGCATTACGGTATCCCACAGTTGTCGGTTTCGCGCTGGCATGCAAAATAGATGCGCGTATAAGCCGTTTTTCGCGAGATTGCCGTGAGCTTGAGATTTCGAACCGTGTTGCTGGGGGGCGGCTTACTGTGCCTCGCGTTTGTGTTTCCGGCAGTCGCTGCCGACATCGACAACGGCCGCCAGGTCTACGATAGCTACTGCACATCCTGCCACGGCGTCGGCGGCCAGCTGGATCCGTCCAGTCCGGTTGTCCAGGGTCTCGGGGTCACGCCTGCGGATTTCTCGGATCCGTTGTTCAACAGTCGCGAGCCCGCAGCGGACTGGCACATGGTGATCCAATACGGCGGTTACGCGCTGGGTCTTGCCGAACAGATGCCACCACAGGGTGAGGCGCTGAGCGACGAGCAGGTAGACGACGTCACGGGATATCTCAAGTCGCTCGTGGACACGAGCAGGTACCCGCCCGGCGAAATGAACCTGATGCTGCCTATCCGGACAAAGAAGGCGTTTCCAGAGGACGAGGTCGTCTACGTCGGTCGTTACACCAACCAGGAAGGCGACAACGCGTACAAACAGGTCCTGGAGATTGAGAAACGCATCGGTAGGGCCGGCCAGGGCATCCTGGAACTGGTGCACGAGTCAGAGGGATCGATCAGCGAATTGGCGGAAGTGGAGGTCGGGTACAAGCAAGCGCTGTCTTTTAGCTCTTCGCATATCCTGTCCGCTGCTGCGGTCGTTGCTATCCCGGTCGAAGCGGAAGGGGACGGCGAACTGCAGACCTTCCTCGCGTTCGGCAAGGCGCTGTCGCCGTCATGGATTTTCCAGAGCAGTCTAAAGCTCAAGTTCCCGTTCGAGGGTGCGAGCGACGGCGAAGCCGAGCTGGCCGGCATTGCCCACTATATTCATTCGCCGTGGCCGCGACGCGTATTCCCGGCACTGGAAGTCGTCGCAAGCAAGCCATTCCGCTCGGCCAACGGTGATCTCGAGTGGGCGGCCATGCCGCAAGTGAGGATAGGGCTGACTCGTGGCGGCCATGTCGCACTCAACCTGGGCGTCGAGTTCCCGCTGACCGGTCAATCCTGGGACCGGCGCTACTACATGACATTGCTGTGGGATTTTGCCGACGGCAGTTTCTTTCAGGGCTGGTAGTAGCCTGCCTGGCCAGTCCAGGTCTTGCATAGTATCCAGTTCGTTTGACGAACCAGGCAGGAAACGTTTGCGTATATGGTTGCCGTAACATGTGCTACCGCATAGTTACTTTTAACTGATTGTTTGTATTAATCAATCAGGAGGCGTCTACAAACAAAAATGTAGCTCTGTGCATAACGACGCAGGACTGGCCCCCGCAAAGTCCCGCAGTCTTGGTGTGTTTGAAGCACTGCGTTCCAAAAGCATGGTTTGCAGGTTCAGATCTAGCCTCGGCTAGCGACTCATAATTGGGTCGCCGACAAAAGTAGCTCGCACTCATCAACCGGGGGCGGTGCCCGCGTCCGAAGCTCTGGCCTATCGCAGCAAATTCGCGCCATAATCCACAAAAATAGCTGCCAAAATCGCCAGCGCCGCACGAAATGATGGCCGAAATAAGAGAACTCTGGAATTACGTCCTGCTATCCGCGCCTGGCGGGCAGTCCATTACTGTCGGCGAGATCGTCGCCGTCGTCCTCCTGCTTGTTGGAGGCTATTTACTTAGTCGGCTGATTGGCTTTCTGCTTGCTCAGCGATTGGCTACGACTCGACTGAGTTCCGATGTTGCTTACACGATCCAACGAGTCGCATTTTTTGCGATTCTGGTTCTCGTTGTCCTCACGGCCCTAAGTTTGCTTGGCGTGCCCCTTACGGCATTTGCATTTGCGACAGGTGCGATCGCCATCGGTGTCGGTTTTGGTGCCCAGAACATCATAAATAATTTCATTAGCGGCTGGATCCTGATGGCGGAACGGCCGATCCGCATTGGAGATTTCATCGAGATTGACAAAACCCTGGGAACAGTCGAACGAATTGGCAATCGTTCAACGCGAATCCGGCGGGTCGATGGCGTGCATTTGCTTGTGCCCAATAGCCTTTTTTTGGAACAAACGGTTGTCAACTGGACGCTCGTTGACAAAGAGATTCGCACGGTTGTTCGTGTTGGTGTGACCTACGGGTCTCCCGTCCGGCAAGTAGCAGATCTCATTCTTGAAGCGGTGCATGCCCAGCCCCAAGTCAAAAAGCATCCTGAACCGACAGTTGTATTCGATGATTTTGGCGACAGCGCGCTGATATTCGACACATATTTCTGGTGCGACGTCGGCGGCGAGAAACTCCTTCGTGAGATCCGCAGTGAAATTCGATTTCGAATGACTGAATTGTTCAATGAGAACGGAATAGTGATCGCATTTCCGCAACGCGATGTTCACTTGGACAGCAGCGATCCCCTGCAAATTCGAGTTGTTAAATCAGATGATGGCGATTCCTGACGGAGTATCGCTTACATATGACGATACAATGTGGAATATTCTGTGCACATTATTGAACAATTCCGGTGAACTGGTGCCGAAGCCGACAGTCGTCAGACCGAGTACCACAGGTGATACACCAAAGCCGGCGGCAATTGCGGAGGCACTACGAACCAGCATGGCGCCACCAGCGATTAGCAGGGTAACGGCGAGAACAATGCCGAAAAGTGAAAGCATGAGCGGAGCATAGTTTGCTCAGGTTTTAAGGAAGAGGCAATTGGGGAAGAGAGAACCTGTTTTCCTTTATAGCTATCTGCTTGCCGGAGATGGCGGTGGCAAAGCTATGGACTATGCCGCGGTGAAGCAGTGGACGGCTGCAGACGGCAAGCTGTGGGTGCATATCGATTTAGCGGATCCAGGCTCGCGCCGCTGGCTGGCCCAGCAAAGCGGCCTGCCCGACTTCGCGATCGACACCCTGTTGGCAGAGGAAACGCGGCCACGGTCGGTTATCACTGATCGGGGGCTCCTGATTGTCCTGCGTGGCGTCAATATGAATCCGGGCGAAGATCCGGAAGATATGGTATCGATTCGTCTTTGGGTCGATAACGACCGAGTTATAAGCGCACGGCGTCGCCGGTTGTTGTCCGTTGTGGATATTCATGAAGCGCTTGCCGCAGGGAAGGGCCCGCGAACGCCGGGACAGCTCCTGGCCATGCTGGTCGATCGGCTTGCGGAAAGGATCGGTACATTTGTCGATTCCATTGAAGAGCGATTGGACTCGGCCGAAGATGAAATCGGGAGCGGTGATCCAGCCTTATTGCGTCCCCGATTGGCATCATTGCGACGGCAAATCGCAGGCGTCAGGCGTTTCCTGGCGCCGCAGCGAGACGCACTGGACCGACTCAATCGGCAGCCAGTAGCCGTCCTCGCCGAGGAGGACACAAATCAGCTACGTCAGGATGCCGACCGCATTACCCGGTATCTCGAGGACCTCGACCTGGGGCGTGAGCGTGCGGTCGTGCTCCATGAAGAGATGCTCAGCCAGATTGCACAGCAGCAAAACGCCCGTATGTACGTTTTGTCTGTGGTCGCCGCCGTATTTCTGCCCCTTACCTTCGTCACGGGTTTGCTGGGCATGAATGTCGGGGGGCTTCCCGGATTAGAGAGCCCATGGGGATTCCACGGGTCGCTCGCGATGATGCTGGTCGCCGCCGTCATCCTGCTGGCCTTCTTCCGCTGGAAGCGGTGGCTCTGATCGCCGCCAGCCGCCAATTATCGATTGGCGGCCACCTTCTGTAACACCCGACTATTCTCTGCGTTACCCCGGCAATTTCAGGCCTCTGACGCAGTCTAAGTTTGCTCTGTTTTTTCGCCAAATCGCCCCCATACGCTGCAAATGTCCCTGAATCCCGCCAATCTCACGCTTACGGCGTTCCTGGTCCTGATGCCCCCCGCGCTTCTCGCCGATCTCGTGGTTTCCGGTGTGGGCTCGGAACTCGAGCGGAATGTCCGTGCCTATGTATCGCTTGCAGATGAGCCATGCGATGCCGAGGCATGGCGCATTCGTCGCAGATACCGCGCCATTGAAACAGAGACCCGGAAAGCGCTCGAGCCATTTGGCTTCTACGAACCCCGGATAGCGTCGACGCTGACGCTTGAAGAGGCATGCTGGCAGGCGACGCTGACGATCGACCCCGGCGACCCGATCATTCTGAGAAATGTCGAAATAGTCATCGAAGGAGCCGCATCCGCTGATCCTGCCTTCGACGAACTGAAGCAACCGGCATCGCTGGCTCCTGGACGGACCCTGCGACACGACGCATACGACCGGTATAAAAGGGGCCTGCAAATACGCGCGGCGGATCGCGGGTACGTCGAAGCAAATTTTGCTGAAAGCCAATTGGAAGTCTGGCCAGCCGAAGGAGCTGCCGACATAACGGTGCATTTTAATAGCGGACCTCGCTATCGCATCGGTGATATTCACGTCGAACAAACGTTTCTCGATCCAGAGATAGTCTCCGGCTATCTTGACATCGAAAGTGGTAGTTACTTTGACAGCGATATCGTGGCGCGCGCATACCGGGATCTCGCGGACAGCGCGTACTTCGGTCATATCGAAGTTACGCCGGACATCGAAAACGCCGCGGAAGGCCAGATACCTATTCGGATCGCCGTAAGTCCTGGTAATCGCATCGAGTACACGCTTGGCGTTGGCGCCTCCACCGACACCGGCCTGAGATTCCGTGCGGGTTTTCGAAATAACCGATTGAACCAGAAAGGCCATCGTCTTATCGCCGATCTTGGTGTATCCAGGGTCGTTCAGGGCACTACTGTCGAATACCGGATTCCGTTGGCAGATCCGCGACGCGAATGGTTCAGTTTCACCGGTGCGCTGTCTAACGAGGAAACCGATTCATTCGACAACGAAGCACAACGCCTTGGCGTACGTTGGACAAAAGCGATGAGCGATACCTGGTTACGCACACTGGCGCTGGATTTTAGCAACGAGTCATTCAATGTCGGTTCGGACATTGATACAAGCCGGACCCTGGTGCCGTCGGTCTCGTTCGACCATAAGCGCTCTGACCGGGACGTCTTTCCCCGGCATGGGCGCCGACTCGGCATGGAGCTGCGTGGCACGGATCAGGCGCTTGGTTCGACTACTTCTTACATTCAAGCGACCGCCTGGTTGCGCCTGATCCGCTCGTTTGGTTCCGAGAATCGCTTAATCGCCCGACTGAATGCGGGTGCAACTTCCTCCAGCAACTTTTTCGAGCTGCCGCCAACGGTGCGCTTCTTTGCCGGTGGCGACGAGTCGGTGCGTGGTTTTGACTATAACAGCCTTGGACCGAAAGACGCGGAAGGCAAGGTAATCGGCGGCGAAAATCTATTGGTGGGCAGCGTCGAATATGAACGCCACTTGCGTGGAAACTTTTATGGTGCAGTTTTTGTTGATGCAGGCAACGCGTTCGACGATACCGACTTCGATCCTGAAGTAGGCACTGGACTCGGCCTCAAGTGGCGCTCCCCATTGGGCCCGATACGCCTTTATCTGGGTTACCCGATTACTGCGGACGACCCCGGTATTCGTTTACACCTTCGTCTCGGTGCCGATCTGTGACGCGCACGCGAAAAATCTGGCTCGTTCTCGCCGCGCTCGGCGCTTTACTCCTCGGTAGCACGATTTGGCTGATCGGTACGGGTAGCGGTGCACGCTGGGTGCTGGCCCGAGCGGCCAATTATCTTCCAGAGCAACTGACCATCGGAGGCGCACAAGGATCTTTGCTGGGCGGATTGCGGATTGACTCCGTTCAATGGCAGGACGAATTGGTCCGGCTTTCGACAGACGATATTTACCTGGATTTCGAGCTGATACCCGTTCTGTTTCGTTACCTCGATGTCAATGAAGTGACCGTCGCACGATTCGACATTGAAATACTGGGATCGGCAGAACCTGATGCCACGCCCGGTCTGCCGACGATCGATTTGCCGATCGACATTTCTATTGCCAGTGCATATGTCGGACATGCGACGTTTCGAACCGATTCGGTCGCACAAGAAGCCGAAGAAATCAGGTTTGCCGGCAGCCTGTTTGGATCGGATTTCAGCGTTACGCAACTGCAATTCTTGAGCCCAAGGCTCAGCCTTGATCTCAGTGGCAGAGTCAAACTGGCCGATTCGTATGCCGGCCGTGCTCGTGTCGCCTGGCGGTGGGTGCAATCCGAAGAATTACAGTTTGCCGGTGAGTTGCAGCTCGAAGGCGACACGCGCCGTTACGACTTGCGGAATTCGCTGACAGAGCCAATCGCAATTTCGACTTCCGGCAGTGTTTCACTGGACTCGGGCACATTCGTTGCCGATCTTACGAACGAGTGGGAATCGCTGGAGTTGCCGGTTGGCGATCGAAGCCTGTATTCGCCGACCGGCAAATTGCGGCTGCGGGGCGGTGTGGATTCCTATGAGGTCGATCTGGATGCGCGCGCACGGCTGGATGACGTACCTGAAACACGAATCGAGCTGGACGGCGAGGCAGATCTACAGAAAATTCAAATCTCGCATTTACGCGTGATCAATGAAATCGCCGACCTCAGCGGGAGTGGAAACGGCAGTTGGGCGCCCGCGCAAACTTTTGACCTGGATTTTGCGCTGTCCGGTGTGGATCCGTCCAGAATATCGCCCGCTGTAAGCGGGACTCTGGAGTTCGACGGTCACGTCGACGGACTCGTGACGGAGCAAGCTCCAAAGATCGATCTGCGTATCGACCGGATCGGCGGTAACATCAACGGGTATCCGGCGGGAGGTGACGCAATCGTCACCTATGCGGGAAACACTGTCGCGGTCACCGAAGCACGTGTGCAGCTTGGATCAAACAGCGCCGAGTTCAACGGGTCACTTGGAGAAACGATTTCACTGGACGCGGATCTCGATCTCATGATACTCGGCGAGGTTGTACCACAGGCATCGGGTGCGCTTAGTGGCAATGTCGCCTTAAGTGGCTCGAGGAATCGCCCCGAGGTACGTATAGATTTAACGGGTGCCGCGCTTCGCTGGCAAGACTATTCGGGTGATCAAGTTTCGGTTGATGTTAATGTCCTCCAGGAAGATCGCAGTTTCGCCGAATTGAGTTTGCAACAGGTTTCCATCGGCAAAGTATCGCTGGACGCTGTAAAGATTTCGGCTAGCGGTCTGCTTCACCAACACAACATCCGTGTTTCGTTAAATGGATACGATAGCGAGCTGGTCACAGATGTCGAAGGCGGATTTTCGCAAAACTTCTGGTCGGGCCGCATCGATTCTGTAATTGTCGCGAACGCCGCTCTCGGCCGCTGGTCGACTCGCCGGGGTAGCGAGCTGCAAGTTTCGCTTGACCAAATTGCCGTGTCTGAAACCTGTCTGTACGCATCGTCGGAGCCGGGCCGCGCCTGTGTTGGCGGCAGTTACGAGGGAGGAAAGCTGGCGGCACTCGATTTCTCACTGAGCGCCGTGCCGCTGTCGGCAATTCCCGTAACGCTGCCCGGTGACGTCAACCTCGGCGGTTTCATTGATGCGCGCCTGCAGCTGGAAAGCAGGGAAGAGCGGCTGACAGGAAATGCCGGGGTCGACCTTCACCAGGCAATAGTCGATGCGACTTACGAGGGCGAACAAATAGCGGTCGCATTTTCAGATGCCGTCGGTGAGGCAACGATCCTGGACAATCGACTCGACTCGACGCTCAGGCTCGGATTGGCGGAAGACGCTGGCGCAGGGAATCTCCAGCTTTCTATTCATGATATCGGCAACCCCGAGTCCGCCATCGCCGGGCAGGGAAACGTGTCGATCGATAACGTGTCGGTGTTTGCGGTATTTGTGCCCGCTATCTCGAATCCTCAGGGAAAGATAGAAGGCAGTTTGACGGTATCCGGGACCTTGGCTCGACCTGAATTCCTCGGGGAGGTCGCGCTGACCGAGGCCGGATTTTCAGTGCGCCAGGCCGGCATTGAAATAGCCGATGTCGAGGTGCGGCTCAGCCAACGCGCCGCTGGCCAACTGCAGCTTGTCGGCAGTGCCCGGTCGGGAAGCGGGCAAATCTCAATTGAGGGCGATACGCTCGTCGGCACCGAATCTGGAATTCGCACCGAGATCGTGCTCGAAGGCGAAAACTTCGAACTGGCGCGCCTGCCCGAATGGCAGGTTGCCGCATCACCAT
>JABAOH010008558.1_pt1 | contig 11513 bp, 13 predicted proteins | sample 7062181 | NCBI WGS metagenome assembly JABAOH01 (sample SAMN14538630, study PRJNA623070) | marine sediment metagenome | biome: marine biome [ENVO:00000428]; feature: marine pelagic biome [ENVO:01000023]; material: deep marine sediment [ENVO:00002113]; isolation source: pool of 5 deep marine... | reverse complement strand
CTTGCAAACAAGCGACAATCGGTGTTCTGTTTTACTTTATGAGAGGATTTTTGTAGTATTTTGATGCGGGGCACCCGAAGCACCATGTGTTTTCATACCTGTAACAGTCATTACATTTCATTCCACATGGGGGCTCATCATTATTTCCCGGGATCACATTGATGCCTATGTTTCCATGGATTGGAGTTCCTAGGTAGTGGGTGTAGATTATGTCAACGTTCTCGAGGTCGCGGATGGATTCCATCGTCGAGTTCATAGCCTGGTAGTTTTCTCCCCACACGATTGCGTGGATGTTTGCCTTCCTAGGTGTTCTAAATAGGATTAAAACCCTCGGACAATTCTTGAGGAATACTTCCAATTCTTTTCTAGTGTCTTCATTTTTCACCTCTAGTCCAACACTAGCCATCTTTAAACCAAACTCTTTTGAATTCAATCCTGTCCTGACGACAATTAGTTTCTCGTCTATCAGTCTTTTCAGCCTGCTGGTGACTGTGGGTCGCGTTGACTTGACCTTCTTCGCTAGTTCAGTAACCGAAATCCGCCCATCTTTCTGCAACTGGTATATGATTTCTAGGTCGAGGTCATCGAGTTTTCCGGCCATTATTCATCCTTCCCTTTAGGTTACCAATAGGCATCTACACCATTTTATAAAGCGTACCATTTTCTGACCGTCACATCGAAAAACAAATCCTTACGATCTTATCAAATAGGAAAAATGTTGAGTGTCTAATTGTACATCGTTCACAATGAATAAATGCACGCCAAAATATCCTGCTAAATATATGTACACATGTAGTTGTAGTCGAAGTGGTCCCTATGCTCTATTTCAAGAAAAACAGAAAAAGGGTAAATCCAAGAAAATTTGTTACTCCTTTTTAATATTTGCCATTTTCGAAGTAACGAAAAAAGGAAAAATGGAAAAAGTATAGCAAAACCAAAAGTACTAATAGAGTTGAAGATAGAGGAAAATATCGTGACTAGTATCTTTGGACGAGGGCTGAATAATTGCAAATTAGAACCCTTGCAACGATTCTGATGTTGTTCGTCTTAGCATTACTCATTCTAAATAGGTTTTTAAGGTCAGGATGGTTATGGCTGATCTCTATTGCTATTTTAATAGTGGCAGTTATTGTTTATTTCATTCCTCGGCTAAGGAAATGATATGCGCGCTTTGTAATTTGACACAGGTATATGTTCTGAATAATGTTGCTATAGGGTGTCTACCTGTTTCAGAAAAAATAGCCTAACAAAGTGTGTGTATGGGTAGTAGTAGCCTATGTCTTATAGTTTTTTGATGCGCGCGCGCAATAGAACCCGGCGTCATTAGCAATCTGGTAGAAGAGATTTTGACGGAAGAGGTTGAGGTTATAACAATTAGAATTCCTAGCGACCCAGAAGATGGTATCAACAGAAGAGATTTTGAAGATTTCAAGTAATATGCGCGCGCTAGAGTATGCAAGATGACTATGATTCAATAGAAGATTCTTCCTCAAATCTTTAGTACAACTTCAAAACAACAAGTGAGATGCATGTTGAAAAATATCATATTCTATCGGCACTGAAATGTTAAGGTCATTAGGGGAGAGAGTGCAGATGTGGGAGAGTAGAGATCTTACACTTGTTATCATCCTTGCAGTTGCCAGTTTTATCTATACGATATTTGTTGGGCAACTTGGCAACTTAATAACTGGAATTCAAGGATTAAATTGGCTCTTTATCGTGGGTCATATGATATTCATTAGTTTTGGTTTTCTCATGTATGAAGGAAGACGATGGAGATTATTGTTACAAGGCGTCTTAGCAGCGTTGCTTACCTTAACCACATATTTGTCTGGTGTCCCTTTTGACGTTTTATCTAAAATCCCAATGATAGCCACTTCTTTTTTTGGAGATGTGATTTTTAATAGTTTTTACATATTCTTTAAAAAACGTAATAGACTGTTTTGGTTAGCAATCTTAGTTGCTATTGGATTTATGTTGATGCTCCCCGTTTTTATTACATTAAATATGTACCTCTTCTCCCCTCCACAATTTTTGACCATGTTCATAAACGTCTATGTATTGTTGCTAGCTGTAACAATAGTTGAAACTATAGCAGGTGCATCCATAGGTTATATGATATATAGACGAGTAAGAAAAGAAAAATGTTGATTAACAATCCAACCAATTTGCCAATTGATAAGTACTGAGGTTTACACCTCCATATCTGATTGCGTAGGAGCTGAAATGAAAATCGAATCTCTTTCAATAAACCCTTCAGTTCCAGATCCAATATATTTTGACTGCGGATGAAAAAAAGAGACAAAGGCATCAAAAGAATTGAACCAGAACTCTTGTTTGCGACCTGTAGGAATAACATTAGTGAACATTCCAGATTTAACATCACCGTATCCCTCAAAGAGCAAACATGAAGGTGGTAGAATATACTCTGTAGACCCAAGCGGTATTGGTTTAGTCCAACCTGCAAAGAGAGTGTTCCCCTTTACTCGAACTTGAAATTCGTCTTTTTTAAAGATAATAATATTCTTCTCCACAGGAAAACCTGCAAATACTTCTTTCCTTAAATCCAAAGCCTTAGGGCTATCTTGAACATAAGAAACTGGAACATAATAGAAGCCCTTTTCTGTTTCTTGCAATAAATCAATTATCATCCTATTCTCAGCTCCAAAAGAAGAGTCGTTATTGTGATGAAGAACTCCTATAACAATATCAGGTAAAGCAAAAATGTTGGGTGGATGGATAACTGCAAAAGCTCTACAACCGAAATACCTCCAAGTATCAAACCAATTCAAATTGTCTTTAGTAAAGAGATTCTTTTCTTTTTCAATCTTATTCAACACATTTTCTTCAGTAATTGTTTCCATTTGCTGATATTTCATAGTTCGATAGAAACTTGTCTTTTCAAATAGAGAGTGATGTCCTATCGCTGATTTTGGTGATGCCATTGGGGATCTGGTTATTGACCGTATACTTTCGGAGGATGGAGTACGAGTTTTTCTCCAGATATCATAAAGCAAGTTTTTTGTTTTTTGAATATGGTTTAAGTCGTTAGTGTATAGGATGTTCTCAAAATATGCCATTTCATGTAATGATCTTTTTGTTGGAGACGTAGGTTTAAACTGGAAAAGGTGTTTCCCATCGATGATTATAGTTTCAAAATAACCTAATGGGATATGCCTAACTTCACTCCACTTCAATAGCTGCTGGGTAACATCCAAGTTTTCAGTTACGATTGGAGCCATGATTTTAATGGAAACCCCTCTTTCAGACCACTCTTTAAGTTGAGATTTTTTTTCCGATAGTCTAATTAAACCTTCAGAGGAAGTGATTATCAAGATCTCCACATTAGCAGAGTTCAAAATTTGATAGTAACGCATTTTGGCTGATGCTGGGTCTTTGATAATTTGGGTTTTAGGAGCAGATTTGCCAGTTTCAATTTCAGCTATTAGACTTTCAATATCGGTCGAGTTTTGCCACAAACCTTTGAAAACACTAGAAAACGCTTGAATTATTGACTTGCAGTTCGTACAAAGACAAACCTCCTTCTCCCATTTTGAATATTCATTTACTTCATCCGAAATGAAAAGAATAATCTCTTCTCCATCTCGTATTACCATTCTGGAAAACGGAGGTAAACCTACGTCAGGATTTATTCCTCTAAAAACAAGTATGGGCTTCAATTTTGGTTTAAGAATTTTTGCTGCTTTCAAGTTCTGCTTTGACAGTTGAGTAAGAACTCGAAAATGAATATTAGACTTCATAGGATGATCATACACAAATTCAAAAGCTCCAAATCGTTCCGCTTTAAATAAATCAGAGACAGTTAAAGCCATTGAAAATTGACTCTTGGTCTCTTTTATCATCTGGGATATTTTTTGAAAGATTTTCTTGTTTTCTTCAATCACAGCAAATTTTTCTAGAGATAAATCAAGCTCGCTTTGACTGATTTTATTCCAATCAGAAAGCAAATCTTTCTTTTTTTCTTCTATTAGGGCAACTTCCTCTTGTTTAGATTTAATGAAAGAATCAATTACTTTCTCAAATGGAACTGCAGTAAAACGAGTTGGATATTCTAGGGTTGCCTCGATTAGACCCTTCTTTTGAAGACTTTTTAGAATGCGATAGGTTAAGCCCTTGTTCTTCCTAAGTTGCTTGGCGATGTGACCAGTTTTTTGAGCTCCTCGTTTTGCGAGGAAAATGTAAACTTCCGCCTCTTTTTCTGTTACTCCAAAATTCCTAAGTGCATTTTCTAATGCCCCTCGACTCAAGGTGATCACATCTAAATGTAGTGGGTACCTACCTTTGTACCCAGCTCAATTTAATGTACGATTACTAGTCTTAACTAGTTTTCGAAGATCGGGTCTAGATTTCCGATCAGCAAATCAGAGGAGTAATCCATCAGGAGGAGGTGAAATAAGAATGAATAAAAAAACATTCTATGTAGCCATTACTCTACTATTAGTAGTAATGATAGCAGCTTCAAATGTTGGACCAGCACAAGCCTTTAGCTATAATGGAAGAAAGAAAATTCCTGTTACTATCACAAGAGAAGCCCCTGTCGGTGAAATAATAGAGATCTGCACGAAAGGCGCTCTATACATTGTCCAGGCTAGGCTTGGATTTACAACCTATATTGTCGAAGGAGAAGGCGTATATTTAGAAAAACAACCTGGACCTCTAGGCACTACTACCTATAGAATAAACTCAATCACTGGAGAAGGAAGAGCAATATCTGAGGGGAATCTAGATTTTGTTGGTGGAACATTCAAGGGAATAATAATTACAAGAGGCGTTTTCGGAGTTATGCCATCTGGACCATTAGCTGGCTTGCCATTTCCACTTGACGTAACTCAGAAAGGAGTTTGGCATGGTGATGGAGACTATCGGGGATGGACTCTGGTTCTTGAATTTACAACAGGTGATCCAATGGAAGCATACCTTCTGGTGCCCCAATAATTGTCAAGTGCAAACCTGACATGATATCTTAATCTCCTCTTTTTTTAGTTCCATTATCTTTTAGGAAGTTGACAAATTGAGTTTCGAACGAGTAATTAAAGCTCTAATCAGTCTCGGTCTTTCAAGATCTGATGCTGAGGTATATGTTTACTTAGCAAAGAAGGGCCCACAAACAGCAGTGAACTTAGCTAAAGCTTTGAATATTAACAAACAGAAAATCTATGCTGGCTTTAAGAATCTGCAGACGAAAGGTTTAGTTACTAAAGATCGTACATTATTTTCTGCACTACCTTTTGAAGAGGCATTAGATCTGTTAATCAAAATGGAGAAGGAACAGGCACAACTTATACAGGAAAGCAAGGAAGAACTTCTCACTACCTAGAAAACAAAGGATTAACAAGATTCTTGAATAGATATGTACCCACTCGCATCTAATCTGTATGTGTTCATTTTGAAGTAAAGGGTTCTGGGTCAAATTCTATCAGTTCTTAATCCAAACTTTGATAGTTGATTTACTGGTCTTTCAATGTGGAAGGAACATAGAAGAGAGATTATCAAGAGACGTTGTGCAGTTCTTATGATGCTACACGTTCTTTCGTAGACGAAATAGTATTCAGTAAATCAAAGACTACACTGACTATAGTCCAGAAAGATTGAAGAGAATATACGACAAAGCGCGCGCGGATAATTCACACTTTTTTAATGATCGTCAGTACTTCGTTAGGAGATAGAATTCCTCTTAAAGGGTTTATAGGGTACTCGGAATACGCCAAAAGGTTGAGATATAGATTATATCCCTAGAGCGTGTAATAATGTAAGAGCGGTTTTATGCAGAATGTTCTGTTTCGTAAATAAGCAACCAAGATAACAAATGAATGGGGCCTGTTTAATATTGCGTTCTACTTTTCTTTATGTTGCTTAGCTACAATCAATGATGCTGTTTGAAAAACATCAGGTAGTACTCGAAGTTTTTCCGTCAAGAAATTGTCCAATTGTGATAGATCCTCAACTTTAATCTTCACAAGGGCATCGTATTCTCCATACAGTAGATTTGCCTCTGTAACTTCTTCTAAAGTTGCTATCTTCTTTAAAACTTCATTCTCTGCACCTGCTTTCATTGTGACAGTAACGTAGGCAATTACAACCATCTTTGTCACCCTTCCTAAGCAATTTCTGTTCCAAGATAACTTAACCTTTTTTATGAAAAGCGATTCCCAAAAAAGGATTAGTTGAGGCATTTTGACCCTGCTTTATTATATATTTTCTTTAAACAAGCAATTAAAAACCAATCTAATGCTCTAAGAGTATTGCCATTCACCGCAATCCTTTCTAACTACAATAAGATAGGAGATGCATATTACAAGAGAGTACATATGTTCTTTACAAGCTTAAATCACTTGGGAAGGTACGAAAGATGGCGTTTAACCAAATTGTTCAAAAACGATTAAGTTTATCTTGCCTTAATATTCTTTTGTTTATGCGTGTAAGCACCTTTCGATGGTGATGTAGTTGGATTTGTTAAGCATCTATCTGCTAAACCTGTTGATTACATTGGCTATGTTTCTTGTGCTGGTATTTCGAGCATGGATAGAACTGAAAAATTACCGAATGATATGGAAGGAGCTGGAGTGGAGAAGAACCTACGAAACGGTGGGGAAAATCTTGAAGGCGGAAAAGGATTTATTCACCAAAGTTGAGGGGGGAAAAGAACTCTACGAGATGCTTTGTGGAATGTTCAAGGCGGAAGAGCAATGAGTTCTCCTGTTTTCATGGAAAGTGCCAACCTTCGATCGTTCTCTTAGGTGCACTAGATTTTTCTCTTCCGTAGCGACACAAAGGCTTTGTCAGGTGCCTCTGGGATCTTGGAGATGTGATGTAAAGTCCTTTCTTTAGTTTTCGCTCTTCTTTAACTACTAGTTTCTCCAGTTGTGAGGAGCGAAAGCCGCATTTTTTACATCGGAATCCCTTTCTAGTTCCCATAGATTTCATTCGCCTTCCGCAGTCGGGGCAAGTTGGATTAAGGATGGTTGTTTTAGGAGCTAACTTCAAAATCCTCATCTTTTCAAGATTGATGGTTTTTGAATGCTTCGACGAGGAAGGGCGAACACCTCCGAAAGCTTCTATTAGGTCTCCAACCGTCAAGTTTTTTGAGATTTGACAGAGAGTTCCTGTAGGTTCGTAAGCAGCGCAATCTACCTCACCAGTTTCGTCTCTTATCGAAAAGATTATGTGACCACCTTGGATAACTCTAGGCTCCTTGGTCACGACCCCTTGAACATCCACGGGTTTGTAGGGCTGTATTTTGACAATTGAGCTGACTTTTCGCAGATGGCTGTCAGTTCCGTGGTTTGTGCGAAAAATCATCCATCGCTCAACAGGTTCTTCCCGGCGAATCATTTCATGGGCCAATCTAACGACTTCCGGATTCTCTCCTCGAATTCCGTAAAGGATGGGGTCTGGTCCTCTAGGAGTTATGAGGATTCTACCGGTTTCGGGGTCTATGTTGTTGAAGGTGAAAGGAGAGGTTTTTTCATTCATTTCTGTAACTGAAGAAGAGTGTATTTTTCGAGGTGTGCCAAGATTTTCTGGTGTTCGGTAAGCGATGATCTCGTAGGTGTGGTCTCCGTTCAAGCTTTCTCCGATGGCAGCTAGGCCTCCAATAATTCCTCGTCCCTTCTTGAATCCTAATGCCTCAGCTTTGAACCGCTTAATGAGTTTCAAGGCTTGCCTCTGTTCTACCAGGCCTTGTACTGTTCTCTTTGAGAAGTCTTTGATTTCTTGAGGCACCTTGTGGAAAAGAAAAACAACTCCCGGATCTGTTCCCTCATAGTTTAGCTCAGCATTTACTTCGATTGTGTCGATCACGGTTATTATTATTTTATCTAAGAGGTTGTCGTTACATCTAATTCTTAAGCAAAGGGCTCCGTTACCCCGAGTTTTCCATGGAACGTTTGGATTAAGCCGAATTAGGTGGGGGTAGTCAATGAAGGAGACGCCTATTGAACTTAGTTTTTCGACGAGAAGGGCAGCTATGTAGGTGGTACATCCTCTTTTGGGAGAATCTGTGTCGTCGAATCCTATGTGCATCTCAACCATTAACTTCCGCTCAACCTCTCTCATTAGAGTGTTTGGAGGATAAGAATATTCAGATGCGAAGTTGTCTAGAGATGGAAAAAAGAAAAAAGAAGGGGAGGTGGAGACTACTTTGTCTCCTCAATAACTATCATGGTTAGGGTCGACCGGACTTTGTCTAAACGTCGCACATGCCAAGTAACAATCTCCTTAAGTTTGTCCATTGTGTCGGCTTTAACTTTCGCTACAACATCGTAAACGCCATAAACCATGTAGGACTCTTTCACCGCATCAATTTTTTTCAGTGCTTCTAGAACCGTACTCTCCGACCCTATCTCTGTATTTATTAACACGAAAGCCATTGGCATCTGATCATCTCCACAGGTTATAATTAACGTGATACCCTAAAATATTTTTGTTCACAGACTATATGCAGAAGTTGTATGAGATGAGGATATTATGATAACGAGTAGAGACATGCGGGCTTTGGAAATGAACTCCGAGTATTACGGCGTTTCGCGACTGCAACTGATGGAAAACGCTGGAAAATGCGTCGCATACGAAATTGCTTCAAGGTTTAATCCTAAAAATACGAGAGTAGCTGTTTTTTGCGGTTCAGGGGGAAATGGAGGCGACGGTTTCGTTGCAGCACGCCACCTCAGTTGCCTAGGCTTTAAGGTCGAAGTTATACTTGCTGGAAAATCCTCAGATATCGTTAACGAGGAGACACAAAGGAATTGGCGGGCTCTGCAGGCTCTGAGAAACACTATTGCTCTACATGAAATTTATGATTCCACCATAATCCCAGATGTCAGAGCAGAAGTTGCAGTGGACGCTTTGTTGGGTATAGGTTTGAAGGGGTCCTTACGGCCGCCAATCTTGCAGTTGGTGGAAAAGATAAATGAAATGAGGGCTTTCCGCGTTTCTGTAGACGTTCCCACCGGGATCAACTCGGATTCGGGTGAAGTTTTGGGCGACGCTGTTAGGGCTAATCTAACGGTTACGTTTCACAAGACGAAACCTGGATTGACAAAGGCGAAGGAATACGTTGGAGAACTTATCGTGAGAGACGTAGGGCTACCTAACGATTTTGAACGGTTTGCTGGTCCCGGCGACGTTTCTTTGGTCGTGAAGCCTCGTCCCCCAAAGGCCCATAAAGGAGATTTCGGAAGGCTTCTTGTGATTGGTGGAAGCGAAGTTTTTTCCGGTGCTCCAGCTCTCGTCGCAATGGCAGCGTTTCGCACGGGAGTTGACTTAACCTTCATAGCGGCTCCGGAAAAAACGGCTCGCGCCATTTCATCCATGTCTCCCGCCTTCATTACGGTGAAGCTTGAGGGGAAGCATCTGAACTCCCGCAACATACCTATCATAAAACAATATTTGGAGATGTCGACGGCAGTTGTTATTGGTCCTGGACTTGGAGTGAAGAGGGAAACCAAGGAGACTGTTGAGGAGATCGTGAAGCTGGTAGAAGAAGAAAAGACTCCTCTGCTTTTGGATGCTGACGGCCTCAAAGCCTTCGCCGAATTTAAGCGAAAAGTAGAGTGGCCTCTCGTTTTGACGCCTCACGCCGGAGAATACGAAATATTAACTGAAAGGAAACTGCCAAATAATTTAGAGGAGCGGGCAGAGAAGGTTCAGAAGACATCACAGAAACTTGGAGCAACAATACTGTTGAAGGGAGATGTGGACGTAATCTCTGATGGAAAGCGCGTTAAATTCAACTTTACTGGAAATCCTGGAATGACCGTGGGCGGAACAGGGGATGTTCTCTCCGGGATTGTTGGAGCCTTCTTGGCACAGGGAGCAGCGCCCTTTGAGGCTGCGGTAGCGGGCGCGTTTATTAACGGCGCTGCTGGAGACTTTGTACGAGACAAAAAGGGTTACCATATGATCCCAACAGATATTCTTGAATGGATCCCACGCGTCATTGATGACCCCATGTCCCATTTGAAGGTGCGAAAGAGTGCACCGTAAAGACATACAAATCAGCGTTTATCACGCAAAGCAGTGCGACCCCAAGAAATGCACAACGCTTAAGCTTAAGCGTCACAATATGGTTCGGGTTGTCCACCGAATTAGAAGGTTGCCTCATGACGCAGTTATTCTAAATCCCTTCGCTGACAAAGCTTTTTCTCCAGCCGACCGTGGAAGACTTGAAAGAAGAGGCTTAGCTGCCATAGATTGCAGTTGGATACACTCAGATGAGGTTTTCGAGCTTTCCATGCGTGGAAAATCCCGTTGCTTGCCCTACTTGATCGCAGCGAATCCTGTGAATTATGGGGTGCCCACTAAACTATGTACAGTGGAGGCGTTGACTGCAGCTCTATACATCGCCGGCTTCAAGGAAAAGGCGGAGCGTTTGCTTTCCATTTTCAAATGGGGACCCCACTTCATTGAGTTGAATCGTGAGTTTTTAGACAGCTACGCTCAAGCAAAAAATAGTGCAGAGGTTGTTGAGTTACAGAAAAAATATATTCGTTAACTAGGCTGGCGTGCTGGACGTAACCCGTCTACAGGGCTTAGTAATTTTACTGTGTTTCATGTTTGTTCTTCTCTTGTATAGATAGTTTAAGGTAATATTTAAGGTTATACCCTGTGTTTATATGTGATATGTCGTGTGTTTTTAATATGTTCTGTTTCTTGCAGAAATTGTTTATGCTTGTTTTGTGCTATTACCCTGTGGTGATGTAAGATGGCTAAGTTGCGGTTGTTTGTTCGTAGTCGTAAGCAAGGTTCTCGTATTGAGTCTGTTCCTTTGAAGCAGTTGATTAAGTTGTCTGGTTTTCGTAAGAGGCGTTGGGAGTTTAAGGATGGTTGGTTGATTCTTGAAGCGTTTTAAACTGATGATATATTCATAATCATATGTGAAAGGGGAATGGGGAAAACGGCAAGCAAAGGCTTGTCCGAAGGCTATTGCCTGAGGATGCGCACTTACTGCGCACCTTTGCGTAGTCTGTTTGCTCCGCGATTAGCTTCAGCGCGCGCGCGCATCACGAATTGAACTTATCTTATTAGTGTTTAAAAGCTCTGCGCGCGCAAACTTTAAAAACAGAATGAAGACGATTAGCTAATTTGGAGGTGAAGTTCGATTGATGGAACCTGAGATGCTTCTTGCGTTTCAAAGTGTCTTTTTAGTTGTGCTTTTTGTGAGTATGGCGTTTAGAATGAAAGGCAATTATCTTGCATTTGGAGTCATAATGGTAGGGGCAGTCGCTATAGAACTAATTGCGATAATTGGACGTTCTGCAAGTGCAATTCTCTCTGGGGAAAGTATGGAGCCACTCATGAGCCCGTTCTCGACAATGGCTGTGTTTGGCGCGCATAGCTTTTTCGGTATTGCAGCATTAGTCTCTGCTATATGGCTTGTAGCACTATGGCGTCCTCGATCAACTGATTTCGCAGTCAAGAGCAAGAGGATTTGGCAATCAACCGTGATTTTGTGGGTCTTAGCCTTTGCGGTTGGTCTTTTGCTTTATGTAGCG
>JABAOH010167646.1_pt1 | contig 11514 bp, 10 predicted proteins | sample 7062181 | NCBI WGS metagenome assembly JABAOH01 (sample SAMN14538630, study PRJNA623070) | marine sediment metagenome | biome: marine biome [ENVO:00000428]; feature: marine pelagic biome [ENVO:01000023]; material: deep marine sediment [ENVO:00002113]; isolation source: pool of 5 deep marine... | reverse complement strand
GTATCTGATCATCGGGGTGTGGGGCGGGGAGCGCCGGATCTACGCGGCGGTGAAGTTCTTCCTGTACACCGCCTTCGGCTCGGCGCTGCTCTTCGCCGGCATACTGGCGCTGGCGGTCATCGCCAACGACCAGACCGGCTCGCCGACGTTCGACTACACCCGGCTCCTGGCGCTCGATCTGAGCCGGTCCACCCAGCTGTGGCTGTTCGGTGCGTTCGGGCTGGCGTTTGCCATCAAGGTCCCGGTGTTCCCGTTGCATACCTGGCTTCCCGACGCCCACGTCGAGGCCCCCACCGCCGGTTCGGTCCTGCTGGCCGGAGTCCTCCTGAAGCTGGGCACCTACGGGTTCCTCCGCTTCAACGTCGCCCTGTTCCCCGAGGCGACCGTCGACCTGGTGCCGGTGCTGGCGGTGCTGGCGGTCATCGGGATCATCTACGGGGCGGTGGTCGCCATCGTGCAGCCGGACCTGAAGCGGCTGGTGGCCTACTCGTCGGTGAGCCACCTCGGCTTCGTCGTGCTGGGCATGTTCGCCCTCACCAGCTCGGCGCTGCAGGGCGGAGTGCTGCAGATGGTCAACCACGGGCTCACCACCGGCGCATTGTTCCTGCTGGTGGGGATGGTCTACGACCGTCGCCACACGCGCCAGATCGCCGACTACGGGGGCATCGCCAAGGTGATGCCGCTGTTCGCCGGGTTCTTCCTGTTCATGGCGTTCGCCTCGATCGGCCTGCCCGGACTGAACGGGTTCATCGGGGAGTTCCTGGTGCTCACCGGGAGCTTCTTGTCGCTGCCGGAGGCGGCGATCGTGGCCGCCTTCGGGGTGGTACTGGCCGCGGTGTACATGCTGTGGGCGTACCAGCGGGTGTTCACCGGACCGATCACCCAGCCCGAAAACGAGAAGCTCACCGATCTGAACCTGAGGGAATGGGCGATGCTGGTGCCGATAGCTGCGGCCGTGCTCGTCCTCGGCATCTACCCGAAGCCGGTGCTGGAGCGCATCGAGCCGTCGGTCGATCGGCTCATCACCCGCATCGAGGCCACTACCGACTATCGAGTGCCCGACTTCGGCTTCGACCCGGTCGAGCTCGGCGCCGAAGGGGGTGAGGGGTAGATGTCCTTGCTGGCGGTTTCGGTCGAGGTGGCTCTGGTGGTCGGAGTGCTGGTGGTCCTACTGGTGGACATGATCTGGTCACCGCCTCGCCGGGTGCTGGGGGTGCTGGCCGGCGCCTCGCTCGCCGTTGCGTTGGCCTTCGCCTGGCTGCAATGGGATCAGGCGGTGCGCCACGGGGCTCCCACCCTGCAGTTCTCCGACATGATCGCCGTCGACGGGTTTGCCGCCTTGGGCGGCCTGGTGATCATCCTGGTGGCCGCGGCCGGCCTGGCCGCCGCCTGGGATCTGGTCGAGGAACTGGACGGACGGGCCGCCGAGTTCATCGTGGTGCTGCTGCTGGCGGCCTCCGGCGTTCATCTCATGGCCGCCTCCGCCAACCTGATCATGCTGTTCCTCAGCCTGGAGATCGCCTCGATCAGCCTCTACGTGCTGGCCGGCTTCACCCGGGAGCGGGTGGACGCCGACGAGGCGGCCCTGAAGTACTTCCTGCTCGGTGCCTTCGCTTCGGCCGTCTTCCTGTACGGGATCGCTCTGGTGTACGCGGCCACCGGGACCACCTCGCTGTACGGTGTCGGGGCCTTCCTGTCGGGGAACGTGCTGCTGCGGCCGGCGATTCTGCTGGCCGGTGTCGCCCTGGTCCTGGTGGGGCTGGGCTTCAAGGTGAGCGCCGCTCCCTTCCACATGTGGGCCCCGGACGTCTACCAGGGAGCGCCGGGCGGGGTGGTCGGGTTCATGGCCGCAGCGGCCAAGATCGGAGGGTTTGCCGCCCTGGCCCGGCTGCTCACCGTCCCCTTCGTCTCCCGGATCGACGATTGGGCCCCGGCGCTGGCCCTGTTGGCGGCGATTTCGGTGGTGGTGGGCACGGCATTGGCCATCGCCCAGACCGACATCAAGCGCATGCTGGCGTACTCCTCGGTCGCCCACGCCGGGTTCATCCTGACCGGGCTGGTCGCCGGCGCCGAGGGCGTGCCGGCCATGTGGTTCTACACGGCCACCTATGCCTTCCAGGCGCTCGGGGCGTTCGCGGTGGCCGCAGTCGTGGGCGGCATGAGCCGGGGCCGATCGGCGCTCACCGACTATGCCGGGCTGTCGGCTCGCTCACCGGCCCTGGCCGGCCTCATGGCGTTGTTCATGGTGGCGATGGGAGGCATACCGCTCACCAGCGGGTTCGTGGGGAAGGCGGCCGTCTTTCAGGCCGCCATCGATGCCGGCTACCTGTGGCTGGTCATCATCGGAGTGCTGGCGGCCGTGGCCGGTTTGTTCTTCTACCTGCGGGTGATCGTGCTCATGTACATGCAGGCTCCCGCTCTCGCCGAGGCCCCTGGGGCGGCCGTTGCCGTACCGGAGGCGAGCCTGCCGGCCAAGGCCGCACTGGCGTTCGCAATCGGAGTGACGATCGCCTTCGGCATCGTCCCGTGGCCGCTCCTCGATGCCGTGAGGGATGCGCTTCCCATCTAGGAGCATTCGCCGCCTGGCGGTGGCCGCGGCCATCGGCGCCGTCCTGCTCCCCTTTCCCGTGCTGCCGACGCTTGCCGGCGGAGGGAACGTCATCATTCCCGAGGGTCGGGTCGAGGAGGAGGACTTCTACGCGTTGGGGGGCCGCGTGATCGTGGAAGGTGTCATCGAGGGAGATCTGGTCGCCGGGGCGGGTGAGCTGATCGTCACCGGTCGGGTCGAGGGCGACGTCCTGGCCCTGGTCACCGGCAAGGCCACCATCGGCGGAGAGATCGGAGGATCGGTGCGGGTGGCGGCGCGCGATCTGGTAGTCGACGGTCACCTCGAAGACGACCTGGCCGCAGCGACGATCGGGGGAAAGATGCGGGGCCGGGTCGGGCGTGATGTGCTGATGGCGGCGATGACCACCTCGTTCTCCGGCACGGCGGACCGCGACTTGCGCGGTCAGTTCTGGCGGCTCGAGATCGACGGCACGGTGGGTCGCAACGTCAACGTCACCGTCCAGGGCTTGCGGGTGACCGCCTCGGCCGAGGTGGGCGGCGACCTCACCTATCACTCCAACTCGGAGGCCGACCTATCGGCCGGGGCCGTTCTCGAGGGCCAGGTGGTGAAGCGTCGAGCCCGTGTCCCCCTCCAGGTGCGGACCATCCGGCGGCTGGTGAACCTGCTGAGCGTTCTGGCGTTCATCGTCACCGGCGTCGTCCTGTTCTGGCTGCTCCGTCGGTCCCTTCCCCGGGCCACGACGGCCGTCGTTCGCATGCCGATGCGCACCCTGCTCATCGGGATCGGGGCAATGGTGGTGGCACCGCTGGCGGCCCTAGCCCTGGCCATCACGCTGGTGGGCTTGCCGCTGGCGGCGCTGATCCTCGTGTTGTGGCTGGCGGCGCTGTTCCTCGGCCCCATTCCCTCGGTGACGGCCGCCGCCGACAAGGCGCTCCAGGGACGGGTCGGTCTCATCGGGGCCTTCATTGTCGGGGCTTTGGTGTGGCGGGGCGCGGTGTGGCTCATCCCGTTCGTCGGTTCCGTGCTGTACCTCGCCGCCGTGATGTGGGGGGTGGGGGCCTGGCTGGTCGGTGCGTGGGAGGCCCGTCGAGACCAGCCGGGCACCGAGGCACCGTCGTTGACCCGACCTCCGCCGCAACCACCGGAGCCGCCCGAGGAATGGGAAGCTCCCCTGCCGCCCGTTGCTCCCCCGCCGGGCGAAGCGGCCGAGCCCGAAGACGGAGAGCGTGGACTGGATCCCGGCCCGGGGTCCGATCAGGCCCGGACCGGCAAAGACGACGGTCCTCCGGGTCCGGCAGGGGAGGGGGTCTCGGAACATGGGAGCGAGAAGGCCGGGGGCGACCCGGACGGGCGGGGTGGGGAATGACCGGGCAATTTCCGACGCCCGACATGGAGCTGACCCACATCCTCGTGGTGGGCGATCTCGAGCAATCCCGGGACTGGTACGAGCGGGTGCTCGGGGCTCGTCTCCATCGGGAGTACGGGGGGACGTCGGCGGTAGTGGAGTTCGCCGGCAACTGGTTGCTGCTGGTCACGGGCGGCGGTCCTACGGCCGACAAGCCGGATGTCACCTTCGCCGCCCCCGAGGATCGGACGACCGTGGACCATTCGTTCACGATCCGGGTGGCCGACTGCACCGCCGCCTACGACACCCTCCGGGAGCGCGGGGCCGAGTTCCTCACCCCGCCCTACGACTGGGGCGCCGAGATCCGCTGCTTCTTCCGCGACCCGGACGGGCACCTGTTCGAGATCAGCCAGTCCGGCTGATCGGTCCGGGCACCTGAGGTTGTGCTCGATGCCACGATGGCGCCCTCGATCGGTCTAGGCGTGCTGTGGGCGGGAGACGCCCGGTTGCTTGTCGTTGCTCGGCGATCACCGCCGGGCCTCGCTGTCGGTCCGCCGAGCAAGCGACGTGCTGCCGCTCCCGGCGGACCGGAGTCGAGGCGGGCCCAGGGGGCCCGCCCAGCACCAACCAACGAGGCGCCGAAGCACTCGATCGGGTCTAGGCGTGTTCGTGCGCCGGGAATGCCATCACTTCGTCGACTTCTATGCGGACCCGGTCGCCGGGGGAGAACACCGGACCGGCCGGTGTGCGGGACAGTAGGCGGCGGCCGTCGGGCAGTTCCAGCGTCACCAGTTGGTCGTGGCCGTAGAACTCCCGGTCGACCACCCGGGTCAGCCCGTGCTCGTCGGGGAGCAGACGGACCGCCTCGGGGCGGATGAGGACCTCTACCTTCCCGTCGGCGGGCTCGGCCAGTTTGAAGCTGCCCAGCACGGTGTCGACGGTGGCCCCGGCGGCCCGGCCGGGCACCAGCTCGCCCTCGCCCAGGAAGCGGGCCACCCAGCAGTCGACGGGACGGTGATACACGTCGGCGGGGCTGGCCACCTGGATGATTCGCCCTTCCCGCATCACCGCGACGACGTCGCTCATCGCCAACGCTTCTTCCTGGTCGTGGGTGACGAAGACCGCGGTGGCTCGGGCTTCGACCAGGATCGTGCGCACCTCTCGCCGCACCCGATCCCGCTGGGGGGCATCGAGGTTGGAGAAGGGCTCGTCCAGCAGGACGACCTCGGGCTCGGGTGCCAGCGCCCGGGCCAAAGCGACCCGCTGTTGCTCGCCCCCGGACAGTTCGTGGGGCATGCGCCCGGCGAGCCGGCGGAGGCCCACCAAGCCGAGGATCTCGGTGACCCGCCTCTGCCGATCGGCGCCCTTGGGCAGGCCGAAGGCCACGTTGGCGGCCACGCTCATGTTGGGGAACAGGGCGTAATCCTGGAAAACCATTCCCACCCGGCGCCGCTCGGGAGGCGTCCAGCTCCCGTCGCCGACGACCGTACGGCCGCCGATCGCCACCGTGCCGGTGTCGGGGACCTCGAAACCGGCAATCACCCGTAGTGCGGTCGTCTTGCCACAGCCGGAGGGGCCGAGCAGGCCGAGGATGCTCCCGGCGGGAACGTCGAGGTCGAAGCCGTCGAGCGCGACGGCGTCGCCGAAGCGCTTGGCGAGGCTGCGGCAGGCAATGACTGGATCAGGACTCATAGCTTCGTGCAACGAGAAGGTACATCGGAAGGGCCGATACCGCGAGCAAGAGAAGGGCCGGGGCCGCGGCCCTGGCGAAGAATCCCTCGGACGTCGCCGACCAGATCTCCACTGCCAGGGTATCGAAGCCGGTGGGCCGTAGCAGGAGGGTAGCCGGGAGCTCCTTCATGGTGGTGAGGAACACCAGCGCTCCGCCGGCCAGCAGGGCCCTCGAGATCAGGGGGATGGTGACCCGAACAAGGGCCGAGAGCGGGCCTTTGCCGAGCCCGCGGGCCGCCTCTTCCAAGTTGGGGTTGACCTGCTCGAGGGCGCCCCGGGCCGCGCCGCTGGCCTGAGGGAGGAAGAGGGCGACGTAGGTGACGATCAGGACCAGGAAGCCCTGGTAGAGGGGTCCGAGGTAGTTGACGGCCAGGAACACCATGGCCAGGGCCACCGCGATGTGGGGCAGGGCAAAGACTGAGAAGACGGCCCGGTCCACGGCGATGGTGGCCTTGGAGCGATAGCGCACCACCAGCACGGCCACGGGCACGGCGGCCGCCACCGCCACCAGCGCTGCGGCCGCCGACACCCAGAGCGAGCCGGCCGCAGCTCGCCAGGCCACGTCGAGAGGGGCGCCACGATCGATCCCTCGGGCCAGCCAGCCGCCGAGAACTGCCAGCGGCAGGGCGAGGGCCACGGCCACCAGAAGGCCCAGAAACGCCAGGCCGGCTCGCCGGGCCCACCCGCTCAAGGGGAACCGGCGCGGAGGGCGCGAGCCCCGGGCCGTGTAGGCCCTTCCCCGGCCTCGCATGCGTTGCTCGGCCACCAGGATCACCGCGACGATCACGATGAGGACGGTGGCCAGCACGGCCGCCGGGGTCCGGTCGAGCCGGCCCTGGTACTGGGCGTAGATCACCCGGGTGAACGCATCGAAGCGCATCAGCGAGACCGCCCCGAAGTCCGAGATCGTGTACAGCGCCACCAGCAGACCGCTGGCGGCCAGCGAGGAGCGAACCTGGGGGACGACGACCGTGCGGAAGGTGCGCCCCGGCGAGGCTCCCAGGCCCCGGGCCGCCTCCTCGAGACCGGGATCGATGCGTCGCAACGCTGCCGAGCTGATGAGGTGGACGAACGGATAGGTGGCCAGCGTGAGCACCAGCCAGGCTCCGAACGCTCCCCCGACCGAGGGCAGGCGGTCGACGCCGAGGGGCCCCAGCGCGTCGGTGATGACTCCGTTGGCGCCGAACGCCGACAGCACCGCCAGCGCCAGCACGTAGGAGGGGATGACGAGGGGCAGCGACACCAGCACCGACCACAGCCGTCGGGCGGGGAGGTCGGTGCGGACGGTGAGCCAGGCGGTGGTCAGGCCCACGGCCAGCGACGTGGCCGTCACGGCGGCCGTGAGCGCCAGCGTCTGCAGGACGAGCTCGAGGGTCCGTGCGGAGAAGAGCACCTCCCAGGCGCTGCTGCCTGCCCCGATAACCCGGCCGACGAGGACGATCAGCGGTGCCACCACGGGGACCAGCACGGCCACGGCGGCCACCCACAGGAACAGGGGAGCCCGGGGCCGGCGGGTGGGGACGGGTGGGGCGGCCGGCGGCTCCACCGGGGCCTCGAGGACCTGAATGGGCTCCTCGATCACAACAGTCCCGTCTCGGCGACCAGATCGGTGGCGGCATCCAGCGCTTCCGCCAGTCGGGAGAGGTCCAGGTCGGGGGCACCGATCGTCTCGAGGGGCGGAAGAGCCGGGTCGGCGGCGACGGGGGCCAGGAGCGGATACTCGAACGTCTCGGCGGCGAAGTAGGACTGGGCCTCCTCCGACAGCAGAAAGCTGACGAAGTCGATCGCCGCCTCGACGTCGTCGGCGGCGGCCAGGATGCCGGCTCCGGCCGGCATCACCAGGGCCCCGGCTCCTCCCTCGTCGAAGAACAGATTGGAGGCCCGGCTGGAGCCCTGCTCGTCGATCAGGCGCAGCAAGTAGTAGTGGTTGACCAGCCCGGCATCGACCTCGCCTCCGTCGACGGCGGCGACGATGGCGCTGTTGCCGTCGAAGCGCACCGGGTCGTTGGCGGCGATGCCTTCCAGCCAGTCTCGGGTGGCCGGCTCGCCGTCGAGGAGGATCTTGGCGGCCACGAACGCCAGGAAGGAGCCGTTCTGAGGTGCGATGGCGAGGCGCCCTTCCCATTCCGGAGCGGTGAGGTCATCGACCGTGGCCGGGGGGTCGTCGAAGGCGTCGGCACCGTGCACCAGCACCCGGGCCCGTCCGGACACACCGACCCAGCGGCCGTTTCGGTCGGAGAACCGGGCCGGCACCTGCCCCAGCAATGCGGCCGGGAGTGGACGGAAGAGCTGTTCGAGCGCTACTACGCCCAGCGAGGCCGGATCCTGGGCGAAGAACACGTCGGCCGGGGTGTTGTCGCCCTCCTCGAGCAGCGTGGCGGCCAGTTCGGTGCTGCCGGCGTAGCGGACCTCGACGTCGAGACCGGACGACTCCTCGAAGCGGGTGATGAGGGGGCCGACCAGTTCCTCGCTACGGCCGCTGTACACGGTCAAGTCGGCGCCGGTGCCGCCGGCACAGGCGCCGAGCACGGAGGCCACCACGGCGAGGACCGTTGCGATTCTGATCACCGCACAATGCTACGGGCCGGGGCCGGGCGTCCTGGAGGTCCCCGCCGCGATCCGGGGCGAGAGTGAGACGATGCCCCCAAGCGCACGATGATGGTGGTGAGCACCTCTTTCGGATGAATCGGGTCCATGGCCCCACTCGAGCGCCCGGTCGATCGGCCTCGCCTCCCCTTAACCGGCGACCAGCAGGGGCACCAGGCGTTCGTGGTCGGTCAGGCCGCCATGTGATCCGATGAGGCGTTGGTTGGTGAATCGGTGCATGAGGCGGTGTCCGTCGTCCGCCAGGAGGGCTCCGTCCGGGGCCCGTTGCGCCAGGGCGGGATGGTGGGGGCCGGGGCCGAGCCAATCAGAGAACTCGCCGAGAGCCAGCCACCGGGCCGGGAGCGCATCGGCGAGGGGCGCACCGTCTCCTTTGACGAACATCACTCGGGTATCCCCGTACAGGGTCAGCTCCTTCTCGGCTCGCTTAGGCACGACGGCTTGGCCTTCGATCGGAATGTCGACGTGTCCGTGGTCGGAGGTGCCCACCAGGACGGCGCCGTCGGGGAGTCCCCCCCTGATCGCCTCCCAGAGTCCGGACGCAAACGCCATGGCTTGGGCGTACTGCTGCGAGGATTGGCCGTGGGTGTGGGCGGCCACGTCGATGTTGGGGACGTAGACCTCCACCAGCCGCCCCGGCCGGGCAGCCAGGTCGACGGCGGCGTCGATCAGCTCGACGACGCTGTACACCGGCTCGTAGCGGCATCCCCGATAGAGCACCTTCGACAGCGGCGTTCCCTCGAAGTGACCGGGCTGGATGGTGATCGGCTCGACGCCCCCCGCTTTGAGCCGCTCCCAGAGGTTGGGGGAAGGCAAGAAGCCGTCGTAGTCGTAGGGGATCGGGTCTCCCCACAGGGTGGTCCATTGAATCGAGTTGACCACCCGCTCGATGTCGGGGAGGTACAGCTCGTAGGCGATGAGCCCGTGCTGGGACGGGGGGAGCCCCGTGGCCAGGGAGGCCAGGCTCACCGTGGTCGTCGTGGGAAAGGGAGCGTCGATGCTGGTCCGGAAGGCGGTCCGCAGCGGTTGGGCGTCGGGATGATCGAGCTGGGTCGACCCCAAGCCGTCGAAGAGGACCAGTANNGAAGAGGACCAGTAGGAAGGTAGCCGCTTCGGGTATCTCGGCCGCAATTCGGGGATGGAGCGTTGGGAAGGCCGGCGAACCGGTCAGCCGCCCTTCCAGCTCGGTGACCAGGTTGACCAGCGATCCTCCCTCATAGTCGGGAGGGACGATCCGAGGGCCGGCCATGGCCGGAGGCTACTCGGCCCGTAACTCGCCCCGGCCGGACGCAGTCGCGACAGGGGTGGGCCGGGGTGAGGTGGGCCGATGCCGATGGTGTCGGTTGGGCCGGCCGCCCCGAGGTGGGAGCGGGCCGCTAGCCGGTCTTGGCCTCGTCCTGTTCTGCGATCTGGCGGCGCACGTCGTCCATGTCGACCTCCTTCACCTTGCCGATGAGGTCGTCGAGGATGGTCGGAGGCAGTGCACCGGGTTGGGAGAAGATGGCGATTTGCTCTTTGAACACCATGAGGGTGGGGATGGAGCGGATGCCGAAGTAGCCGGCCAGCACCTGTTCCGTCTCGGTGTTCACCTTGCCGAACACGATGTTGTCGTGGTCCTCCGAGGCCGCTTCGAAGGTAGGAGCGAACATGCGGCACGGCCCGCACCACTCTGCCCAGAAATCCACGAATACGGTTTCGTTGTTGAGGATCGTCTCCTCGAAGTTGTCCTTGGTGAGCTCCACGGTCGCCATCGGTCGGTCGTTCCCTTCACTCGGTGGCCGCTGCCACAACCCCGTTGGCGCCGCTTCGATTCCCGGGGTTTTCGGCTTGGGCGCTCCCGGCGTACCCGGCTTCCTCCGCTACCGGCCGCCGCCTAAACTCCGCCCCGCTTTGGTGGCTACACCGCGCTGAGGAGACCTGGTGGGCGGCTACTTCGAGGACTACATCACCGTGGCGGCGTTCATCGGCCTGGGCCTCGTGCTGGTGGCGGTGGCCCTCGGGATCGCGACATTGCTGCGGCCCGACAAGCCCAGTTCCGGCAAGAAGCGCACCTATGAGTGCGGCATCGATCCGGTCGGCGGCGGCTGGAGCCAGAGCCACATCCGCTACTACATCTTCGCGCTGTTGTTCCTGATCTTCGACGTCGAGGCGGTATTCATCTTTCCGTGGGCCGTCCGCCTGGAGGACTTCGCCAATCTCGGCATGGGCGGGTTCGTGCTGGTGGAGATGGTGATCTTCATCGTGGTGCTGGTCCTGGGTCTGGTCTACGCCATCCGCAAGGGGGTGCTGCGGTGGGAGTGATCGAGCGCTTCGGGGCTCCCAAGCCGTTGTCGTGGCTCCTGAACTGGTCACGCAAATACTCGCTGTGGATGTTCCAGTTCGGGCTGGCCTGCTGTGCCATCGAGATGATGGCCGCTTCCGGGCCCCGCTACGACTTCATGCGCTTCGGGATCATCCCCCTTCCCGCCTCCCCCCGCCAGGCCGACCTGATGATCGTGGCCGGCACGGTCACCGACAAGATGGCCCCGGCGATCCGGCGGCTCTACGACCAGATGCCCGACCCCAAGTACGTCATCTCGATGGGGTCGTGCTCGAATTGCGGCGGTCCGTACTGGGACTCGTATTCGGTCACCAAAGGCGTCGATCAGATCATTCCCGTCGACGTCTACGTGCCGGGCTGCCCGCCCCGTCCCGAGGCGCTCATGGAGGGGATCGTGCTCCTCCAGCGGCAGATTGCCGGCGAGGACGTGCAGGAAAAGTGGAGCGAGCGTGACCGACAGCCGGTCTGAGCAACCGCCAGTTGACGAGGGAGGGTCCTCCGGCGGCGGGACCGACGTCCTCGACTTCGAAGCACTGGCCGCCGAAGTGGCCGGGATCGTGGGGGCGGCGTCCTTCGGAGTCGACCACGCCACCGCCAAGATCAAAGTGGACCGCCAAGGTTGGCTGGAGGCGATCATCGCGGCCCGGGATGAGATGGGCCTCGACTTCTTCTCCTGGCTGTCGGCTACGGACTGGTCGAGGGAGGTGGTGATCGGCGAACCGGTCGAAGATCCCGATGCGCTCGAAGAGCGGTACGAGGTGCTGTGCGGCCTCTCGACCGTGTCCGACGCTCGGCGGGTCATCTTCTCGGCCGACCTTCCCAAGGACGATCCCACCATCGACAGCCTGGTGGGGGTGTTTCCCGGGGCCGCCTGGCACGAGCGGGAGGCACACGAGATGTTCGGCATCGACTTCCGGGGCCATCCCAACCTGATCAAGCTTTATC
>JABAOH010161573.1_pt4 | contig 11517 bp, 11 predicted proteins | sample 7062181 | NCBI WGS metagenome assembly JABAOH01 (sample SAMN14538630, study PRJNA623070) | marine sediment metagenome | biome: marine biome [ENVO:00000428]; feature: marine pelagic biome [ENVO:01000023]; material: deep marine sediment [ENVO:00002113]; isolation source: pool of 5 deep marine... | reverse complement strand
CGTCGACCTCAAAGCGGAGCGCGAGGCAAAACAGCTACTCGTTCTGGCCGCGCACGGGGAAGCAGGCATCGATGAAAGCCGCACCGTCGAGCATCTCGCCGGAGAGCTGCGCTCGCTTGCGGACTGGCTGGGTCTCGAGCGAGTCAAGGTGTCGCCTCGCGGGTCCTTTGCCAGGCGACAGGCAGATTGCATCGACTCGTGCGGAAGCATATCGTGACCGTTGTATCAGCGTGACTGGGAGCAGAAACATGAAAAGAATAATTCTCCTTGCCGGCGTACTCCTTCTGTTCGGCTGTTCGAGTGATTCACCATCGGCGGACGACCAATCCGTCGCATATTTCGACAATACCGGCCGTGGCGACGTATTGAGCGGTGGTGTACGCATGATCCCGGTCGAGACGCCGAAAGGCACATTTCGAGTGTGGACAAAGCGTGTCGGAAACAATCCCGATGTAAAGCTTTTGCTGCTCCACGGCGGGCCCGGCGCGACACATGAATACTTCGAGGCGTTCGACAGCTATTTTCCCGCGGCAGGCATCGAGTATTACTACTATGACCAGCTCGGTTCCTATTACAGCGATCAGCCGGACGAACCGGATTTATGGGAGACGCCGCGCTTCGTCGAGGAAGTGGAACAGGTTCGCCAGGCCCTAGGACTGGGACCGGACAATTTCTACCTGCTCGGCCATTCCTGGGGCGGCATCCTGGGTATCGAATATGCGCTGAAATACCAGCAGCACCTGAAGGGCCTGATCATCTCCAACATGATGGCCAGCATCCCGGCCTACAACGAGTACGCTGAAACCGTGTTAATGCAGTCCATGGATCAGGACGTCCTTGCGGAGATAAAGGCGTACGAGGCGGAGGAGGATTACGGCAACCCGCGTTACGAGGAGCTGCTGTTCGAGCACCACTATGTCGATCATATTTTGCGCATGCCTTTGGAGAGATGGCCGGATCCGGTTTTGCGTGCATTCAAACACCTGAATACGGACATTTACATTCCGATGCAGGGGCCCAGCGAGCTCGGTGCCAGCGGCAAACTGGAGCAGTGGGACCGCACTGCCGATCTGGAAAAAATCACCGTGCCGACACTCGTCATCGGCGCGCAGCATGACACCATGGATCCGGAACATAAGAAATGGATGGCAGGCGCCCTAAAAAACGGGCGATATCTGCACTGCCCGAATGGCAGCCACATGGCACCGTACGATGATCAGCAAGTTTACATGGAAGGGTTGATCGGCTTTATTCGAGACGTCGATTCGGGCAATTTTTGAATCAGTCTGCGAGCAACGTGTATTCGTCGATAACCTGCTCGATTGCTGCTGCACAAACTTTGCAGAAATAATCGGTCCGCGTGAACATGATGCAATTCAGCTCCGACCGGTAGTATCCGTTCGCCTGGTACATTGCGCCCTCGAATGCGCCGATAGCGTCCCGGTGAGGGGCTTTGGAAAACATTCCCTCGACGATCCGCTGGTTGTCATGAAACAGCTTGTTCATTTCCGACTCGGGTACGTTTTCCTCGCGCATCCTGGCGCGTTGCGCCTGGTATGCCAGTGAATGCTCTTCGTATTCATCCTTGGGCCAGGGTGTGGGCAGCGGCGTGCCAGCCTCGACCAGGTGCTTCCATTTGAGGTTTTCCGGATCGAGCAGGGCGGTCACGTTCGGCTCGTAGGGCTCGATGATTTCCTCGGGAGGCTCATAGGCAACAGAACTGGTGTAATACTCGTCCGCGAGGCCCGCGAAATGGTGTGCGAATTCGTGAATGAAAAGATAGACGGCCCACTCGCTGTTGGCGGCGGCCGTGCTGAACAGCCCGTAGATTCCACCTCCGCCGTAGACCTCGCTATTGGTAAGGATCTCGACAAAATCGTAAGGCACCGATGATGCGATGCGCCGCCAGTCATTATTGGCGTTGGTCAAGACGTAGCGCTCGCTGCGAAATGCGTCGTAGGTCGCGCCAAGCGGTGAATCCCGGTAAGTATTCGTGGACGGGCGCGACACGCCGGTCTGCTTTGCAGGCGGTGCCAGCGCCCACACATTGAAGTCGCTGCGCCGTTCCTTGAATGGAGAGACCGCAAACAGCGCGTCAGTGAGCTCACGTGCTTTGTCGAGGAATGCGTCCTGTTCCTCTAGCGTGTAGCCATCGCCGAGCAGCAATACATCTACTTGGGTCGCCGGATCGCCATTATTTTCGATCGCGATGACATGCTCTGCGTAGGCGGCTGATTCCTGGTGTACCAGGTAATCGTTCGGATCGATGCGAATCTTCCAGACTTCGGAGAACCTGTTCTGCTCGCCGCGCTTCGACAGCACGACGTCGAATTCCTGCTCTTGCGCCGGAAACCGTAACGACTCGTGAAACGTGCGGTTCATTTGCCGCGCCTCGCCGGTCGTTTCCCATTCGCCATAGATGCTGCTGAAGCTTCTCGACCATGCAACATCGCCGGAGTCCGGGTTGACGATCTCGAAGGAATACTTGCCGCGCAGTGTTTTGTCTATCGGCTGTTCCAGGTTGCCCGAGAAAGGCAATGGCTCCAGTACGACCCGGTCGAGGCTGAAGATTTCCGTCTCACTGTTCCCGGTATGGTAGAAATCGACTCTCATCGTTCTCGGATTCGCATACGAGTTGTGCGCTGCGAGCAGTAGCATGCCAGTCAGGTAAAAAGCGGTACGTCGCATCGAGTCGTCCTTTATTCAGATAAGAGATTCCAGCCGCATCGGGGAACCATCGAAGAAACGATTCAGGCGAAACGGTGACATGTCGATACCCGGATCATTGCCGGTCATTATGGCAGCCATGGCTTTGCCCGCAGCCGGCCCGGTTCCGAATCCGTGTCCGCTCAGGCCCGTTGCAATATAAAAACCGGGGATATTGTCGGATTCACACATCACCGGCACGACGTCCGGAGTTGTCTCCACCATGCCCGCCCAGGCTTCTACGATTCTCGTTTCTCTCAATTGCGGAAAAACTTCATCGAGATTCTTGCGAATTTCTTTCAGAACTCCCGCATTAGGCTGTGGGCTCAATACGCGGTTTTTCTCGAATGGCGACTCTTCATCCAGCGCCCATTGCGTCGGTGTCATCAGTTCGTCGATAAACGGCCGTCCGATGGAAATTCGCAGTGTGCTCAATTCCTTGAATAACGCGGGCAGAAACTTGAAGGAGAAACGAAAGGTCGACGGCGTGATGAAATGATCGAGCACGGATCCGTGACCGATCGTGTAGCCACCATCCTGGCGTCGCCGGACGCCGATTTTCTTGTCCCACGCGTAGCCGTTGACAATGACGTCCGCCGGCTCGGTCCGCGTGACCGTGCCACGCACCTGCAGTTGCGGCAGTGCGATTCCCAGCGAACGGCAAAACATGGAACTCCAGGTTCCCGCAGCACATAAGGCGGTCGAGGTCCGGATTAACCCGAGCTCGGTAACAACCGCAGACAAATGACCGCCTTCCATTTCGATGCCGCGTACCGCGCAGGATTGCAGCAGCGTTGCGCCGGAGCTTTCCGCAGCCCTGCCGATCGCCGGAGTCGCTTTGTGCGGTTCGGCCATGGCATCGCTAGGCGTGTACATCGCGCCCAGCCAGCGCGACGAGGCGCCGCTGACGTGCTTGTCGAGTTCCTTACCCTCGATGACCTGCGTATCGAGGCCGTACTCTCTTGCGATGCTCAGCCACTGCGTATATTTCCCGAGTACCTTTTCACTATCCGTCATGTAAAGGCAGCCGCTTCGTGTAAAGCCGACGTCCTCTCCGGTTTCGACCTCGAGCGTGTCCCAGATGCGCATGCTCTCGAGCATCATGGGAATTTCTCGACTATCGCGTCCCTGGCAACGCACCCAACCCCAGTTGCGTCCCGATTGCTCGCCAGCGATATGGCCCTTCTCGCAAAGTACGACGTCCACCCCTTGCTTTGCGAGGAACCACGCCGCCGACACGCCGACAATACCACCGCCGATAATTACGACGTCGGCTTTCTCCGGACAGGAAGCGGGGGGATTGAATGGCTTTTCCCAGACGCTGGCAACCGTTTTTTCACTGTTGTTGGAATTCATTGACCCGAAGGTTACAGCGGCGCGCCCGGGGATGCACTCACGACACGTATTGCGTATTCTTCGATGCGATGAAACTGTGGCTACGAATTGGCCTGATGCTATGCATTGGGCTCGTCGCGTGCGTGGCTCCCGAGATCCTGGAGCCGAGAGACGGCACCGTTCCACCCGGTGTGGACCTCTCCGGGAACTGGGTCTTGCGCAAAATTCCCCCGGCCGAGCGACGCCGCATTTCCGAAGCCATCCGCAAGACGGATGGCGTGGACGACAACGAAATGTTCGGGCGAACGCAACAGAATCGAAGCAGAAGCCGTGGCCGGAGTGGCTCGTTTAGAGGCGGTCTCGTTTACGTTTTTCTCGAAACAGGCAACGCGCTCAAGATCACCCAGACTCCACACGGCCTGTTCATCAGCTTTGACCGTTCCGTCGTCGAGGAATTTCGATTCGGCGAAAACCGAGCCGTCAGTGTTGGCGAAGTCGAGGCACAGCGGGTCACCGGTTGGGAAGCGAATCAACTCGTTGTCGAAACACTGGACAAGAACGGCATGAAACTCACCGAGCGCTTTCGATTACTTGACGGTGGCGACGTCCTGCAACGGCAGATAACCTTCCGCAGCAAGAAACTGGAAGAAGAAACGATCGTCCAGGAATTCGACAGGGTCGACTAGGTACCGGAAGTTATCGGCAGGTACTTGGTAAGCACTGCACGCAGACGAAGTTTGCCTTTCCTGTGCTGCTCGATAATAACCGGCAGGTATCCGAGTTCTTCGACACACCATAGTGTCGTCACCCTGGACGAGCCCTCTCTTTGATGTTGAATACCTACCGCATCGAATTTTCCGAAGGGGACGGTGACCGATTTGGTCCCGACGTTGGAAATCGACAGGTGTTTGAGTTCCTCGGCGTCCTGTAAGAAATATCTATCCCTTTCGCCCCCGTTCATCAGGTCATACATGAGGCCATACTGCAGGGACACGCGATCGTGAACTTCGCCGTCAAGTGAGGCTTGAAAGTCGTCGCCATTAATCAAACCCGTCACTTCGCGCGCATTCCAATTGAAATCCAGGTCGACTATGTCGTGTTCTTTCGAAATTGTGTCGGCGGATCGATATTGAATCGGCAGAATGTTGCCTTCGCGCTCGGAGAACCAGGATTTTTCGCGGATGGAACCGCCGGCGAATATCCTGGACATACCCGTTGCCTCGATCACCGATTCCGCAAAATATCCGTGTTCCGTCTTTTCGAACTGGGTTTGCAGTTTGCCGCCAAGAACGCTTATCCGCACTTCGTATTCAGCTACGTGCGGCGTAAGCATGGATCCGGCAAATGCCGGTATCCCTGGCAATGCCAGGCCGATCAATGAAAGGATGCTGCTGATTTTAAGATTCAGACTTTTGGACATTTGCGGTCTCACTGCCCCCGCGCTGTGCAAGAATTTCTTTAGACCGCCGAACCAGGGAATTGGTTGCATCCTCCATTTGCTGCCGATATTCCTCCATGGCGTCGAGCGGTGTATCCGCAGGCACCGTCAGCGGTTCACCGATCGCATAAACGACGCGGGCGAACGGCTTCGGAATCATGAAATTATCCCATCGGTTGAGGTGCCAGGCACGGTCCGCGGCACAGGCCAGTGGTACCAGTGGTACACCGCCAATGCGCGCCATCAGGATGGCCCCGGGCTTGAATGTGAATTGTGGGCCGGCGGGACCGTCGGCGGTCGTGACGACCGATATACCGCGTTTCATCATTTTCTGCATGTCGCGCAGTACGAGCGCACCCGTCTGGTTTGCCGATCCACGAATGACCTCGGCACCCCACGATTTCGCGATGCGGGCAGGGACATCCCCGTCAACCGAGGCCGAGACCAGGAAACATGCACGAAAGCCGCGTCGCATCCACTGTCGGATAATGTCCGAGCAAAGCACGTGATGCTGGTGCCAGTAGCAGGGCGCATACGCGCCCTCTGTATTACCAAGGATTTGCTCCGCGACGCCCTTGCCAATAACCTTTTCGACACGATAGGTCGCCTTGACAACGGATATGATCAAACGGATCAGCGGCGTCCCGATCGCGTAAGACAGAGTGCGCCGGAACGATGTCGAGCGTCGAGACTTGGCGCTGCGTCTCGACTCGATAGTATTGAAATTCGGTTGCCCGGAATCGGCGGCCATCTATGTTTCCACGTACGCATACGGTCCGCGAAGGAGTTTGCAGTACCGACGGAGCAGCGGTCAATGTAATATTGCGCTTTCCCGGAACGGGCCTTTATCACTCTTTACCAAAGACAACTGGTCCTCACGTTATTGCATGACGGATATTATGCTGTATGACAGCCTGACGCACATACTCCGCGATGCGCGCCATAAGGACCGGCACATACGTTTCATCGACGGCGATAGCGAACAGTCGACACTTGCTTTTGCAGAACTATGGGAATACGCGATCGACTTACTCGGCGTGCTGCAACATCACGGCATGTCGCCTGGCGACGAACTCGTCATTTTCATCAATTCCAACCGCATGCTGGTGATTGCATTCTGGGCGGCGGTAATCGGCGGCATCGTACCGGTTCCGGTCGCCGTCGGTACCAGCGACGAGCATTGCTCGAAACTCGTTCGCATTCTGACACAGCTGCGGCGCAGCAAGCTCTACACGGATCAAGTCCTGCAGCGACGATTGCTGGATTTCACAAAACCCCGCAACCTTACTGACGTCGCGCAGCAACTCGAGCGCGACACCGTCCTCGCCGAACACGCTGGAGCGAAGTACGCGGGCGAATTGTTTGATGCGAGTCCCGAAGATGTGGCTTTCGTTCAGTATTCATCCGGCTCGACTAGCGATCCGAAAGGCGTTTGTCTTACACACTTCAACCTGACGACGAATATTCGCGCAATTATCGAGGGCACCAAGTGGACTTCCGCCGACCAGGCCTTGAGCTGGATGCCGCTCACGCATGATATGGGACTCATTGGCTACCACCTGGGTGTTCTGGCGGCAGGAATGAATCATGCGTTGATGGACACGTCCGTCTTTGTACGCCGGCCGCTCCTGTGGATGAAAAAAGCAAGCGAGCTCAGAGCCACGCAACTCTGTTCACCGAATTTCGGTTACAAACACTTCCTGAAACTATTTGAACGCAAACGAGTGGACGGCCTCGATCTCTCGCCAGTCCGGCTGATCCTGAACGGTGCCGAGCCGATTTCCTGGGAACTTTGCGAGGAATTTCTGCGTGCATTGGCACCTTTCGGCCTGAAAAGATCAGTGATGTGCCCGGTATACGGATTAGCAGAGGCAACCGTTGGCGTCACGATTCCCGAACCAGGCAGGGAATACGAACGCATCGTCGTCGACCGACATAGTTTACGAATTGGCGAAGCATACAAGTCTCTGGATTGCAGCGATCCGGCCGCCGTAAGTTTTGTAAAGGTAGGCCGCCCGATTCGGGACTGCGAAATTCGCATTACGGACGATGATGACAGGATCCTCAACGATCAGCTTATAGGGCACATCCAGGTCCACGGGGCAAATGTCACCGAAGGACTGTACGGCAACGGCCAATCGGAAGCAGGGTTATTCACCAACGATCACTGGTTGCGCACCGGTGACTGTGGCGTCATCGTAGACGGTGAACTCGTCGTAACCGGCCGCGCCAAAGACATAATCATCGTCAATGGCCAAAATTACTATCCCCATGACATCGAGCAAATTGTTGCCGGACTCGATGGCCTTGATCTTGGCAAAGTGGTCGTCTGTGGCGTGAGCCCGCCGAGGTGCCAGGCTGAAGAGCTTTTGGTCTTTGTTTTGTTTCGGCAGGATGCGGGGTCTTTCACGACCCTCGCGAATGCTGTTCGCGGCGTCGTGGGCGAACAAACCGGGCTGGAGGTAGACCAGGTAATCCCGGTGAACCGCATACCCAAGACAACCAGCGGTAAAGCGCAGCGCGTCAAACTCGCCGACGCTTACGCCGACGGCGAATTTGACCAAGTGATTCGCGATCTCGGCAATGCCCTGGATGACGATGACCCGCAAGATGACGATCCGCTCGTCAGGGAGCTTGTATTGATCTGCCGCGAATTTTCGAAGAAACGCAGGATTGGCCCGGACGACAACCTGTTTGAAGTGGGCCTGAGTTCTCTTACACTCACGGAAATCGTACTGGCCGTGGAAGAGTATTATCCCGGCAAAGTCGATATCAACGATCTCTTCGATTACCCGACCATTCGTGAGCTCGCTGATCTCATTCGACGATAGGCGCAACATGACACATTCAAAGATCGCCGGAACCGGTGGTTATTTGCCCGAACGGGTGATGACTAATCAGGAGTTCGAAAAAATCGTCGACACCTCCGACGAGTGGATACGCGAGCGCTCCGGCATCAAGCGGCGTCATATAGCGGCAGAAGGAGAGACCACCTCCGACATGGCCGTCGCAGCTGCCCGGGAGGCGATTAGCGCTGCCGGCCTCGAGAACAGTGACATCGACCTGATCATCGTTGCAACCACGACGCCGGACAAGGTATTTCCGAGCACAGCATGCATCGTGCAGCGCCGTCTCGGGATTCGCAGAATCGCCGCATTCGATGTGCATGCGGCCTGTTCCGGCTTCATCTATGGCCTGGACATCGCGGATCGTTTTATCCGCACCGGAGGGGCCGGCTGCGCGCTCCTGATCGGATCGGAGACCTACTCCCGCATACTCGACTGGTCAGACCGCAGCACCTGCGTGTTGTTTGGTGACGGGGCAGGGGCCGTGGTGCTGCGCGCGGCCAGGGAACCCGGCGTCATTTCGACCCATATCCACGCGGACGGCAAACACGAAGACATGCTGCAGGTGCCGGCCGGTATCTCATCCGGCTACAAGCAGGTCCGCGAGGAGGCCGCATATATTCACATGAATGGCCATGCAGTATTCCGCAAAGCGGTCTCCGCACTCGGTACGATCGCGCGCGAGACCCTGGATGGCAACAATATCGACAAGCACGACATCGCGTGGTTTATTCCGCACCAGGCCAATCTGCGCATCATCACGGCGGCCGCGAAAAAGCTCGACTTGCCCATGGAGCGGGTCGTCGTAACCGTCGAAGATCACGCCAATACGTCCAGCGCCTCGATCCCGCTGGCGCTCGATGTCGCGGTGCGTGACGGCCGCATCAAGCGCGGCGAGCTGCTGCTGTTCGAAGCCTTCGGCGCCGGACTCACCTGGGGGTCCGCCCTGGTCCGGTATTAGTTCCAGAGCGGCAAAAGTATTTTTCGGAAGACCAATTTTTTTGCGAGAGAACGCTTATAAAGTGCTGTTTTTTTACATTTCTGTAGCTCATCACCGTAACTGCTAGAATTACGCCCGCCAAAACAAGCACTTCAGAATGTGCGCCAAATGCACGGCACCATAAAAATATAAAAGGGGAAAACCATGGATCTCGCAAAAATCGTAAGGCTGGTAGGTCTGTTGTTTGCGGTTGTGGCAGCGTTTGTCACGATACCGCAGGCGGCGCTGATATTAGCGCTCCTCGGCCTCGCGGCGGGCTGGTTCGTCGAGGAGGAGCGGCGGACTATTTTCTTTTTATTCACCCTCACGCTCGCCCTGGCGCACGGGGCATTGACCCCGATTCCGCAGGTCGGTCCTTACATTACCAATGTCCTGGCTAACGTCAGCGCACTGGTGAATGCGGCTGCGATTACGGTGCTCGTGATGATCATGATCGAGCGCGTGAAACCGTAATTTGTTGCATGGCAAGGGAAAAGGGCCCGCTCGAGCGGGCCTTTTTATTGGATGCTTGATCATAATTGACATGATAAATCTTACATAAGATGCTGAAATTCAGAGAAAATGCCTAAAGAACTGTGAGGTGAGTCACATTCCGGCAAATTAGCCGTCTCTATACTGCGACAGAAATAGATGTCGCTATACGGCGACAGATTGGCAAGGCACTTACAAAATGGCGAGAAAACACAGCATTGATACGCCTCTCTCGCAGACCAACGTTTCGTTGAGCCTGTCCCTGATCCAGAAGCAGTGCGAAGAGCTCCTGAACCTGGATGAGACGGAACTGAGCCTCGAGGACGAGGAAGAGCTGGCAGCGTCGGGCAGATACGCCTGCAATCCTTACGATAACGCCAAGTAGATCTCGTTCCCGCTCGTCACGCGAGGTGCAGGTATTCGAGCCTCGCACAGTATCCGGCCGTTCCCCATAGCAAGGCCGGGGTAGGGCGGCAAAGTAGGTCCACACGCCTTGTAATTCGGCCTGCTTCCCTAAAACAACGCTCACATAAAAGCTTCAGGCTGCCCGCGTGAATCCTGGCAGGACTCATTTGCGCAGGGCAGGGTACTCGCTGTTCATCCACGACTTGCCGATCGCCTTGAAGGGCAGCTCGAGCTTCAGTCCGGGCACTTCGAGCCCGATCCAGGCGGTAAACGAATTGCTGTTCGGCCCCGGCCACATCGTGTATTCCCTGTCGAACGGGTAACTCAGGGCCGCGTCGTGGACCTGGTCGATGAGTGCCTGTGCCCCGGCACCACGAACCTCGTGCAGGAGAATCGCCGGGGATCCGAACCACGGCCTGGCCGGATTGCCCGTCGAAATGCTCACGACGGGTCGGCCGCGCCTGAGGCGCCAGCCGATGACCTGGTAGATCCTGTATTCCGTTGCGCCGTGCGGTTTGGTGGCGACCCAGGTGTGGATAGCGAACTTGCCGCGAAATCCCCATACATCGGCGCCATACACCTGGATGACGGCCGCCTCCTGTTCTCGCGGATCGGGGGCCAGCGGCGCGGCGAAGGGCTCCGGCTCGATCGCCCAGGAAGCCACCCACAGGGAGGCAATGGCAATGCCGAAAAACAGGACGATGCCGTAGACGAATTTCCTCATTTGGTTGAACTTTGTGTCATCGTGTGATTTATAGCGCCTCGGAAGCTATTTGACNNGACCGCTGACTGGATGAAAATTTCAAGAATATTCTGGCTATTGATGCTGTCGCCGGCAGTCGCCGGGCTACTCGGCGCGTGCGCCACGACAATTCGCACGGACACGGTGCAGCGGCACCAGAGTCTCGAGTGCGTTGTCCTGTTACATGGCCTGAACCGCAGCTGGCGGGCGATGGACAAGATGGCGGAATCGCTGCAGCAGGACGGCTTCTCAACGGCCAACGTCGATTACCCGTCTTCGACCATGCCGATCGAGGATCTCGCGCCGATGGTGGTCAACGAGGGCCTGCAACAATGCCGCCAGACTGGCGCCACGAAAATTCACTTCGTCACGCATTCCCTGGGCGGCATCCTGGTCCGCTATGTGCAGGCCCACGACCCGATCCCCGACCTGGGCAGGGTCGTCATGCTGGGCCCGCCCAACCAGGGCAGTGAAGTGATCGACAAGACGCGGGACTGGCCGGGCATAAAGTTATTTTCGGGAGAGGCGGGCCTGCAGCTGGGGACGGACGAGCAGAGCATCCCGTCACAGCTCG
>JABAOH010002538.1_pt1 | contig 11517 bp, 7 predicted proteins | sample 7062181 | NCBI WGS metagenome assembly JABAOH01 (sample SAMN14538630, study PRJNA623070) | marine sediment metagenome | biome: marine biome [ENVO:00000428]; feature: marine pelagic biome [ENVO:01000023]; material: deep marine sediment [ENVO:00002113]; isolation source: pool of 5 deep marine... | reverse complement strand
GCAGCGCTTCTGAATGCGACGAAAATCCTTGCAGGAATATCAGACGAAGTTGACGTGATAGCTCCCAACGTGATCCGCAGCATTGCCCATTTGAAGACCACAATTGGGTTGAGTAATACGTCATTGGATGTGAAAGAAGTGCTCAACGCACTCGCTGCAAGCGCAGTATCAGATGAAACCTCTCACAGATGTTTAGAGGCCTTGGACAAATTGCGGGGCTGTGAGATGCACACTACACATCTTATGAATAAAGGCAACGAGAATACTCTGAATCAGATAGGTCTCAATCTAACGACAGACGCCCGACTACCGTTTCCAGGAGGCTAACCGTCAAACGGCCCACGCTTATAGCTAGTGTTCGTGTACATGAAGCTCCCTTGCAGAAGCTCGAGCCGAAGCAGGGCTGTGCCACCACTGGTTTGATCTACCATATTCTTGTTCCGAAGAACGCCCACCTTCGTTGATTCTCTTCTCGAGAGTACCTTGGTCATTGACGTTGTGATCGAATGAAGGGGAAGAGCACGCAACTGTTATAAACGGATTAACGTAATCACTCTTCATGCCAAGCAAAGTTCATTGCGCTCACATTCTCGTCAAAACCGAGACCGAAGCGAACACAGTTTTGCAGCGGTTGAAGAAGGGAGAGAAATTTGCGAACATTGCCAAGGAAGTTTCGCTTTGCCCATCAGGCAAACGTGGCGGCGACCTCGGAACGTTCGGTAGAGGAAAGATGGTAAAGGAATTTGAGAAGGGCGCTTTCGCCCTGCAGAAAGGACAAATCTCACCTATTGTGAAAACAAAGTACGGATACCATATAATAAAGAGACTACGCACATAATTCTTACGTTCTAGACAACAAGCATTCATAATAATTACTTTCTAGCATGCATGCATGATCCTCGTTGTTCTAAACTCTAGAATTAAATATCTCATGCCATTCAATAGTCTAATTGAGAGATTGATTTTGAGAAAGAGTTCATTGCTGATTGTGGTTGTCTTGGTGTCTATTGGAATTTCTGCTGTTTTTGGATGGCGTTTCCTGAACCCCAATTTGCAGAGTCAAGAAGAAGGTTTCGGAATTTACCTTCGAGAAGACCATAAATTGGTAGTGTCAGATGAAGATTTTGTATCGTATAATCAGACTTCTCATGAAATCAAGCTCACCAAGTCTGGCGCTGGAAAGATCGAGGCGTTGAATATCTCTGTTTATGGCGATCCCTTCGTTGTGAAAATTGACGGAGAGGAAATCTATAATGGGACATTTATGACTCCGATCTCCTCTCTGCCGGTAGCATCTTCTGAAGCGGTGATTGTGACTCTTGTTCAGAATGACACTATAAGGATACAGATGGGGTACCCGGGCACAGAGCCTGCAGATCGAGATCCGAGAAAGGATTCAAGGGTTTTCGACTTCTTTCAGAAAACTGGGAAGTTGATTCAATACGCCGCACAAACGCTCCCCAATTACGTATACGATTATTATGGTGGAGTACACCTGTTCAGAGAAGGGATATACGTCTTGGCAACAAATCAGGATCCTCGAACTCTGGTTGGAGAATTCGAGGTCACCAACGATTTTTGGAAGATGCTCCTAGAATCGGAAACCATTAACGCCACTGATCAAGACTTCATAAGCATCCTCTTATCACGTGGAAACAAACCAACAGGAGGCTACAACATCCAAATTGAATCCTTCAGTTGGCTGGAGTCTTACCCAGTGAAGTTCCTCTTCCAAGTGAATTTCACTGATCCAGGCGAAGGAGTAATTGTTACACAAGCCTTAACCAACCCTCTCGTTTTAGTACCCATCGGAAAACTTACGCCCGGAGAATACAGAATAGAGGTGCCCATTGTCTGGTATATTCTTAGCATCGACGAAGAGGGAAACCCAATTTACACCGAAATTGTGACATTTGCACCAATTATTTGGGAACAGTCCTTAACAATCAGCAAAACAGAAGACTTCACTCCTTCGGCAACCTTCAAAGTTATTCTTAACGGAAATGAAGCTCCAGACCTGAGTGTACAAGTGGATCTGAGCAATGGCTTAAGTGAAGAAGAAGCAAAAAAGATTGCCGAGGCGGCTTTCATTCAGAGAATGGGAGAAAAGCTTCATCGGCTTGACACCCTAATTTTCGATGATAACAAAATAACCGCACACTATACCTGGGGTTACAACGAAAGAGACATGGGACACATATTCGATTTAACAGCAGACCTCACAACTCTTAAAATAACAATCAATCATTGCCGCTAAATGCTCTTAGTGGTCAGTTGGCATGCATGTGTATTCAATGATCTGTGCGAGCTCTGATTTCGCGTGCCAAGTCTTCTATTGTCCGGCCTCCTGCCTCAAGTGGGTAATAGGTTAACAGGTTTTCGTTCACTGGATCACAGCCTACTTCGAAGGTGTCTTGCACAGATTCTCTCAGTGACCGCTTTTCAATGAGGAAATGCTGAAGCAGATGTGCTGTTGCAGAGTCTGTGTGAGACGCAAGTACTGCGTCCTTCCAGCCCACGTATGCTATGGCGCCTCTTTCGATGAAAGCTTTGGCCATGTCCGTGTAGGTCAGCCCATTGCAGCCCATCATTACGATTACCGAGTCCTGAAAATCGCCGTTCATGCTGTCCTTCACGAAGAGCGGGCTTATTCCAAAGTAGGTTGGTTCTTTTGGTGTGTCTCTTTCGAATCGGTACGTGACCCATCCAACCTGGTCTCGTAGCTGCTCGTAGACGTATGCGGTTTGGCTGTAGGGCTCGGAAGTGAAGAGGGTTACAGGAGGCTTGTCAGTGGAGACCAGAGCCGAATGGGTCCTTAGAACTACTATTTTGTAGCCATGGGTCGGTAGGTTTCTGTAGAATTCTACGGTAACTTTCTCCCCTGGATAGTAGTCTGTCGTGTATCCTGCTTGTGCTAGTGTGTTTGTAGCTGTTTGGACGAAAGTTTGGTTTGGGTAGGTGAGGCTTAGCTGGTTCACTATGGCTGCTTTGGGTTCTGATGTGGAGCTTGTTTCTTGTTTCTGTCGTGACGAACCTAACATTGAGTTAACGAACAAGCCAGAAGCGGTAATATTAACGATTAGAATGATTACTGTGACAGCCAAGCCTATGCGCTGCTCTCTCTTTTTCTCTTCACGAATCCTATGCTTCATCCTACGAGGCTCATGTTTCTTACCATCCTTCATCTGAAGCACACCTTATAATTCACAATCAGTAAAAAGGTGAGGTCAAGGAAAGAGTGGAGTAATTTTCATTGCTCCTCATTTCTGTGTCTAGCACGCCTAACACAGATAGCTACTGTAACTATTGCGGTTATGAGTGTTGAAGCAAAACCAATGTAGGGAGCCAATAAGGTAAGCTTGTCCACAAGAACAACAGCGCCGCCAACCGCCCCAGATGACCCGTAGTAGGCGATGTATGTTCCATCTGAGCTGACTGTTATGGTGGTGCTTGTGGAAGTGTTCCAATTCTTAAAAACATGTCCGTTTGCATCACTGTGGGGCACGGTGAAAGTGTGGGTATCGGTTAGATTCCTGAAGGTGTGGGGTGTGTTGTAGATCGTTGGTTCTCCATCCATTATGATGTTTACGCTTACGTGCGTGATTTCCGCGCGGCAAAATGCTTCTATGGTGATATCGTAGATCAATTTGAAAACCGCATGTAGAGTGTGATTGGTATCCATTGTCACGCATGTCGGGTTAGTTGCTCCCACATTGACGCCGTCAAGTTCCCAGTGATCGAGGATGTAGCCTTCATCAGGCATAGCCACGACAGGAACTATGGTTTCAGGGCTAAACTTGTAATAGGCCCAAAATACCCCGTAGAGAGTTGGTGGATCAGTTCCTCCACCTTCCGTTTGAGTCATCTCTAGAGTGTGGATTGGCAGTGATGGGGGTGCGGTGTAAGGGTCCATGAGGGGATATCTGTCTTGCACCTCATTGTAGATGATAAACGGAATGTCGGCTATTCCATCACTGCTGGTTTGGTTTTGAAATGGACCGCTGTAGATGTCCTCTCCAGTATGGTTGCCCCAATAGTTTCCGCCATAAGGATAGCCAGTATGCCAAATATTATATTCTTGAGTGTACGGAGGAAGTGTATTGTTTATGAAGTTGTTGTGGTAAATAGTATTCCACTTACCATCGAGAAACATGCTGCGGACACCACTGTTTGTAACATTGTTGTTTCCTACAATGTTGTATGAACCCTCGAGTATAATGCCATGGATTGACGAGTTGACTATCGCGTTGTCGATTATTGTGTTATAGGAACCGAAAAGATCAACGCCGGCCGCTTGTCCTCCTACTATGTCGTTCCCTTTTATTATTGTGTTCCAACCTTGGACCCAGATACCACAAAAACTGTTGTTTGCTATGCTATTATTGCTGATCACGCAATCATCAGATTGAAAAACTCTTATGCCACTAAGTCCGTTTTGTATAGTGAAATTGCTGATCTCAACGCTACTTGCAGTAACATCAAAGGCGGGATACTCTGAGTTGGCGGCGTTCACTAGGGTTACAGAAGGCCCTTCTCCCACTATGTTTAATGACTTGTAAACATCTACATTTTCGTCGTAAGTCCCAGCATCGACTACAATTGTGTGTCCACCTAATGTTTCATTAGCATCGATCGCTTCCTGTATCGTTGAATAGTACCTAGATGTATTCAGGTTACAAACGTTGTCCCAAACATACACTGAGCCATCTGTAAACATATTGTCAACTAGATCTAATTCACCCGGGACTGGACAGACTTCAGCGCCTATAGTGTAGTTTCCACCCGGCAGATCTGTCGTATTCCAGTTGAAGGTCAATGTAATAGAGGCATCAGGATCGAGAGATTCAACTGCTTCAGTCCCAATAATCACGAAGTCTTCTTCAGCTATAGTTGTATTGCCACACACTATGACCTCAAATGCCTCGGGCTCCGTGCCCTGATTCATCGCCTCCACATAAATGTTTACTGTTTCACCTCGTGTTACGGCTGTTTTCGACAGGGTAGTGTTGATGACAGCAACATCGTGGATTACAGGGACCCAGAGTAAGGCGGTCACAGTCTTACTCTGGCCAGGACTCAGGGTAGTTGTGTTCCAGTAATATAACATCGCACTATCACACTGGCCGCCAGAGGAAGGAAAAGAGCCTCCGATTACCTGATCGGTTGGCGTGTAGTTATAGGCTTTGGAAAAGCTTGAGCCCCAATGGGCGAAGATTATCTTATCTGGAGGTGTAGAACTAGCTGGTGTTGAGATGGACCCGCAGACAGAGAAAATGGGATTCATCGGGTAGTTTGTAGTCTCCCAACACTCGTACGTGGGTGGAATCCATTCGTCTTCTTTGTCTAACCATGAGCTGGCGTTTCCCGATTTCCATGTTCTGATCCATGAACCATCCCATCCGTCTACCATTACATCCCATTCAAACCTTACGCCTACTTGATGAGTTGTATTATCAAGATTTGTCACTCTTGTGGAAACGGCAACCTTGGAGTCTGAGACTGTTGTTCCAGCTATTTTGATTTCCTGAACAATAGACAGATTTTCTAATGTGCACCATTTGATTGTCATTTTTGTTGAAGTAAACGTCATAGAGAAGTTTAGATCATCCAAGTGAACAAGAGTGAAGTTGAAATCTGGCGTTGGACCTGAAGTAGTGGTTACGTAGTCCCTTTTTGTGTCATTTACGTGTATTGTGTTGTAAGTCGACCAAGGATTCGATATATCACCAGCATAGAATACGTTCTGGCTGGCGTTTGGGTGGTCTGGGCCGGTTCTGATCGTATACGTGCCTACGCCGTCTAGGTTGAGACCGCTCTCAATGATCACCTCAAGGATTCCATTTGAGATGATGAGCGGTGAAGGCATTACATCAGTAATATTTACAATGCCATCAACAAGAGCGTTGTCTTCTGTATCAGTCTCGCCGAGAACCGTGGTTGTGTTAGCACTTATAGTGTAAGCTCCAAGAGCAAACGTTGTGGTGTTCCACTCAAGGGGCAAGTAGGCTAGTGTTCCCGGAGCCAAAGATGAAACTACATGTGTTCCTACTGATGTGCCATTTGCATATGCGGTAACATTGAAGGTCTCAAAGTTTAGACCTTGATTTTCCACAACAACGTTGATATCCATAATCGCACCCTGAAGTGCTGTTGTTCCCAACGGCGTAACGTTAACAACCGCCGTGTCATGAGAATATGCGACACGAGCTACGCCATCCATAAGAACGTTATTGAGTGTGTTCATTTCATCTGGGACAATACTGGCCTTTGCCATTATTTTGTATTTGCCGCATGGTACGCTTGTGGTATTCCAATTGACGAATAAGGTCTTGCTCATCAGTGGCCCGAGAGAAGTGACATCTTGGGATTCTATAGTAGTGGAGTTATAATGGATAGTTACCTGGAAATCCTCTAAGACGGTACCCAAGTTCTTAACGGTCACGTTTATAGCCAAAGTTGAGTTTTGCTGAATCATAGTCTTAGAAAGCGTGATATCTGTGACAGCAACATCATGAATTGTGATAGTGAACGGGTTCATCAGAGGGTATCTATCGGTATCTCTTGGATCATCTCGAGAATCGACTTGGTATCCCGTGTCACCGATTCCATCGCTTCCCGGTTGGTCTTGATTTGGACCGCCGTAGACGTCCACACCGGCATAGTCGCTCCAGTAGTTGCCGCCAGAAGGATACCCATTATCCCAATAAGACACGGCAAGATGGTCAGAATATCCTAAGGCATTTTCGATGAAGTTGTTATGATAGAAGAAGTTCTTCCATCGCTTGCAATAACGCATATGGATGCTTCGATGGTTTCTTGTGATATTGTTCTCGTAAAAAACATTGTAAAGGCTCCACCACAATAGGATGCCACGGTATGAATTGTCTTCTATTGTGTTTTTGTATATGTCATTATGATCAGCATGTAAAGAGATGCCTATGGAGTTCTTTGATATAAGGTTATAGCTTATGACGTGTCCTTGCCCATAAGCCCTGAACCAAGCAGAGGCGAATACTCTAATCCCCACACGGTTCATTGTTATGTTGTTGTCAGTTATCTTGTTGCCGACAAAATAGCCCGAATCAATTAAGCCAATACCCGTTCCAAAATTTCTGACATGCGTTCTTGTGATCGTTACATTATCTATGCTGAGCGCTACGTCGTTGTGCCCGTCTAGAAGGAATCCGTAACTATCCCAATGAAAGTAAGCAGTTCCGTCACCTTCAAGCGTGTGGCCGTTTCCGTCTATTGTTATATTGTCTCTTTCAACCACAATTGAGCCTTTGATATCATTGGTAAAGGTGTATGTGTCCCCGTTTCGTTGTATCGGAGCTGTTGGCGGGTCAATTGACCCATCAGGTCTAATGTAGATGGTTCTGCTTGCTTTAACTAGTTGAATGCTGAATGCTAATGTCAGCATGCCAACAAACAGCAGCGTCAGCATTGTTCCGGAGATTCCTCTTAGCTTCATTTTTCTTACAACCCTCTGCACAAACATTTCTCCTTTCTCTCTTTTTGCTGGGGCATTTGCTCTATTGCGCTTCTTTTTGAACGCTCCGAAGAGAATCCAACAAAGACACAATATTAATGATGGATACCCCTTCGGATCATAACTATGCATGTTGAACTGTTCTTAATATTTGTGATGAGGATATGAAACTACACCAGCGGAACCTATGGCGAAACGTATATCATGTGAAAACACTCGATGGAAGCATGTTTGGTTATCCACTACTTCATTTCAAATTGCATTGAAAATTCAAGGAGAGATGTTTTCTGCGGGCGCGCGTACGTTTTCCTCTGTCTTGGAAGCTAGCATCAGACTCCTTTTTGAGGCAAGACTTCTCGGAAAGATAAGCTACGAAAATACTTCTCATGCGCGCGCGAAAAGGCCCCCATCACCCCTCAACTCGAACAATAACCAAACTAATTATTTGTATAACACATAATTAAGAGACTTGAATAGGCAAACTTTCAAGCTTTTCGGAAGTATTCCGTAAGTTTTCTCTGGAACAATGCGTTTTGTAGCAGTTCACTGTTTCGAATCCAACGTTTCAGTGGAATCTGGAATTGACTAGCGATTCTAGCTAGAGCTTCATCTAGCGTGTCAAACTTCAACGGCTGTTGTCTCACAGCGTTTCGAACATTTTCACGGACTTGCCACACTCCAACAGGCATAATGTAGCCTGGTCGCGCCTCTCGCATCACTATCACTGTCGCTTGGCGTCGTTCCCGTTCCAGCAATTCGCAGACAGCAAGTCGAGCCGCATAATAGCATCCGCCAATATCCGCATAAGTAGTCCGTCCTTCAGAGCCTTCCCAATCGGAATAGATAAACGTAGTTCTGCCGCTTGGATTCCAAATTGTGCCCGGATACCATGCTTCCATGGCCTCGTAGCTCCAAGCTTGGGGCAACATCAAAATCTCAAACTGGTTGTCCAAGTAGCTGCTTTCGTACACTCTGTACTCGTTGATCTCGGGATAGGTTTTGATTCGTTCCATTGAAGCTTTTGATAATATGCTATCGACAGCTGTGATACTCCACCGTGTCGGCACCAGCCGTCGGTTTCTTTTGATTCCGAACGCGCCTACGCTGAAGGCCCGTTGAATTCTGGTCACAAAGACTCCTCGTCCATAGAGATTGAGGACAGCATTGGCAGCTTTCAGGTCAGTGTCATAGTAGGCTCTTTCGATTTGATGGTCCCAGCGGATTGAGCCAACCTGCAAGTCGTGGATCGGTGCGGATGGCCCAAAGGGTTGAACTTCATGGTCTAGGATCAGGGTGCGGCGAGGCTCCTTGGTTAATGCAAGTTCGACATCGACTGGATTCGTGGATAGGGCGAGTTCGAGGGTTTTCTCCATGATTTTGCCTGCGTCTTCAAACTTCTCTACATGCACGCGGTGTTTGCCTCGAATGAGTAGCGAACGGAAGTTCACAATTTCATCCATCGATCTTCCAAACCACAGTTCCGGCAGGTCGTAGATGCTTGTGTCATCGTGAACTGGAGGAACAAGGGGACCCGCGTAGACATTCGGATAACCGATTCTACCCACGAAGACGCTGGGAGGAGTGGCCCCGTCGATGCCTAAACCTTTTATGAGCGGCATGATTTTCATGTATAAACGAGCTCGAACAAGTAGTGGACAACGGGTTTTGCCGCATAGAAATTTGCCGCCTTTGCAGGCTACACATAATCCTTCGGTCCAATTTGCTCGTCGCGCAGTTATAGCAAGATTGTCCGCGTTGAGATTCGTGTCTGCTGCAACGCTGGGATTGCTAAGCGCCTCGGATATCCAGAGATTTTCGCCAGTTTTCCTTGCTTCTTTGGGTTTTCTCGGAGTTTCAATCAATTTTCTCATGTTGTGTTACCGTCAGTCTCTCGACAAGCTATGTGAGAACACAACTTAAAAATGAGTTGATTGAGTGCTAAGCAGGTCCAGCTGAAAGAAGGATAATTCTCACGCTTGAAGCAGAAAACTTATACATATCTTTTTGCTTTCACGAAGGCTTTGATAGAAGGCGAGTGAAAACGAAACGGAAAATACTGCGCGTAGCTAGGCGCCGTCTGAATGAGCCCCAAACAATCGCTGTGAGGCAAAGCAAGGTCTTTTGAATTTCATGCGCATGCCGAGCCTGTATATGTTCAGCTTGAGAACATTTCCGCCATCACTCTTCTGTCGCCCGCATCGAGGCTATCGCGTGGTGAAAAACGTTCAACAGTAAATTTGTAACAGTTTACTTCAAGATAACACTGAGGATGTATTCACCCATGATTATAAGGACATCTAATAGAAGAAGCATCACCGTTAGAATGATTAGAGTTCGCTCAAGTCGGCGGATCAAGCCCAGATCCTGTAATCTCAGAATACCATCTAAAGCTCTGCTATAGGAGTCTACGAATTCAAGCTCTCGTTCAATGTCATCGATTGCATCGCCCACAACTAATCTAGTTTCTTCATCAAGTTCAACGAACGGTATCATCCGCTCTTTCACATCAGACATTAATTCTTTTTCTACCCACAAAAGTCGATAAACAGTGGAAATCTCCTTCTTTAGCCTGAAAACGGAATGCGTGACTGATTTGTCTGAGGGTTTGGTGAGCGCTCTCTCCTCAACCTCATCGATTAATTCTCTTATGGACATCATAGCCTCTGAATTCTGCTCTGCTATCTCACGGAACAACCTAGTAACTATGAAAGACAGAGAGGGCTCTCCGTTTTCTACCACGTAACCTCCTAACGTTTCAACTACTTTTCCAAAGAGTTCCGTATCGCATTCATTCCGTAAAGTGATTAACGTCTTCTCCTTTATAATCACAGATATAGGGTGTACATTCAACGCCTTGTCAAACTCGATGGAGGGAATGGAAATTAGAACATAATCGCGATGTCTTTCACAGTAGGGGGAAGCTTTCCCGTCTGTTACATCACTCAGAATTTTTTCATCGATTCCAAAGAAGGTCGACATCAGTTTGGTCTCTTGTTTTTCCAAATCTGAGCCATCAATCCAGAGCCAGGTGACTTTTTCACTCAGATTATTCAACGCTTTCAATGAAGGTATGTCCTCGCTCCGAAGCTTCTTCCTCGATACGGTATAGGCTCGAATCATTGATTACCCAAGCTCAGGTCGTTCAACGCGACGAAATTACAGTCAAACAGCATCCATAAAAGGTTTAGCTGAACCATATCGAAAACTAGACTTGCAAAGCAGTTCAGGAATCATCCCATCAAAGCATACAAAGCAATGAGTTCAGTAAAATCGATGCAACTAACGACATGACCATTAGCAGAGTGTTGATGGAAGCGCGCGCATCGGTCAGGAAGCCTTGCGAACGTTTAAAGATGAGGCCATTTTCTCCTGTCGATGATCTCACGATAAAGCGTACAGCGCAATTAGAGGAGCAAAAACTGAAGCCACCAGAGACATCACTGTGATCATCGTGTTAAGTGAGGGACCAGCCGTATCCTTGAANNGGATCGCCCACGGTGTCGCCGATCACCGCTGCTTTGTGAGCATCTGAACCCTTTCCTCCAAGGGCTCCGGCTTCAATGTACTTCTTGGCGTTATCCCAAAGGCCCCCTGCGTTGGCCATCAAAAGAGCGAAGATCAAACCTGAGAATATGCTGCCGCCCAAGTATCCCCCAAGAGCTTCGACGCCACCTATAAAGCCTACGACTAGAGTTGCGACAATGGACAGCACGCTGGGAAGGATCAATTCCGCCAAGGCACCTTTTGTGGCTATGTCTACACAAGATGCATAGTTTGGCCTTGCTCCTTCCTTCCCCTCCTTCAGCCCAGGGATTTCTCGAAACTGCCGTCTAACCTCCTCAATCATCCGGAAGGCATTCTTGCCAACGCCGAGCATTACCAGAGCCGAGAACAGAGGGGGCATAGCGATACCTACGAGTGCGCCGGCTAGAACTAGCGGGTTCATCAAATCGAAGCCAATTGTTTGCCCTGTTATGTTTTGAACTATTTCTTGGTAGGCGGCGAGCAAAGCGAGAACAGTCAATCCA
>JABAOH010075803.1_pt1 | contig 11518 bp, 9 predicted proteins | sample 7062181 | NCBI WGS metagenome assembly JABAOH01 (sample SAMN14538630, study PRJNA623070) | marine sediment metagenome | biome: marine biome [ENVO:00000428]; feature: marine pelagic biome [ENVO:01000023]; material: deep marine sediment [ENVO:00002113]; isolation source: pool of 5 deep marine... | reverse complement strand
TTCCGTCATTATTTCTGAAGCCTTAGTTTCTTGTGGATTTTTACATTTCCCTATAACCCTCTCAAGCACATCTCTTTCAGTCAGAATCCCGACAACCTGACCCTTGTCAACAACAACTAAACAACCTATTCTATTTTCATTATGATTTTTACAGCGACACAGGCAGAGAAGTCTTTCTGCAGAGTAATAACGTTTCTAACCATAATTTCCTCAACTTTCATGGTTAGCGCCTTCTAAATACTTGGTAATGTGTCAACGTTAATAAATTTGATTAAGCGTAAATTCTAATTCAAAATCAAAACTGAAAGTCAACAGTTAGCGAGGATCTCTTAATTAAATGGTTGGAAAAAAGACGGAAGTTGTTTGTAGTGTCGTCTACCAGTCTACTCTATTCTGCTAAGTTTTCTTTTTCCAAGATAGAGGAACAAAATCCCCACTAACCAACTCAACGGGACAGTGATATAGAACAAAATATCATACAATCCGAGATCAAACACCCTTCCAAAAACGATTAGAGGAATCAGCAACAGTCCATTCGGTATCGCAAACATAGTTATCATCAAGTTCGTCACATAATTTCCCGACTTGTCCGAGAAGGCTGGATTTAGGAGAGAGAGACCGAGAACGAAAGCCACATTTGATGCAACAAATACCACCGCCAATCCAGTGGCAGTCAACAACGAAACAAACGTAGTTTGGGGACTTAAAATTGCTGAAACAACTATTATCGCCGCTGCAATAGGAACCACCACTAGCCAACCATGCAGCAACCTCGCCTTAACAAGCCTTCCCACACCAACCGGTGTTTTCTTGTAGATGAACAATGCTTCTTTCCCTCGAAGCGTCACTTCGCCGACCACGAACACCGCGAGAAGCGGAAGTATAAACAGAGGCATTAACAGGGTACCTTCGGGATCACCTGGCTCGATCAAAAATATGTTAACAATAGCGAGTAGACCGACCATATAAAAAATCTTCGAAAGGTTTTCAAGCCTTCGACTATAATCCTTAAAGATAGACACTAGAAGAGTCCCGAACGATCCGCCGCCTCCCAGAGATCTAACGGTTTCATAGAAGATCCCATCCGGTTTAGCCCTTGAAGCTACGAAGGAAATGGTCTCGAGGCTATAGGCGCGATTAGCCACTTTTGTGCCAAGCCACAGTGCCGCTACGAAGAAGATGAGAAGACCTCCGAATCGGGTAAGCGTCTCAAAACCAACGGCACCTATATTGCTTGGGTTGTTTGCGAAGCCGACGAAAACTTCAGCGCCCCAAGAACTGGGCAACAGACCGAGAATTGTTTTAACCGTTCCGCTTGTTCCCGGCTTGAGAAGGGCTTCGGTTAAGCCTCCACCCATAATTGCGTACATTATTGCGATCATGGGTAGAGCGATGACTAGTGCGAGAGCTCTTCCAATATCTTTTCCACGGGCGGTTTTTCCAAGCTTCGTTCTCAGGATGGCAGCGATCACGGTGCCGATCCAGTAGGCGGAAAGAAGGGTTACGACGAAGATTATGATGATTATCACTATCTGAACCATGTCCAACCCCAGAGGACTCAGAACGGCTGTGAAGAGGCCGGTGATCACCGTGATGGTTATGGCATAGAGAGGCATGTGGCCCAGAAACTCGCCTAGCAGCACGTCGCTCGGCTTTATAGGAGCTGCGAGGAAAATCTCCAGTTGGGCAGTTTGTATTTCCTTTAATGTTTGGGTGATTGGAAGTATTATGAAGTAGAAGAAGATTGTGAACAGTAAGATCTGTACCATGGGTACGGCAGCCAAGGTTATGAAGAAAGCGAGGATGTCGTCGATGAACGGGCTAACGATTGCTGGCGCAATGAACGCCACGTAAACCGCTAGTAGCCCTATTACCAGAATGGGAAAGTAGGGTCTTATCTTCCGTATCCTGCTTGTGGTGATACGATATTCATTCTTCGCAACCACAAGCCACTTAGGCACTGGCACCTTTCTGCTCTCTCCACGCCAAAAGCTCCTTCTCTTCAACGCCGCCTGTTATGGCGATGAACGCCTCTTCCAGAGTCTTCGTTCCTGTCTGAGCGATAATTTCATCAACTGTACCTAACGCGATAAGCTTGCCTTGGTTGATGATACCTATGCGGTCACATAACTCCTCCACGACGGGTAGAATGTGACTGCAAATGAAGATTGTTTTGCCTGCGGTGTCTGCTAACTTCTTTATCAAATCCTTCACCATGAGAGCAGCTCGGGGGTCTAACATCGATGTCGGCTCATCAAAGAACAGAAGGGGAGGATCGTGGATTAAGGCTGCTGCAATTAAGACTTTCTGTTTCATGCCTCGGCTGTAGCCTTCAAGCAGATAGTCACGTCGATCATAAAGGCCAAACAACTTCAATAAGTCATCTATCCTTTCAGGCAAAATATTGCTGGGGACATCGTAAAGGGCTCCCATGAACCCTAAAAACTCGTAGGCACTAAGCTTCTCATACAAGCCAGGCGACTCAGCAAGCAAGCCAGTGACCCGCTTTACCTTTGTCTCCTCTCTAAGAATGTCATAACCGTTCACAGTGGCTGTGCCGCTAGTCGGCTTTATAATGCAGTTTAACAAGCGAACAGTCGTCGTTTTACCCGCTCCGTTTGGACCGAGCAAACCAAAAGTTTCCCCTTCATAAACTTCGAGGTCAAGCTCATCCACGGCTTTGATCTCGCCTCCCTTGCTATAATACTTGGACAACTTATCTGTACTGATCAGAACCTTCATTCAGCTTTCTCCTTTTTGAGATTTATTGCACGTGTCTTACTTATAATTATGCGGTATATTTGAGGAAAATCAGCGACGACATGTACTGTAAAATCAAAATTTAGGTTATAAAGATTCGAAATCCAACGATCGCAAATGCGTGCCTACTCAAAAAATGCAGGCGAATGGTCAATCCTAACCGCGCATGTGAGCACCGTACTGTTTCCTCGTGCACGCACCCTGTAATGGGATGAGGCTTAATCGAAGTCGAAGATTGTTCGTCCCTTTGAGAAACTCATGATGAAGCTGCAGTTCTTGCAGATCATCATGGTGATCTTATGGGCGGTGAAGCCCCATTTACTATCCATCTTTCCTTCTTGTTTCTTAAATTCTGTGCTTTGGCACAAGGGGCAGACCAAATTTTTCCTTTCGGCCAATGCAATCCACCATATTTTTAGACATGTGAATATTAAACAGTATGTACATGCGCATAAAAATTATGAATTTAAAATAAAGAGTCATAAAACAGTCGTAACGGGTCTTTCTGAAGATTTTTAGTGACACATATTAATTCTGAATCTGAATCACAAATATTAGCTATTTAGACCTAGGCTTCATAATTGTTAAATGCAAAAGTTAAAGAACCATGGTACTGATGGGCATGTCTGAAGTCATTGAATTGTTCACTCTAATATTCCATGTAATTCTTATATTTATGGGAGTATTAATTGCTATTTTGGTTTTGAGTGCGTATGGCCGTTATCGGATTATGAAAATTAAGGTGAGTTTTATGGCGTCCATGTTGTTGGCTGGTTTCTTCACTGCAATATCGGGGATCACTGAGCTGATCTAACCAATGCTCGGTGAGGTTGGTCATCTGACTCACACAATATTTATGTTGTTAGCGGCTGTTTCCTTTGCTTATGGAATCTATTGCTACAATCATATGCTGCGGTACGCGCGTGTGCTTCGTTAGACCTTGCATTTTTTCACATACACATGTTTTGTCTTAATCGTGCATGAGTTGTGTAGTCAAGCTATTGTGTAGTCAGCTATATTGCAGAGAAGTAACAGATGGCTGGATCGTGTCGAACAAAAAAGTTCACTTGAAGAAGTTGATGATTTTCTCTGCGATCAATGTAGCTGCAGCCCTTTGTGCTTCATTGGTTTGGGCTCCTATGTGACAGGTGCAGACCACATTCGGCAACCTCGTTAACGCTAGATTTATGGTTGGCTCCGTTTCGTAAACATCCAGCGCGGCTCCACCCAGCTTCCCAGACTGCAACGCTTCCAATAGAGCTCTTTCATCCACGATGGCACCCCTTGAAGTATTGATGAGAAAGGCTCCATCCTTCATGAGTCGAAGTTCTTTTGTACCAATCATGTAGCGAGTTTGAGGAGTTAGTGGAACATGAATAGTAACCACGTCGCTACGTTGAAGCAACTCTGAGAGCGGAACGAATTCTCCTTCAAGCTCTCTCAACAACTCAGGCTTCGGAGGAGTTCGCTTCGTGATTAGTATTTTCATTCCAAAGGCTTTAGCGACTCTCGCCACCTTCTCACCGATGTTTCCCAAGCCGATCACACCGAGGGTTTTGCCTCTCAACTCCCAGCCTCTCAGCTTCTTTTTGAGCCACTCTTCCTTTTTCATTGCCTGATCTGCAAGTGAGATGTGGCGTGCTAGTGAAATTATCAATCCTATTGTCAGCTCAGCCACAGCTCCAGCAGGAGCTTCTGGCGTATTCAAAACGGTTATGCCTCTTTTCTTTGCGGTTTCCAAATCGATGTTGTCCAAGCCCACGCCGGCACGCCCTATTGTCTTCAATCTCTTTCCAGCCTCAATGATTTCCTTTGTAACTTTAGTTCGGCTTCTAACAATTAGTGCATCGTAATTTGAAACGATGTCTTTTAGTTGTTCATGTGAAATTGTGGTGTTTACATCAACTTCAAATCCAGCGTCTCTTAACCTTTCTATTCCTTCCTCATGGATTGCGTCGCAGACGAGAATTTTTGCTTTAGGATTCATGAAGACTTCTACCTTTTTCAACTTCTGAAATACTTCGTTGCCTTGAATTTATTTCTTTTCCAGCAGAAGCTTCATTTAGAATAGCGCACTTACATTTTAGGCGAGAAGCTTAAACATTGATGTTAGGCGTGGTTGGGTAAACACGGCAAAATGGTTGACTCTGACGAAATGAAAAGAGGCTTTAATAAAGTGTAAAGCCCGAGGACATGTTAGTTCAGTGTGCAGTGAATACCACTACTACAAATACGATATAACAGACTTGGACCTAGAGTATTGAACCGTGAAGAACAGCCTCAAGAGAAGGCGAAGCAATAGCAAGGCTGAACTTCACCTATGTGTCGGTTGTGAAGGCGAACCACAAATTTTTTTATGCGTGCGCTCTACTACTAGATGAAAAGGAGATAGGAGTGTTCTAACATGAGAACTAAAATAATAATATGTGCATTACTGTTGACTTTTCTTATCACTGTGTCGGTGAACAATGCTTGGGCGGCTGGACCAAAGCCACGCATTGCAGACTGGACATTAATGGTCTACATGGCCGCTGACAACAACCTTGACGCTTGGGCTTACGAGTCTCTGTCGTATATGGAAGCGGTCGAGTTGACAGAGGAGGTAAATGTTGTAGTCTTGTGGGATGGTTACTACGAGCCTGCTTACATGTATGAAGTTGTCAATGGAGGACACGAACTAGTTAGGGACTTTCCTTTGAACGAAAAAGAGGTAAACATGGGTGACTCAAATACCCTGAATGCTTTCGTGAATTTTGCAACCAAGAAATTTAAGGCGCAACACTACCTGTTGGACTTATGGGATCATGGAGACGATTTCACCGGAAGCTGCTGGGATGAACATCCTGAGGATTATCTTACCCATGAAGAAGTGGTTGCTGGAGTTGAGGGGCATCACATAGACATCTTAGCGTATGACGCTTGCCTCGAAGCTATGATAGAGGTTGCTTACGAATACAATGCACGGAACATGCAGGTCGACTATTTGGTTGGATGCGAGAACTACGTTCCTCTCTATGGTCTTCCCTACGACGAAATCTTGGAAGCCCTAACTGCGAGTCCTGATATGTCACCGCTTGATTTCGCCAAGGTCATAGTAACAGAGTATGTAGAGTTCTACCAGCCTCGGGCTCACTTTGATGGAGGCGTAATGGCAACATTGTCAGTCATTGACCTTTCAATGGTTGACGAAGCTGTGGCAGCGTTAGCGGATTTAACCTTGAAACTTGGGAACAACATGACAGAGTATCATGACCTTATCAGCGAGGCTAGAGGTGAAGGAAACCTCCCATGGGCTGAATATGGGTGGGAATATTACATTGACCTACCCAGCTTTGTAAAGTATCTCAGAGATTACGCGCCCGATAATGAAGTGAGTGAGTTGGCTGGTAACCTGTTGTCTACGCTTCAAGAGGATGTCATAAAAGCCGTTGGCAACTCTGAACCCATGGATTCAGCTGAGGCATTGGGATTGGGAATCTGGTTTCCGCCTTCGAGCGCTACGCAATGGACCTATATCGGACTAGAAACATACAAAACTTTGGAGTTTGCATCTCAAGGATGGCTTGACTTTCTGTACGCCTACTGGCCCAGCCACCGCGGTGGCAGCAACTGACGTAAGCGCTGAATTTTCACAGCAGCCAAAACATCCCCTCCTTTTTTTCAAACACACATATTACGTGTGAGTTTTCTGACTTTTCTAATTCTGTATTTATTAATACCCTTCAATAATAAATGTAGAGAGGACTTTTCTAAATGAGTGCACGCGGAAAAGTGCAAAAATATCATTCAAAGATGTTAGGCGTGGTTGGAAAACCAAACACTGGCAAATCCACTTTTTTCTCAGCGGCAACACTGACTCCAGTGGAGATTGCAAGTCGCCCATTTACAACCATAAAGCCAAACCGGGGAATCGGATATATAAGGTCCACATGTGTGTGTAAAGAATTTAACGTTAAAGATAATCCTCAGAACTCGTTGTGCCTAGACGGAATACGATTGAGTCCAGTTGAGTTAATCGACTGTGCAGGATTGGTACCTGGTGCCTGGCAAGGAAGAGGACTCGGAAACCAGTTTCTAGACGAAATTAGAAAAGCAGATGCCCTTATCCACATAGTTGATGCTTCAGGATCAACGGACTCTGAGGGAAAAATGGTTAAGCCAGGAACACATGATCCCCAAGAAGATGTGAAGTTCTTAGAAACAGAGATAACCATGTGGTTTAACCAGATACTAAAGAAGGACTGGCCTAAACTCGCCAGAACCGCTGAATCAGCAACAACAGACTTACTCACTCTACTTGAAAACCGACTGAGCGGATTGGCAATAAAAAGAAGCCACATCATAGAAGCGCTGAGAAAAACAGCGCTTAACGCGGAGAAGCCAACCGAGTGGACCAACGGCAACCTTCTTGAATTCTTGGATACGTTGAGAAGAGTTTCCAAACCAACGCTGATCGCAGCAAACAAGATTGATCTTCCATATGCGGAGGAAAACTTGGAGGAACTCAAAGAACTTGGCTACATGGTTATTCCTTGTTGCGCAGAAGCAGAGTTAGCATTGAGGAGAGCTGCAGAGAAGGAGTTGATTGATTACAGACCAGGAGATAACGATTTCACTATAGTGAAAATGAAGGAACTAACAGATGTTCAAACCAAGGCTTTGCAAGTAATTAAAGAAAAAATATTGCGAAAGTTTAAGTCTACGGGCGTGCAACAGGCCATCAACATGGCTTTCTTCCAACTCCTAAACATGATCGTTGTCTATCCAGTGGAAGACCTTGAACACCTTAGCGACCATAAGGGCAAGGTGCTCCCAGACGCATACGTTGTGCCGTACGGAACCACTGCGCGCCAACTAGCCTACAAGATTCACACAGAATTAGGAGAGGGATTCATCTATGCAGTGGACGCTCGCAAGAAAACAAGAATCGGAGAAAACCACGTATTAAAGGACAGAGATGTTATCTCAATTGTAAGCGCAAAAAAGAGAGCTTAACCTCAGGCACCGAAACGTCTTTTTCTCCTCTGATATGTTCGAACAGTCCGCAACAAATCTATCCGTCGAAAGTCTGGCCAGTAAACGTCTAGGAAACAGAGTTCACTGTAGGCGCACTGCCACAGTAAAAACCCGCTTAGGCGTTCTTCCCCTGAAGTCCGAATAACTAGGTCAGGGTCCTGCTTAGACATGTAAGCCGTGTATAGATGACTCTCAAATACTTGCTCATCAATCTCTTCAGGAGTCAATTCCTCTTTCTCCACTTTCCTAGCAATCTTCTTTGCGGCATCCACAATCTCCGCCCGCCCACCATAAGCTAGTGCCACATTCAGAAAGTGCTCGTCATAATCCTTTGTCGCTTCCTCCACTCTCTCAATCATTTCTTGAACACTCTTCGGCAAAAGACCAACCCTTCCAATCACCTTAACCCGAACCTTATGCTTGTGGATTCGCTTGTTCTCAAGAATTTCATGCAACTTCTCCTCCGCAATCTTCATGATCTCATCTACCTCTTGTGACGCGCGTTGAAAATTCTCGGTGGAAAAGGCATACAGAGTGATTGATTTCACTCCCAAATCAAGGCACCAATCCAGTAGCTCCTCGGTTTTATCAGCACCATGATGATGACCAGTCCAAGGATTTAACAGCCGCTCTGAAGCCCAGCGACGATTACCGTCCAATATAATAGCGATGTGCTCAGGCTTCAATCCACCTTTCACTTGATACCATAACCACTTCTCATAGGCCTTGTAAATACCCAATAAAGATAACAACGTCTTCAGCATAGCTTAACCCCGAAGCCTCGCGTCTCTAAGTGCATGCGCACAAGGACAGCTACGATCTTTTGGTAAATTCCCAACGGTCTCTCTTAAAACTTGCTGAATAACTGGCAATTTTTGCTTTGCCACTTTCACTACCTCACTGGCTGTTAGCCGCTGCTGTATTCCCGCAGCCATGTTTGAAACAAAACATATAGTTGCATAACACATTTCAAGCTCACGGGCAAGCACAGCCTCAGGCGCGCCAGTCATACCCACCACATCGCAGCCCAAGCGCCTAAACATCTCAATCTCTGCAGGAGTTTCATAACGAGGGCCCTCGGTACAGACAAGAACCGCTCGATCCCACACTTTCACACCACGGTTCTTTGCAGTTTCAATCAAAAGACTACGGATCTCTGGACAGTAAGGCTGAGACATGTCCACATGCGTAACTGGAGCATCATCGTAAAACGTGGTCTGCCGAAGCTTGGTGAAGTCGATGAGGTCATGTGGAATCACCAAGTCGCCTGGTTTAAAGTCAACATTTATAGCACCTACGGCGTTTGTGGCGACAATTCGCTCAACACCGATCTCGTGTAGAGCGTATACGTTAGCTAGATAATTCACTCTGTGAGGGGGAACCGAGTGACTAAAGCCATGACGAGGCAGAAACGCCACGGTCTTTCTATTAACCTCGCCTACTGATATAGGAGGTGGAAGTCCGTAGGGAGTGCCTAATCGAATTTGCTTAACATCTTTCAACAAAGTTTCCAAACCTGTTCCGCCAATTATCGCTGTATTAGCCGCTCTCAATTTTCACATCTTTCCCCGCGAAAACTTTTGCATATTTCCTGTGCAACAGCTTCGTCGCCAAAACGGCAACCACCGTCAAGACTATGCTGGCAATTATGGCAATCACAAGGTTTGTGTATTCTAAAGAGGGGTTGATGAGAATCTGTGAGGCTTCATAAAAGATTTTATATGAACAAGCGACCGCAACCATAATAGCGATTGTGCGCCACAATTTAGGATCCCGCTCAAAGAACCATAGGATTACCCTACCGGAAAGTAGGACAGAGATGCCGATTACTATAAGAGCTATTGCTCCAGAAATGAACTCTCCCATCAGTCTTGGAAAGATTGCGATCCATTGACCAAGGTCGGGTGGAGGGTTTTGAATAATATATGAGTTTGCAACAAATGCTCCCAGATAACAGCCAATTGCAACCAACAAGACTCCGGCGATTGTGGAAAAGCCTGCTATTTGCACGGAAAAGGGAGGGGGAGAATATTCACTGATCCATTTATAGAAGTTTTGAGCCATCTTATCGATTCCAAATCCTTTCACAAAAAGGAAGGCGCCTAAAACGATGAGGAAAGCTATCCAAGTATAAAATAACCAGCCCTGTGCGTACAAGATGGCTAAAACGATCAGTAGAAGTCCTGGTAGACCGATTAGAACTCGAGAATAGCGAGGATTTTCAAAAAGTATCTTTAAATATCGGAAAAACAGGGTTACCGTTTCTTCAACCGATTTGTTGTGCGTTATCACAAGTCTTCGCACTGAGGTTACGGGTACCCTTGACTCAACCAGTGGCAAAATCGCTTCATCTCCATAGCCGTCGGTGACTAAGACGACATCGCTTGCGGGAAACTTTTTTAGCACTCCGGTGAGTTCAGATACGAGTTTTCTATCTGCTCCAACACCGCCTAGTTCAGAGCCTGTTATGGTCGCTATCTGACACTTTCCACTGGCATCCTTAACTTCTTCACTCAGGCGGTCGTAGATTCTGATTGCTTCAAACATGGCATTGGCGTCGGGTTCTTCAGGGTCCCGCAGAATAAGAGTGGTGGCGGCTTTGATGTTTTCTTCTCTTCCAAGAACAGGTGTCTTTATTCTTCCTTTTACGCCTAGGTCATCGTCTCTGTCAACGCATAAAACTAGAATGCGTTCCACCTTCTCCTTTGTGGGCTTCGGCATTGCCTGTTCTCCAATNNTAACCTTTAACTGTACTCTTATTTAAAGTTCTGAATTACTAATCTACAATTTTACAGAACTTTATGTTTTTTTGGTTATTTGCGTTTGCGAAAGTAGACTAAGCCACCATTCTCTATCACGTAGTCAAAACCTGCTTCTATGAGCTGTTTGATTTCTTCTGGTGTCTTTGCCACTCTGCATGTGAAAGAGTCGGCGTCTTTATCGAACAGTGCTTGTTCAAGCTGAATGTACATGAGCGTTGAATTTATGCTTCGATGTCCCAAGAATTCCTTCACGTACAAGATGTCTTTTGTTTGATGGTATAGCATTGTTGCTTTCCAAGGTCGTAGAGTGTGAAAGTGTATTCGCCGCAGTCAAGGATTGTTCAGTTTCTTAGCTAAGTGTTCTCTTGAACGTGCAAAGCTACCCCTCCGAGTGTTGGAAGCTACGTTTCCAAATATTCTGTCGCTTGTTTTTTTCAAGTGCTCGAGCATGGCTAAACATTTTTTGCTTAGCCTTAGAATTCGAGGTTTGCTGTTCTTTTCAGGTGTAATAGATACTGTTCCCCGTTTGAAGTCAACGTCAGTCCATTTGAGTTTGTCAGCCTCTCCAGATCGCATACCGGTTTCTTTGAATAGTTGAAGGTAGGTAGCTGTTTTCCTTCCGCAACCTGCTATGAACTCGTCTATTTCTTTCTTTCTCCGTTGAGATGAAAGGTATTTTTTCAACTGGTTTGTATTTGGGTGGGTCCCACTTTCGTTCCAGCATTTTCAAGAATACTGTGTAGACTCCAACTAGCTTGTGTTTGTAGGAGTTGCTCCATTTTTTCTGTTTGGCTATCGTTTCTTTGATGCTTTCAATGTAATGAATCCCCATGTACTCTATGCACTTTCTGTTCCTGCACACTCTCCTCCAACTTGCCTAAACGGTCTATGATATCCCGCGTTTGAACGATATCTCTATGAATCTCCAAAGCCTCAAGAACAGTTCTAAGTGCACCTACCCTCGCGCTGTCATTACTAGC
>JABAOH010139334.1_pt2 | contig 11519 bp, 10 predicted proteins | sample 7062181 | NCBI WGS metagenome assembly JABAOH01 (sample SAMN14538630, study PRJNA623070) | marine sediment metagenome | biome: marine biome [ENVO:00000428]; feature: marine pelagic biome [ENVO:01000023]; material: deep marine sediment [ENVO:00002113]; isolation source: pool of 5 deep marine... | reverse complement strand
ATGAACCTGTTACAAGTATTACAGATTATGTTTTTGAAGACGGGGACAGGATACTTATCTCATTTGGTGGAGAAACACAAGAGCAAATTGATGCTCAATTATCAGAGTTAGACAGTATTCCGATTCTAGCCTAAGATTACATTTTAAATTAAAGTAAAACTAAAAGAGGTTTAGCTATCATGGAAATATCAAGTAGAAATGTTGTAGAAGGAACTGCCCGTTCGCCTCACAGAGCAATGTACAAAGCGATGGGATTGACAGATGATGATCTAAGCAAACCGTTTGTTGGTGTTTGCCATACAGGAAATGAAGCGACTCCATGCAATATTCATCTTGGTAGATTAGCGCTAAAAGCAAAAGAAGGAGTTTTAGAAGGAGGAGCAACTCCTAGAGAATTTAGTACTATTGCAGTTAGTGACGGAATTGCAATGGGTCATGAAGGAATGAAATCATCTTTAGTTTCAAGAGAAGTTATTGCAGATTCTATTGAATTAATGGTTAGAGCTCATCAATATGATGCACTAGTAGGAATTGCAGGATGTGATAAGAGCTTACCAGGTACAATGATGGCAATGACCAGATTGAATTTGCCATCGGTGTTTGTTTATGGTGGTACAATCATGCCAGGAATACTGGATGGAAAAGAATTGACAGTAGTTGATGTGTACGAAGCAGTAGGAGCTTACGATGCAGGCCAGCTATCACTTGAAGCATTAAAAAATATTGAAAACACTGCTTGCCCAAATGCAGGTTCTTGCGGAGGCATGTTTACTGCAAATACGATGGCGTCAATTTCAGAAGCAATTGGTTTGGCTTTGCCAGGAAGTGCCAGCCCACCTGCTGAAGATGATAGAAGAGAAAAAATGGTTTACGATACTGGAAAAGCATGTGCTAAGCTTTTAGAGCTAAACATAAAACCACGAGATATTTTGACGTTTGAAGCATTTGAGAATGCAATCACTATGCTAAATGCAGTAGGAGGTTCTACAAATGGAATATTGCATTTATTGGCTTTAGCTAATGAGGCAAAAATTAAACTAACTTATGATGATTTTGAAAGAATTAGAAAAAAAACTCCACATCTAGCTGATATGAAACCTGGAGGCAACTATGTAATGAACTCATTAGACAAAATTGGAGGAATTCCTTTTGTATTAAAAAAATTAGATGATAATGGATTACTAAACGGAAATTGTATGACAGTTACTGGAAAAACAATTCATGAAAACCTTGCTGGAATGAGTATTCCAGAAACTGATCAAAGTATTGTAAAATCAGTAGATGCTCCAATTCATAATGTAGGAACAGCAGTTATTCTAAAAGGAACATTAGCTCCTGATGGCGCTGTAATTAAAACAGCTGGAGTTCAAATGACAAAGTTTACTGGAAAAGCACGAGTTTTTGATAGAGAAGAATTTGCTTTTGATGCAGTATCAAAAGGAGAGATTGATGAAGGTCATGTTGTAGTAATTAGATATGAAGGACCAAAAGGAGGCCCTGGAATGAGAGAAATGTTAGCTACTACTGCAGCAATTGTAGGTCAAGGACTAGGCAAAAAAGTAGCAATGGTGACAGATGGCAGATTTTCTGGAGGAACAAGAGGATTAATGGTAGGACATGTTGCTCCTGAAGCATTTGTAGGTGGTCCTATTGCTTTAGTAAAAGACGACGATGAAATTTCTATCAATACAGAAGATAACTCAATTGAACTTCATGTCTCTGCAGAAGAGTTAGAAAAACGAAAAAGCCAATGGACTAGACCGTCTGCAAATTATACAACTGGGGCATTAGCAAAATACGCATCTCTTGTAGGTTCTGCTGCACAAGGAGCCATAACAACTCCTGCGTCTTAATTTACAGAATGATGTTTTTCACAAAAAAGATGTATTCCAAATGCAGTATTTTTTGCGGTAACTGAATAGCCATCTTCAATACCTTTACTGCAAACATTACATACAGCTTCTTTTGCAAAAGTTTCTAGAGAAAATTTTCTTCTTTCAAATACCAAATCCTGGTAAATCCTAGAAGGAAATTTTGTTTCTAATATCTGGCTCATAGTGTAGTATAGTTCTGATCGCTTATAAAGGTACCGTACTTTACGGTAATAAAGGATACCGAGGGGGTATTCTCCCCAAAATGGAGGGGCATAACTGGGCATTGGGAAGTCCCTCAGTTCCTATATGAGTAGAACGGACTAAATTCAATTAAGAACATGTTTGTGTCATAAGAACAAACTCATCTAACTAGGCATATAGAAATCTTAAATAAAGAACATAGTTAGGATGACTAACATGGGTGGCCGTATTTGGACACAGCAATCATCCTAAAGTAGTACCCCTAGAGCTAACTGGAACCCAATTTGAAATCTACAATCAACTCTCTCGAAATTATTCTCATTCATTCTTATTTGAATCACTTACTGGTCCAGAAGAATTAGCAGAAACATCGATAATGGGTTTTGATCCTGCAATTATTGTAAAAGGATATTCTGATAAAGTAATTTTAGTTTACAAAGACGGCACACAAAAAACAATCAACACACAAGAGCCATTATCTACAATCAAAGAACTACTTCAAACAACAACTAATCAAACCTATCGATACGTTGGTGGAGCTGTAGGAGTAATTAATTATGATGCAGTTGCATTGTGGGAAAAAGTTCCACAATCACATACAGTGGATACACCTTTAATGGAATTTGGAATTTACGAAGATGGGGTATTATTTGATACTAAACAAAAAAAGGCATTTTATTTTTATTATGATGAAAATAGAATTGACAAGATAAAAATATCTGAAAATAAATTCGATGAATTTCATGCATCAGAAATTTCTGTAGATTTAGATGAGGTAAAATTTACAAAAATTGTAAACCAAGCAAAAAAATACATACATGATGGAGACATTTTCCAAGTAGTTTTATCTCGTAGATTTAATTTTGATGCAAATGGAGATTATCTCAAAGTTTACAAAATATTGCGTAACATGAATCCATCACCATATCTTTATCATATGAAAATGGATGAAAAAACAATTATTGGAGCAAGTCCCGAAATGCTACTTCGGGTCACTGGAGATTCTGTTGAAACATTTCCAATTGCAGGTACTAGAAAAATTACTGATGATGAAACAAAAAACAAACAATTAGAAAATGAAATGTTAAATGATGAAAAAGAACTTGCAGAGCACACCATGTTAGTAGATCTTGGCAGAAATGATATAGGCCGAGTATGCAAATATGGTTCTGTGGATGTTGAAGAATTGATGAAAGTAAAACGATTCAGTCATGTACAACACATGGTAACTCATGTGGTTGGAACCCTTGATGAAAAATATGATATGTATGATGCGTTCAAAGCAGTTTTTCCAGCAGGCACAGTATCTGGTGCGCCAAAGGTTAGAGCAATGGAGATTATTGATGAGCAAGAGCCCCACTCAAGAGGTCCGTATGCTGGAGCAGTAGGATATTTTTCATTTAATGGATGCTGTGATTTTGCCATTGCAATTAGAAGCATATTTTTTGATAAAAACAAAGGATTTGTCCAAGCTGGAGCAGGAATTGTGTCTGATTCTATTCCTGAAAATGAGCTAAAAGAGACAGAACACAAAGCCGGAGCAATGATTGCAGCATTAAAGGAGGCCTCAAAATGAAATTTCTAATTATTGATAATTATGATTCATTTGTGTATAACCTAGCACAAATCTTAGGAGAAATTGGAGTAAAGTGTGATGTAATACGAAATGATAAGATTACAATTAATGAAATAAAAGAAAAAAATTATGATGCAATAATTATTTCTCCTGGACCAGGAACTCCAGAAGATGAAAAATATTTTGGAGTATGTAGTGACGTAATTACAGAAATTGGCTCTACCACACCAATTCTTGGGGTATGTTTAGGACATCAAGGCATCATTCATTGTTTTGGCGGAAAAGTAGTTAATGCAGGACACGTACGTCACGGAAAAACAAGCCCAATCAAACACAACGATAATACATTATTCAAAAATGTAAAAAATCCATTTCAAGCAACAAGATATCATTCTTTAGTTGGAGATAAAACAATAATTCCTGATACTTTGGAAATTACTGCAAGAGCAGAAGATGATGGAGAAATAATGGGAATTCGACACAAAAAATATCTCATTGAAGGTGTGCAATTTCATCCTGAATCAATTATGACTCCAGAAGGAAAGAAAATTTTAGAAAACTTTGTAGACATGGTGAAAAACAAATGATTGAAGATTCATTATCAAAACTAAAAGATGGAAACAATCTCAGCTTTGAAGAAACAAGTAATGCAATGGATAGCATTTTGAAAGGCAAAGTTTCAGATGATCAAATTGCTAATTTTTTAAAATATTTGCGAGAAAAAGGTGAGACAGATGATGAATTACTTGGCATGTTAGATAAAATGCAATCTTTTTCATTACAAGTTACACCAAAAAGAAAAGGAACAATCATTGATGTGTGTGGGACAGGAGGAGACAATCTTCAAACCTTTAACATTTCAACTACTGCCTCTTTTGTAATTGCTGCTGCAGGAGGAATTGTGGCAAAACATGGAAACAGGTCAGTTTCAAGTGTTTCAGGAAGTGCAGATATTTTTGAGTATTTTGGTTATGATTTGAATGCCTCACCAGAACGGGTAACTGAAATTATTGATAAATTTGGAATTGGTTTTATGTTTGCCCAAAAATTTCATCCCGCAATGAAAAATGTAGTTAATGCAAGAAAGCAAATTGGAGGAAGAACGGCCTTCAATCTTTTGGGACCACTAAGCAATCCTGCACGAGTAAAAAATCAGTTAATTGGAGTGTTTTCTGATGAATTTTTAGAGAGAATTGTACTATTACTAAAAAAACAAGGCTCTGAAAATATCATGACAGTCAGATCCCAAGATGGATTGGATGAATTTTCAACGACTGCAAAAAATCAAGTGTATTTTTTGAAAGACGGCTCAATTACTAACATGATAATTGACCCACAAGAGTTAGGATTAGAAAAACCTGAAATCAAAGACATTCAAGTATCGACAAAAGAGCAAGCGGTTAACGCATTTGTTTCAGTTCTAAATAATTCTGCAAACAAAGCCATGATAGAAATAACTGCACTAAATGCAGCAGGCGGATTAGTTGTAGCAAACATTGCAAATGATTTCAAAGAAGGATTAGAAATTGCATTAGAGACAATAAAAAGTGGAGTAACTTACAGTTTGTTTGAAGATTTTGTTCGATTTTGCGGAGATGTAAGAAAACTAGAGGAGTTTGACTGATGACTGGAATTTTAAAAAAATTATTTGAGAACTCAAAAAAAGCAATTAATGATGGAGTATATGATATTGATGAATCACTATCAAATTCGGGAAAAGATCTTTCTGAAATAATAAAACAAAATGAACATGCTACACTAATTACAGAAGTTAAATTTTCGTCACCATCTCTAGGAGAAATCAAAAAGATATCAGATCCAGTATCTATTGCAAAATCAATGATAAATGGTGGAGCTAAAGCATTATCTGTATTGACCCAACCGCATATGTTTTCAGGATCTCCAGAATTTTTTATGAAAATTAGAAAAGAAGTAGATGTGCCATTGTTAATGAAAGATATCATAATTGAAAAAACTCAAATCGATGCTGGGAAAAAAATTGGCGCAGATTATATTTTGTTGATTCAATCTTTGTTTGATCATGGATTTATGAGAGAAATTGATGAATTCATTGAATTTAGTCACAAAAATGGGCTCAAAGTGTTGTTAGAATCTCATACTAGAGAAGAGTTTGAAAATTCTTTGAAAACCAAAGCAGACATTTTAGGTATCAATAATAGAAATTTAGACACTCTAGAGCTTGATATTAACAATACAAAAAACATCTTAGAAAATTTTGATAAATCAAGAATAGTAATTTCTGAAAGTGGAATCGAAAAACCTGAAGATATACGATTTCTTTACAATTGTGGGGCTAGTGCCTTTTTAGTAGGATCGAGCATAATGAAAAGCGATAATATCACAGAGCATGTGAGTCAATTGGTGAAGGCAATATGAAAACAGGTTTTCCTAAACAAGGTAGATTTGGTGATTTTGGAGGCAGATACATTCCTGAAACACTTGTACCTGCAATAGAAGAGCTAGAAGAAAATTATCTTAAATTCAAAAATGATAAAAATTTCAAAAAAGAGCTTGATTACTATCTAAGAAATTATGCTGGAAGACCAACTCCTTTGTATTTTGCGAAAAATCTTTCTGAAAAAATTGGAGGGGCTAAAATCTATCTTAAACGAGAAGACTTGCTGCATGGAGGAGCTCACAAGATCAACAATACACTAGGTCAAGCGCTTTTAGCAAAAAAAATGAAAAAGAAACGAATCATTGCTGAAACTGGAGCAGGACAACATGGAGTTGCAACTGCTATGGCATGCTCATGTCTTGGAATAAAATCCGAAGTATACATGGGTTACAAAGATACAATTCGTCAAAAGCTAAATGTTTTTAGAATGAATCTTTTAGGTTCTGAAGTTTATCCTGTAAAATCAGGATCTCAAACACTCAAAGATGCAATAAATGAAGCAATAAGAGATTGGATTACAAATGTCGATACAACTTACTATTTGTTAGGTTCTGCAGTTGGACCACATCCATATCCGGTAATGGTTAGAGACTTTCAATCAGTAATTGGTGAAGAAATTAAAAAACAAATGAAACAGCTTAACAATAAGGCGCCTGATGCAGTAGTTGCATGTGTTGGAGGAGGCTCTAATGCAATTGGAACATTTTATCCATTACTAGACAGCAATACAGAAATCTATGGGGTAGAGGCTGCAGGATATGGATTAAGGACAGACAAACATTCAGCTACGCTTAGTGCAGGCTCTAAAGGAGTATTACATGGAATGATGACCTATTTGCTTCAAGACAACGAAGGCCAGATTAAAGAAACTCATAGTATTTCTGCAGGATTAGATTATCCTGGAGTGGGACCAGAGCATTCTCATCTAAAAGATACAGGTCGTGTAAAATATCACAGTGCAACTGATAGAGAAGTAATAGAAGCATTTTTGCTATTAACTAGAACAGAAGGAATTATTCCCGCATTAGAATCTGCGCATGCAATAGCTGATGTAATAAAACTTGCAAAAAAGAAACGAAAATCTGAATCAATAGTTGTTACTTTGTCTGGAAGAGGAGACAAAGACGTCGAAGTTGTTGGAGAATANNTAGAGTTAAAACAAAAAGACGAAAAAGCTCTCATAGCATACATTATGGTAGGATATCCAAACGAAAAAACTACAATTTCTGCAATTACTGGATTAATCAAGGGAGGAGCTGACATTATAGAATTAGGATTTCCATTTTCAGATCCTATTGCAGATGGACCTATAATTCAAAACGCTAGCAACGTTTCTTTAAACAAAGGAACGAAAATTGACAAATATTTTCAAATTATTAAAAAAATTAGAAAACAAACAGATATTCCACTAGTTTTGATGACATATACTAACATCCTATACAGGAAAGGATATGGAAATTTTATGAAAAAAGCAAAAAAAGCAGGAATTGACGGATTGATTTTACCAGATATGGCAATTGAAGAATCAAAAAATTATCTAGATGCGGCTAGAAAAAATAAATTAGATACTATTTTCTTAATTTCTCCAAATACTAGTACAGAACGAATCAAAAAAATTCTCAAAGCAACATCTGGATTTTTGTATCTAGTGTCTATGTATGGAACAACTGGAATGAATACTGGAATTCAAAAATATACAATTGATGCAATCAAAAAAACTAAAAAAATTGTAAATAAGAAAAAACCTATAGGAGTTGGTTTTGGCGTAAGTACACCTAAAGATTCTAAAAAATTTGTAAAACTTGGGGTTGATGGAGTAATAGTAGGCAGTGCATTTTTGCGATTAATTGAAAAAACTCCATCATCTAAAATTGAAGCAAAAATTACTAATTTTACGAAGAGTTTGAAGGCTACAACAAGATAATGACGAATAAATATGGGTTTAGGATTTCCCATATGTGCAGACGAAGTTTATCTTCATTACAGGTGGAGTTATGTCTGGCCTTGGAAAAGGCGTTGTTTCTTCCTCGATTGCTAAACTCTTACAACTTTCAGATCAAAAAGTTTCTTGCATAAAGATTGACCCATATCTGAATTATGATGCAGGAACTATGAATCCAGTAGCACATGGCGAGGTGTTTGTTACTGATGATGGAGGAGAGTGCGATATGGACCTTGGAAACTATGAACGATTCTTAAACCAAGATATTCCAAAATCTCATAACATTACAACAGCTCAAATTTATGCAAAAGTTATTGAATCTGAAAGAAAAGGAGAATATCTTGGTGCATGTGTGCAAATAATTCCCCACATTACAGATGAGATTAAAAATAGAATTAGAACCATAGCCGAAGATGAAAAACTCGATATTTTAGTTGTAGAATGTGGAGGAACTGTTGGAGACATTGAAAGTTTACCATTTTTAGAAGCATTAAGACAAATTAGAACAGAAGATGGTCCAGAAAGCGTTCTTTTTGTTCATGTTACATTAGCACCATCTCTTGATGTAGTTGGAGAACAAAAAACAAAACCAACACAACACAGTGTTCAAGAATTAAGAAGAATTGGTATTCAACCAGACTTTTTAGCAGTCAGATGTACTGCTCCATTGTTAGAAAAAACTAAGAAAAAGATTTCAATGTTTACTAATGTTTCAGTAAATGATGTATTTTCTTGTCATGATGTAGATACTATCTTTAAAGTTCCACAAATTTTGTATGATCAAGGTCTGGTCAATATTATTTTCAAAAAATTTGGCATGGTTGGATTAGTAAATGCATCAGAAAACTGGGACAAATGGAATGGCATCGTTAATTCGATTAAAAAATATGAGGATACTGTAAAAATTGCAATGGTTGGAAAATATGTTACTCTAGCTGATAGTTATGTTAGTGTAAATCATGCACTAAAACATGCAGGAGCTTCTATTGGGAAAAATGTTTCAATCGAATGGATTGATTCAGAAACACTAAATGGAGATGTTGAAAAATTAGGAGAGTTTAATGGAATACTAGTTCCTGGAGGATTTGGAACTAGAGGTTCAGAAGGAATTATTAAAACTGCTAATTTTGCCAGAGAAAAAAATATTCCTTATTTGGGAATTTGCTTTGGATTTCAGTTAGCTGCAGTAGCATTTGGTAGAAGTGTTTGTGGATTAGAGAACGCAAATTCTGCTGAAATTGACCCTAAAACACCAAACCCTGTAATTGATTTGTTGCCTGAACAAAAAGGTGTTGCAAATATGGGAGGTTCTTTGAGACTTGGCTCAAACGACATAAACATTAAAGAAAATTCTCTAGCACACAAAATTTACAGCTCTAACATTATTTCAAAAAGGCATAGACATAGATTTGAATTCAATAAGCAATTCATTGACAAATTTATTGAAAATGGAATGGTCTTTTCTGGAGAAAGCGATAATGGAAAACGAATGGAGATTTTAGAAATTCCATCTCACAAATTCTTTTTTGGAGTTCAATTTCATCCAGAGTTTAACAGTAGACCTGGATTTCCCGAAAATGCATTCAAAGCATTCTTAGAAGCTTCTGCAAATTAATCTAATTTAGAAATTTCATAAATTTTCTGTCTAGCATCGCGAATTGATACTTTTTTCTTGACATATCCTTTACCTAATAGATGACTCAAAGCCAGTCTAACAGTTCTATCAGGCAGCATTGTTTTTGTAGTGAGCTCCTTCTGAGTCATTGCACCTTCATACTCTAAAATTTTCAAAATTAGCTTTGAGCTAGGCGGCATGTTTAGAAGATCTTCAGCAAGATGAACCTTTTTAGCTAAAGCGGAAATTGCAGTCGAATCCATCTTCATTCGAATAATTTTTGCTGAAGCATACTTTGTACATTCTAGAGTTTTATCTACTTTGTACCTATCAATTCCATCTAAAACTACTTCACAGTGAAGTCTTGCAGAAATATCATCAATCTCAATTACACTTTCATTTGATACAATTAATGGTCGACGAGTAACATCCAATGAATTAACAGAGATTATCCCAAACACTGGGGATTCTTGAAAAATTACCGGTCCACCAGCTGACATTGAATATGCAGAAGAGCCAATCGGTGTAGAAATAATCACACCGTCACTACTATCGTGCCAAACCTCTTCATCATTTACTCGTAGAGTATATTCCATCAATGTAGCGCTCTTTGATGTAAAAACTGCAACATCATTTAGGACAGGATAAACATTTTTCCCATCAATTTTTACTCCAATTCTAGGAACTTCTTCAATTTTGTATTTTTTATTTTTTAATCGATTAAGATACGATGGAAATTCTTTAAGATCAATTTGAGCTAAAAAACCACTTGATTCAGATTCACTAATTCCTAAAACAGGAATGTCTGAATCATAACTTCCATGAAAATAATTTCGAACTCCTCTATCTCCACCTAAAACAATTACACAATCACAAGTTTTTGCTTTAGAGCGAGGATTCATAAAAAATGAATCAATTCCTAAATTATCTAACTCATGCTTGATTGATTTAGCTCCAGGCCCTGCAGTTGCAGCATCAAAGATACCAATTTTCACAAAGCAATAACAAGACCATGTACAATAAAAACTAGATCTGTTTGAATTTTACTTGATTATAGAAATATGCAGCATTAGTCTCAGTTGCACCCTTTGCAGGAATTTTGTCTAGTCCAAATTTTTTAGATTCAATTGCTGCCTGAGCTGCTCCACCACCAAAACAAAGGGCCCAAAAAAAATCTTTTTCTTTTAACATCGTGCAACAAAATGTAGAACTAAAGATATCCCCTAGTCCAGTTGTATCATATAATTCTCGTTTAGGTAAAGTTATGGAATAGAGTTTATCTTCGACTAACATAGAAATGTCTCGTTTATCAGTTAGAATTACATTTTCAACTCCTTTATTTTGTAGAGTTTTCATTCCTTCTATTCCAGAATTATTTGTTAGACAATGTAACTCATTAGGATTTGTTTTGATTGCAGAAACTTTTGATAAATCAAGTTCAGTGTTTTCTAAAGAGATTTTTTTATCTGAATCAGTTCTTCGTAAAAATCCTTGAGGATCTAAAAAAATAAAATTAGAATCAGATTGAATTTTTTCATATACATTATTACTAATTTCATGATATACAGGGCTGACAATTACTCCATCTGCATTAACTGATGAATATTCAATTGGATCACATTCATTTAACAGGGACATTGTTCTGTCAGCGCCATTAATTGTAATTTTAAATCGAGTGGTGGGTTTATTGGACAATGCATTTTCAAAGCCAATATTTTGTTGTTCTAAAACATCTTTAGGAAAATCATTTCCAAATTTTGTGTATAATTGAGTATCAAATTTGAGATTTTTTGCGGTTAATGCACAATAACATGCAGGACCTCCTGGAACATCATTACAAGTGCTACCCAACCCAATAGTATCAATGGTGCAATGAGAGAAAACTGCTATTT
>JABAOH010092554.1_pt1 | contig 11521 bp, 9 predicted proteins | sample 7062181 | NCBI WGS metagenome assembly JABAOH01 (sample SAMN14538630, study PRJNA623070) | marine sediment metagenome | biome: marine biome [ENVO:00000428]; feature: marine pelagic biome [ENVO:01000023]; material: deep marine sediment [ENVO:00002113]; isolation source: pool of 5 deep marine... | reverse complement strand
ATGTGACTAAGCTTTTGTCAGAAGTTCGCTGAACGTTTGAAACTCGTTTTCCGATATCCACCCTTCATCTGCCAATCGTTCTAACCCTATTCTTACTCTTTTACGCAAATCTTTCGTTCGCAGAATGTTAGCTTTAACTCCAGCATCGCTTATTTCTCTTTCAAACACGGGATTATGCCCAATAACAGTGAGAAGTTCATTAAGCAGACTCGTGATGAATTTGGAACGTGGCTCAAGAAGCGACTTTATTTTTGCAACACCAAAAACACGCTTGAACTTCGTTTTAATCCCCATACTACGAGCAATTGAAGGCGAATACAACACGTATCTTTTCTTTGAATCTGCTTGGTAACAAGCAAGATAGACAGGTAAGTATACAAGTCTGTATTTTATTCGTCTCTGCACAATACCCATCTCTTCAAGTTCATCCAACGCTGCCTTCTTGGACGCTGTCAATTTGTCTATTTGATCTATAATTGCAGAAGTTGCCTCTTCCAGCGATTTAATTCCTTGTCGACCCATCTGAATTTTGGCGTCGCGAGAAGCCTCGAGCTCTCTCAGACGTTTCATGGCTGCTTCGGCTTTTACGTTGCATTCTGATCTGATTTTGGATATTTCAATTCTCTTGACGGCTTCAGCATCCTCTAATTTTTTGTCTATATCCATGATTTCTTTCTCTAAAGCAGAAAGACTTTTCTTATATTCTTCAAGCTCTTGCTTCCAATGTGCTTCACTGGTCTCGTCTTTGCGAAGCTTGCAAGAGTCTATCTCCGTCTCACAACGTTTGATTTCAGCAGCTGTGGTTTTCTTTGTTTTTTCAAGTTTAACACGTTCTTGATGGATTTGGTGGAGTTGCCGGTCGAATTTTTTGGAGATTGCAATGATTTTATCATCATATTTCTTTTGGATTTGTCGCACTTTTTCTAGGACAGAAGGTTTGAGCTCTGCTATTTTTTCATTGAACTCCTTCCTAATTTCTCTGATTTCTGCATGAATGGTTTTTACGTGTTCTCTTGTTGTGGCACTCAGCATTCTCATGCTTTCACGTAAGTTCGCTATGTCCTCCTTTAGAGTTGTTCTGAGATTTGAAAAATCTTGTATGAAAGATGAAAGTGTGGATTCGTCGAGAGTGGGAAACAAGAATGCTTTATCAAGAATAGGTCTCTGAATCGCCTTTGCTTCTTGAAAATAAGAAACAAAGTCTTGGATAAACTCGCGACTCGCAACAAGCCCCTCTATCGTCTTTTCTTCCTGTCCCTTAAAGCCTTGGAAGTAGTTAAGAGCATCAGAGAGAAAAGCAGAGTATGCTTCGCTTCTTTTTGCGCTTCCTTGGAGGTCGTTGATGAACGTTTTAATATCAGGCAGTATGTCGTACGTCAACGTGTGTGACATGGCGCCGAACCCATCAAACAGCAGACTCCTTCCCCTCCACGGAACCAGCCAAATTGGATAGCAAGTTTCAGCAACGAAGACCAGTTTCTCAGCTGTTTTCTTCAAAATGAAACCTTCACCTTTCCTCCTTTCTGATTCAGCGAGACAGAGGATGGCTGCCCTTTCCATCTCTTTCGTAAAGATTTCTTCACGATCCTTAGCGGAGACCGTGAAGGGAAGAAGTAACTTCGTCACCCGTTGGGTCACGTTTTCCACCATTAATTTATGATTAGTCGACTTATTTTGTGTTTTTGCTAATCATTTGCGCATACCTACGATATAAAAGTGATTGATTTTTACGAACAATGAACTATAAAGATCACAGAATGCGCACGCGCCCTAGACCTAGCCAGAACCTACAGCGATACACATCCAATTATCTCTAGCCAGGGTGTTACTTAGGCTGTTGCTGGGTGATGCAGTGAACTCCGCCGCCGGCTTGAGCCATTGGACCAATTTCGATAGCGATAATAGTCTTGCCTGGGTAAAGTTCTTCCATCGTTTCTTTTTCTAGAGGGGTCATAGGAGTATCCACGTAACCAGCAATTACTTTCTGGTTGAAGGTTAGACAGTTCATGAACGTCCATCTAAATCTTGAAGGAACTCGATAGATATCCCATCCTACCTGTTCAAGTTTTGCAGCTGCTTCCTTACCTGGCCCATCTACTTCTGAGCCAAGAACACAAACCTTGTCTTTATCATAAAATTTCATATAGCCATCTGTATGGTTATCTGCCTTTTCAGCAGTAGTTTCTGGCCAAATTGAATCTATCCAAATAACCGTATGTGCACCAGTGAGATCTTTGAAAATCTGCGTCGCCTGTTCTTTAGTCAAATGAGGATTTCTATGTTGACATATCGCCCATGAACCTACAATAGTTCCTTCACCGCTAAACTCAAACGATCCACCCTCATAGATCAAATCTTTAGCTTTGTTGCCATCCTTATAATCAACATACTGCACTTGGGTATAACCTATGCCAAGCAGTTCTGCTATCAGTTTAGGAACATCATTATCCTTATCATAAGGACCCCAAGGAGGATAACCCCAGCCGTTGAAGCCGAAGTTCAGGATATGCTCTCGACCATTCTTCCTGACGAAGATAGGGCCGTTGTCACGAGACCAGCATGAGTCATAGGGCATGATGTGGAAAAAAATATTATCGAGAGACACTCCGGCATCGGTAAGTTTTTGTTTTGCGCTTCTTTCAGCATTTTTGTCCAAAACAATATTGTGAACTTCACCTTCCGTGCGGCATTCCCGCTCAATTTCTACAAAAGCAGGGACAAAATCGCGTTCATAAACTCCTTCTTCCGTGTCAGATCTAGAAGTCGGCCATTGCAGCCACAGAGCTTTTTGGGGAGCAAACTCTGGAATCATCCTAAATTCACTTTTCATCTCGGTCTCATCTCAGTTGTTGTTGGTATTGAGCATATTTTACTTAAGTCTTATGTTTATGAATGGGCACAACATGCATAGGTGTAAAATGATAACACCTAAATATCTGACATCCTTTGAAGGTTTTTGAGAAAACCGATCAGAGCTTCTCAAGCTCGTCGAAAATCTAGTGAACCCGCTCTTACGGACGGTGCTTTACCGAAGAAGTTTAAGTTCCTCATTGCGATAGCTATAGATACATTCCAAAAGGTAAAGAATGGCAAGAATGTTAAGGATGAAATATGTCGGTAAGTAGATGTCGTTGAGTTATTTAATCCTAATATCCCCCCTGTATGGTGGGTTTGAATTGTTCAAGATGGCGAAGGTCTCACTGTGTTACAATGTCGGTACGGAGAGTAAGACATAAATAACGAGAGATTCCAAGCATGATAAACACTAGAGAAAGAGTTGGATAAGTTGTTTAAACATCCACCTTCCCTTCATTCTCTATCCATAGACGAGATTGAAACTATCCTAGAATTAACTAAGGATATCAAACAAAACTTGAGGAGCATGTTCACGTCCTCCAAGGCGCACGCGTTTGGCCGTGTGATGCGGATGTGAATCTTTCGAGAGAGACGTCAAGTTGAGCAAAGGATCTACGCCTGCTGCTGACGGTTTCGCGATGCCTCCCGAGTGGGACTCCCACGCCGGATGCTATCTTTCTTGGCCGTGTCGCGGAGACTTGTGGTTGGGCTACTTGAAGAAGGTAAAGACATCCTATGCTGATGTGGCCAAGGCCATCAACCGCTTCGAACCTGTCACAATGCTTACTCCGCCGTCGGCTGTCTCTGAAGCCCGTGCGTATTTGAGCCCTGACATTGAGATCTTCGAGGTCGATCTCGACGATTCATGGGTGCGGGACAATGGACCAATCTTTGTGACTTCTGACTCTGGAGAGGTAGCTCTCGTGGACTTTGATTTCAATGGCTGGGGCAACAGGTTCTCCCCATACGACAAGGACAATGCGCTTCCTGCTGCCCTCGCCGAGGCTTTAGGGATCCGTCACTACAAGGCCCCAATGGTTCTCGAAGGTGGCTCCTTCTACGTTGACGGTGAAGGTACTCTACTCACGACGGAATCGTGCTTGCTCAATCCTAACCGCAATCCACATCTCTCCCGCAAGGAAATCGAGAACACACTTGCTGACTATCTTGGAATCAGCAAGGTAATCTGGCTCGCTCGCGGTTTGCATGGTTCGGTGACCGATGGCCATGTTGATGGAGTGGCATGTTTTGTGCGCCCCGGCGTCATCATGGCAGCGAGCACGAATGACCCATCCGACGTAAACTATGCGGCGCTTATGGACAACTTGGATCGGTTGCAGTCGGCCACGGATGCCAAGGACAGACCTGTCGAGATCATTGAGATCCCGTTACCGAACCGGCGTGAGTTTGAAGGCAAACATATCTGCGCGACCTACATCAACTTCTACGCCCCCAACGGAGGGATTGTTGCGCCGGTTTTAGATGATCCCAACGACGAAGCGGCTCTCGCTGTCTTGCGCGAGACCTTTCCCGACAGAGAGGTGGTCGGCGTGAACAGCGTGTACATTGGTCTAGGTGGCGGCAGCATCCATTGCATCACTCAGCAACGCCCTCTCGGCCCTCGTTGAATGGTCGCAATAACATACGTCTTGTCCAAGAGCAGCAGAACCCCGTAGTGCCTTGTCTTCTCGGTGCTTGCGATCGTATATCATACGTGCGCGAAGGCTTTGAGAAAATCATGACATAAGCAAATACACAGCCTTAAACGACTCCAAAAGAATCTATTAACTTCCTCCGCTCGGCAAGTGGGTTAACTTAATAAAACACATTCGCATTGAGTTATTTCCTAAACACTGAAACAGAAGGTAAGAAATTATGACGACCTTAATGGTGGAAGGCGACTTCGTAGTAACGATGGACAAAGATCGCGCCGTGATCAAAAATGGTGCAGTCTACGTCGAAAACGATAAGATCGTGGCAGTTGGGAAAGCCTCAGATCTGAAATGCAAATACAAAGCTGATCAGATTTTAGGCGGGCAAAGAAAACTCGTAATGCCGGGCTTTGTAGACACACATGACCACACTAGTATTGCACTGACTCGGAGTTTCGACGTCGATCTGCCGCCTGATGATTACATCGCAGCGAGAATGATAGCCTCCTCCTTCCTAGATGAATATGGATATTATGTACAATCTAAGTTGTGCTTTCTTGAAATGATTAAATCCGGAATAACTACGGTCATGGACGATTCATACCCCTATATGCCAAAAACCGTCAACAGAGAAAAAGCACTTGATGGAATGATAAGAGCGGCTAGTGAGGTTGGCCTCAGAGCGATCGAGACTGTTGGCGGGATAGATTCTCCAGGTGAGAGAGGGTGGATTTTTCCTGACAAAATTTTCCATAATGTCAATGTAGTTAAAAAAGATGCGGTGAACATGATTAGAAGATATAATGTGCCAGATACCAAAATTAGGATTTGGACAAGTTTGCCCCTTTTGTTTTGTACCACTCCCAATATGATTAAGACGGTGAAGCAGATAACTGACGAGTACAACACGTCGCTAATGGCGCATGCAAATGAGGAAGAATCGGAAGTCGTGGGAATGTTACGGAAGATTGGTAAAAGAACTGTGGAATATTTGTATGATCTGGGAGTCTTAAGCCCAAAATGCCTATTGGCACACGCCATCTTAGTCACAGACAAAGAGTTGGGCTATATACAGAGAACAGACGCTAAGGTGGCTCACAACCCTTACTGCAACGCATATTGGGGCATGGGTATTGCTCCAGTTCCTAAGATGCTGAAAATGGGCATCACCGTGGGATTAGGCACTGATGATGGAGGATACAACAACGAAGACTTCTTCACGGCAATGAAGACCTGTGCAATTCTTCATAAGATAAACTTGATGGATCCTTGCGTCATGCCAGCCGAAAAAGTGTTGGAAATGGCTACAATAGACGGTGCTAAAGCATTAGGGATGTCAAACATGATCGGCTCTTTGGAAGCGGGTAAAAAAGCAGACATAATAATCATCGACTTGAACAAACCCAATTCCACCCCTAGATTGCGCCCCATCCAAAACCTAATTCACTCAGCTAACGCAACCGATGTGGATACAACTATTATCGATGGAAAGATAGTAATGAAAAACAGGAAAGTGAAGATGGTTGATGAGCTCAACGTGCTCGAGGACGCTGAAAAAGTAGCTTGGAACCTTGTGGCAAAAGGCAAAAGCGAACATTGGGTCACAAGAAGCAGCGTCGGATGGAAAATTCCAAGTCAATAAAGGAATGCGCAAACACTGGGTTTATAAACAAAAATGGTAGGTATTCGCATTTGCAAGGAGAAGTTTGAAAATGAGCGAGATTTCTAACGAAAAGAGAACTGCAATTGATTGGGTTTCTGCCAACGAGAAGAAAATCTCCGACTTCCATCAGCTCATATGGAACTATGCTGAAACGGCTTGGCGCGAGTACAAGTCTGCCAAGGCCTACTGCGACCTTCTGAGGCAGGAGGGCTTCGAGGTTGTGGAGGGAACCGGTGGCATGCCCACCGCCTTCCTAGCCACTTGGGGTGAGGGTAAACCAGTCCTAGGAACCTATGCTGAATACGATGCGGTGCCAGGCAACTCCCAGAAGGCCGTGCCCTACAAGGCTCCGCGAGACGGTCTCCATCCTTGGGCTCCAGGCCACACTGACCCTCACTCCGGATTGGGCGTAGCCGCTCTCGCTGGCGTTCTAGCCGCCAAGGAGGCTATGGTGAAGCACAACCTGAAAGGAACATTAAAGCTCTTTGGTGAGCCGGCTGAGAAGGTTTGCGGTTCCAAGCCTGTTCACGCCGCGAAAGGCTATTACGACGGCTTTGACGCTTTCATAAGCTATCACCCGGGTTACAGCAAAAGGCAAAACACCGTACTTTGGGATACCCAATGCGGATCCTACTGGAGCGTTGTGTTCACCTTCGAGTGTATGGATCCCGAGAAGTGGATAGGGGAAGAACTGCTTACTTACCCAGGGCATCCTCACGCCGTGGCTAGGTGTCCAGCCGCCATCGACGCCGTCTGCATGATGTACACCATTACAAAATACACAAAGGAGGCGATGCTGCCTCACACTGGCTTGTGGTCGCTTAACGAGTTCATCATGATCGCAGGACAGTGCACCTCAGATAACTTGCCACCGCGCATCAGTCAGATCCAATACTGTTGGCGCTCCCCAACTCTCCCCATGCAGCAACAGATCTACAAGGTGTTGGAGAACAACGCCAAACACGTGGCCGAAGTAACGAGGTGCAGACTTTCAACTCGCTGGATTACAAAGACACGGGTAGGCTTAACAAACCACGCCATGGCGGAAATCACCTACAAGAACCTCGAGCTCGTCGGCCCCCCAAAGTACGGGGAGGAAGCCAAGAAAGTGGGCAGACAGATTCAGAAGAACCTCGGCCTTGAGCCCATGGAAGAGCCCTTCACCGAAGCGTGTCAAACACTGACAACACCCCAACAGACTGAAGCAGAGATCAGAAAAGGGCTTTCCTCGTGGCAGCTTAACTTTACTTCTGACGACTACGTGGAATACACCTGGCACGCTCCCACCGTAAGATTTTATACAGCCATGGCTGACCTGAAGCCCGTTCCAGGCTTCGTTTATCCCGACTGGACTAGGAACGCCATGAGCGGCATACGGAGCACTGTTGACCCCATGATTTTCACAGCTGGCAAGACCATTGGAGCCACGCTTGTCGATCTGCTCACTAAACCTCGAGAGCTGGAGAAGGCGAGGACGGAGTTCAAGGAGAGGACCGGAGGCGGCGTCGGAGGCTCCAAGTGGGTTGCACCGCTCCTACCATCAGATTTCAAACCCCCCATTGATTTGAGGTGGCCGGAGTACGTCACCACAGTTCGCGGAGAAGAGTGGTGGATACCGACACCAATGGAATAAGAAGCTACATTTCAAAAATACACATACGCATCAATAGAGCTGGCTTCTATAACACGCTGTGACTAACATGTTGAGTCCCACATGTGGTATGTCTTTTTCGCGTTGGAGTCGAGGCTCATCGCGCGTGAAAGGCACCGAAATAGCATAGGTTTTCGAAATATGCGCACGACAAGAAAATTCCTACCATGAACGTCGTCTATTCGAGTCCCCAGGATAATGTTGCGCCACCATCAACGATAAGCGATGCCCCAGTCATGAAGGTCGAGTCGTCCGAAGCTAAGTAAAGGGCAGCATATGCTATGTCTAAAGGCTCTCCTAGCCTTCCAATCGGTATGTCTTTCGCCATTCTCTGCAATTCTTCTTCCTGCCATCCTGATTTAAGTAAAGGCGTCATTATTGGTCCTGGGCATATACAATTCACACGGATTTTATAGGAAGCACACTGCAGAGCTAACGATTTCGTTAAGGCGATTATACCTCCCTTTGAAGCTGAGTACACAGGAACCTGCTGGGAGCCAACAAGCGCTAATTCAGAAGATGTATTGATGATTGATCCCTTCCCATTCTTCTTCATAACTGGAATTGCATACTTGCAGCCGTAGAAAATTGCCTTCAAGTTCACGTCAAAAAGACGATTCCATTCGCTTTCGCTCGTTTTCCAAATAGGGCCTGAAGGTCCCTCAATTCCAGCGTTGTTAAACAAAACATCGAGCTTTCCAAACTCCTTTATGGCAGTTTTAATCATGCCTCTCACATCAAGTTCTCCTGACACGTCAACTTCTACAAATATCGAATCGCCGCCGTTTTTGGATATTTGAGTGACTGTTTCTGAGCCCGAACTTGCGTTGATATCAGCAACAACTACTCTTGCTCCTTCTTGAGCGAAAAGTATTGCCGTTGCACGACCGATTCCAGATCCCGCGCCAGTAATGATAACCACTTTCTGCTGTAGCCTCAACTTAGAATCTCCTCTGTTAAATCCTTATCTTTCTGAGCTTTAGAGGATTTTAATCTTATCCCAGTGCGTGCACCACGAATTTTTTATTTCACACAGGCCAATAGAATAGAGAAGGTGTGTAGACTCATGCATACAAACTTTTCATTGCCGCATAAAATAAGAACTTTTCAGTCATGGTTCGAAGTTTACAAAGTTTCGGAGGGAACCTTTGCAATTTGCGAGCCAGGACAGTGGGAGGGAGTTATATCCTATTTAATTGAAGGTCAAAACAAAGCTGTTCTACTTGATACTGGAATGGGCGTTGGAGACATTAAAAACGTTGTTGAACAGCTTACTCGCCTAAAGGTTTCCGTAGTGAACTCTCATACCCATTTCGATCACGTAGGAGACAATCATCAATTCGACGAGATTGCTGTTTTCAACAACAAGGTGGAAATTGAGAGATTGGAGAAGGGAATAACTGTTGAAGAGGAGCCTTTACATCCACCAAAAAGGTTCACGCTAACTATCAAAGAGCTAAGGAATGAGCTGAGTCAGGAGCTTCTCTACAGACCCCTGCCTAAAGGGTTCGATCCGAAATCCTACCAGATTCTTCCGAGCAAGCCAACCCACCTGCTTAAACACGAGGAATTAATCGATCTAGGAGATAGACAGCTGAAAGTGCTTCACGCTCCGGGCCACTCTCCCGGGGGCATCTGCCTACTAGACATGAATAGTCAGGAGTTGTTCACCGGGGACACGTTTTATCTAAGTTCTCTTTTCACTCATTTTTCGGAATCTGACTTTCTCGTTTATTCCCGAACAGCCGACTATCTAGCCTCGTTGGCATCTTCCATCAGCGTTTTGCGCCCCTCACATGATGATTCAAAACGCCAGCCTTTTGCTGAAAGTGAATACTTGGTTAGATTGGTGAAAGCATTCCAGAGCATCAAAGCAGAGAAGGCAAACTTCAGTCCAGGAGTGTGTCCTTACACAGGCGTAAAAATACGAGACTACAAATTTGAGGGATTCTCAATCTGGGTGAAAGAAGATCTGGAAAACCTGCACTAGACAATCTATCCGCAGAAAATTATAAGATCAACTCGCTCATAAACGACGATGAGGACACCCTTATGAAGAGAATCTCTGATCTCATGTCTGGGGCCATTGATCTCCATGTGTACGCTGCCCCTGACCTGCATGAACGACCTCTTGATGAGATCGGAATCGCTGAGGCAGCGCTGAACCTCGGTATGAAAGCAGTTCTATTTAAGTCTCATTACACGATTAATGCGGATAGAATGTGTTATGTCAACAAAGCGGTTCTAGGAATCCACTGTTTCGGTGGCGTCACACTAAATTATACAGTAGGTGGATTGAATCCTCACGCCGTTGAAGCTTGCATAAAATTTGGCGGTAAAGAAGTCTGGATGCCTACGTTTCATTCAGCACACCACGTCAAACACGCCGATACGGTATATGGAGGATACAAAATTCCAGGAGGATGAAAGAGCCAAAGGTAGGAATATCGGTTCTTACAAGTAAGGGTGAACTCACTCCAGAAGTAGTTGAAATTCTTCACTTAATCGCTGAGGCGGACATCATGTTAGGCACCTCTCACCTTTACCCTGAGGAAATTAGCGTATTAGTTAGTGAGGCAAAAGGGATAGGAGTGAAAAAAATCCTTATCACTCATCCATTTCATTTTCCGTTATCCCTCGAACAACAAGTAGAACTATCGCGGAAAGGAGCCTACCTAGAATACTGCTTTGTATACTTTAAGTTTGGTGGGTGTAGCATCGATGAACTCGTTAACGCTATAAATAGAGTGGGCGCAGAAAGATGCGTCTTAGCCACAGATGACGCAACAGTTTACACACAGCCCGTGTACGGATTAAGAACGTTCGCCCAATCCCTTTTGAAAAAGGAGATAAGCGAGAAAGAAATAGAAAAGACGGTAAAGGAGCAACCTATGAAACTACTTAACCTAAAAGATGAAGCTATCATAAACAATTAGTAGGTGTTTCTGAAGAAGAGAGTGAGAGGAACTTCAAGTTATCGGCAAGCTGAGAGGAAACAGACAAGAACGTACTGTTATCTTTGTGGACTTATTGCTTAACGATGCCTCTATGGAGGAAGTAAACGCTTATAAAGTAAATTTTACAATACTAGAAAACTCTTCGAACCATAAAGAATACTAGAAAGGAGTGATAATTTGTTTAAACATCTGCGCTCACTTCATTTTCTAGCCAGAGATGACATAGAAACTATCCTAAAATTAGCCAAGAAGGTCAAGCAAAAACCCGAAGAATACGCTCATGCTCTCGCGGGGAAAAATCTTGTGATGCTTTTCGAATTGCCATCGCTTAGAACTAGGAACTCGTTTGAAGCAGCAATGACTCAGTTGGGTGGCCACGCAATCTTCATAAAATGTCCACCGAAAGAGTCCTTTCCTGAGGGAGTTAGGGACCTCGCGGGGTTCGTTGTAGATACATGGCTTGGAACAATAGAAGGCATTAAGGACAAAGCCAAGGTACTGAGCAGGTATGTGGACGCTATAATGTGCAGAGCAACAAAGGATGAAACACTGGAGGCGCTGATTAAATATTCTGATGTTCCTGTCATAGATGGCATGACACCTAGTTTCCACCCATGCCAAGGGTTGACAGACCTTTTCACAATCCTAGAGAAGAAAGGAAAATTAAAAGGACTAAAATTGGCTATTATAGGAGACCTTGGAGCACAACAAGACGGAGCAAATGTGATAAACTCCTTGATGA
>JABAOH010012279.1_pt2 | contig 11521 bp, 12 predicted proteins | sample 7062181 | NCBI WGS metagenome assembly JABAOH01 (sample SAMN14538630, study PRJNA623070) | marine sediment metagenome | biome: marine biome [ENVO:00000428]; feature: marine pelagic biome [ENVO:01000023]; material: deep marine sediment [ENVO:00002113]; isolation source: pool of 5 deep marine... | reverse complement strand
CATTCTCATAAGCGAAAAATAATCGGGATCATTACCATATTGCTGACACTCACATTAGGATTTGTGGCTCTGGCAGGAATTGTTCATAATTACAAAATCCAGGATAAATTTGGAGCAAATACGATTGGTATTTGGAGATGGATTTACAAATCCCAACCTGGGGCAACTGTATTTTTGACAATTGGTTTATTGATGGCGGTTCTGACGATCGTGACTTATGGAAAACGTAAATCTTATAATTAAAGAGTGAGACNNNGTTGGGCTGTGAGTTACACCCTTCACTATTTACTTTTCACGATAACAAATTGGAGTAGATAATGTGGCAAATTTTAAAAGCTGAAATCATCAACGATAAACTAAGAATAGTTTTGGTTTATATTTTTTCAATCATCAGTTTCATTACCATCTGGTACGGTGTCAAATGGGAACGGAATCGAGCACCACTGACCATGATGATGATGGTAGTGGCAACATTGATAATTGGCTATACCTGCGAAAAAAAGCGTATTGCCCAGAAAAGAGGTCGCTTGTACGGATTGTTGCCGATATCCATTAAAAAAATTGGCTTTTTCTACCTCAGCTATCCATTTTTTGGCTGGTTGAGTATTGGAATTTTGTATTTTCTAAGCTACATTATTCTCCAAAATTTTAGCACCAATATCTTTACAACACCTTCATGGTTGCAGATGCTTACATTAAATGGAATGATTTTGATTGTCAACGCTTGTTACTTACTGACACGAGATTTACGAATTGCCTTTGATAAAAAATATCATCGGATGTTTATGTCGATTTTCTGGGTGCTCATCTATCTCGTGGCGCTGCTGCCGTTTTATATTATGACGAATTCATTCGGTGTCTTCGGGGAAAATACCCCACTTCAAATCTATCTCAACGAAATGTCGAGGTCACCGATTGGAATCAATATTTTGGGACTCATATTGTCGGGATTCAGCTTTTATGTTTTTTTGCATCGAAAATCTTATTTAGAATAACGAGGATAAGATGTGGAAATTGATTAAAGCAGAGATAACTTATTATCGAAGATCGATAGTCATTGTGTACCTTTTAATCTTTCCAGTGACGATTGCGTATGTTTACTTCGGTGGAAAAGAAGTCAGCGAATTGTTACTCGATAAATGGCTGGTCATGGGCATCTGGATGATGTTTCTGGCGGTGCTAATCCTGTACGGATTCACAAAAATTGAAATGATCAAGCATAAAAGAGATCGCTATCTAACATTGCTTCCCCTACTGATTCACAAATTTGCGATCCTTAGATTCATCCTGCCAATCTTTTTCTGGTTGAGCATGATTATTCTTTTCTGGCTGATTTATTTCATCAGCAGCCAAGGGAATGTCCAGTTCCATTTTCTATGGAATTTTTTGTACATCTCCGGGCTACTTCTCTGTCTTATTTCGATCCGATTTATTTTTAATGATTTACAATATATGAGAAGTGGACGTAAATTGAAAAAATTAATGATCGCAATTGCTGTTATCCTGATTCAGATTTTATTTTGGCCTTATTTTTTGACACTTTATTCACATTATAACGTAAAGCCGTTTGATTTCTTGAAAAGTAATATGCCAACATTTTTATTATCTCATCTCAGTGCAATTATTTCTGTAGTTATTGGTTTAGTAGGTGTAATTTTAAGTATTTTAATTTTTATGAGTCGAAAAACTTATGTAGAATAATTGAAAGATGTCAAACGTGAGACGTGAAAACAAGAGAATATGAATATCTTTCATCTATTGGTGTAACAATTTTATAGAAACATAGTAAAGAGTTTGTAAGGATTTTGTAGAAATTTCAAATCACATATAATAAAGTCTAAATAATATCCAATTACAAAAGTTTCCAATTTCAAAAATTTTTGTCTTTATCGTTGAGATTTGAAATTTGGAATTTTTAATTGAGAATTAAATTAGAGGTAACAATGAAAGTACTCGAAGTCGAAAAAATCAGCAAAACATTCGGCGCTTTAAAAGCCGTCGATCAGGTCTCTTTTGACATCGAAGAAGGCGTTATCTTCGGACTCCTGGGCCCGAACGGTGCGGGCAAAACTACAACGATCAGAATGATCATGAACATCATTATCCCTGATTCGGGTCAGGTTAAGATATTAGGTGATGGTAATCTGAGAACTGCAACCAATTATTTGGGTTATTTACCCGAAGAACGAGGGCTGTATCGAAAAATGAAAGTCGGTGAATTATTGTTATTTCTCACCGCGTTAAAGTCGATGAATCGAAGTGAGGCCAAAAAAGAAGTCGATTACTGGCTGAATCGGCTTGAACTTAGTGACTGGAAAAATAAAAGAATTGAAGAACTCTCCAAAGGGATGCAGCAGAAACTCCAGTTCATCGGCACGATTCTTCATCAGCCGAAATTATTAATCCTGGACGAACCGTTCATGGGACTCGATCCCATCAATACTAACGTCATCAAGAATATCCTGCTTGAATTAAAGGAAAAAGGAACTACGATTATATTATCTACTCATCTCATGGAAAATGCTGAAAAACTTTGTGATGAAATTTTTCTGATCAATAAAGGGCAAAATGTGTTGTCTGGGAAGTTGAGCGAAGTGAAAAAACAGTTTGGCAGAGAAAATGTGATCATCGAATTCGAAGGAAAAGATGACTTTTTGAAACAGTCAGATCAAATCAAGAATTTTGATAATTACGGTAATTATGTGGAAGTGCAATTAAAGAAAAACGCCGACGCCCAAATTATTCTGCAGGAAGCCATGAAAATGGCAAGGATCAGGAAGTTTGAGATCAAAGAACCTTCTTTGAATGATATTTTTATTGAAACAGTTGGGAAAAATTAAATTTCAAATCACAGATGACAAATTCCAAATAAATCCCAAAGATTCAAAGAACAAACTCCAACAAAAAACATCTATATGCAGATTGTTTTTGGATATTGAAAATTGGAGATTGAAATTTATTTCTAATTTGAATTTTAGTATTTGGAATTTAGCAAAGATACTGGAGGATATATATGATAAATAAAAAAGTATTTGCCGTAATCGGTCGAGAATTCATCACTCGTGCCCGAACTAAAGGCTTCATCATTGGCACGTTGATAATGCCTTTAATGTTAGTCCTGATATTTGGGGGGATTTTCATCTTTTCCATCCTATTCCAGCCATCAACACGGACTTATTATGTTGTCGACCAGACAGGGAAAATATACGATGAATTTGTTCGAATGCTGCCCGATACGCTCAAAAATGGGCAACTCAAGTATCAATTTATCAAGCAAGAAGTTTCGGTAAATGAGGTTGATAGTACACTCCTGGCTGAATATCAAAAACTGGTACGACAGAAAAAGATTGACGGCTACCTTGTTATTCCTGAAGATATTGTTGACTCGACAAAAGTCAAATATTCAGCCAGAAATGTGAGTGATTTTGAGCAGCAACGAGATTTTGAGCGAGCGCTGTCTCGAATTGTGGCTAATATCAGGCTGGAAAATAAGGGACTATCTCCCGATGAAATCCGCCGTGAGATGTGGCTGGGCAATGTCAAACTGGTGAGCCGTCAGGTCACAAAAGAAGGCGAGGTCGAAAAAAGCGGGGTTTCCAGTTTTATCCTCACCTATTTTCTAACCTATATCATGTTGCTGATGATCATGATCTATGGACAAACTTTGATGCGTAGCGTGATCGAAGAAAAGAGCCAGCGCATTACTGAAACCATCATTTCATCGATCAAACCCATTGAGCTGATGATGGGAAAAATTATTGGCGTGTGCGGTTTGGGGCTAACCCAGTTGATTCTGATGGGATTGTTAATTTTAGTCGTCGTTCATTTCGGCGAATCGATATTTGGGGGCGTTGGCGTGAACATCCCCGAATTAATCCAGGTTGTTAAACAGATTGATTTTTCGCCAACGGTTTTTAGTTTTATGATCTTATTTTTCCTGGTTGGCTTTGTATTTTATGCCGGTTTGTATGCTGCAATTGGAGCGATGGTCAACACCGATGATGAAGGTCAGCAACTGCAATTCCCGATTATTTTTCTGGTATTAATTGGATTTTTTATCATGTTTTCCGTCGCCAAAAATCCTGAAACACCGATGGCTTTCTGGGTGTCACTGCTTCCAACATTCACACCGCTGGTTATGTTCGCCAGGGTGGCAGTCAGCGATCCGATTTTGCCATCGGGAGCTGTTTTATCGATTTTTACAATGATTGGTTCAACATTCCTATTAATCATGCTAATCGCGAAAATTTATCGAGTGGGGATTTTGATGTATGGAAAGAAGGCGAGTTTTAAAGAGGCGATTAAGTGGATTCGGTATCGGTAGGGGGGATAAAGATATAAGGTTATAAGGGTATACGGTATTAGTATTTTTTATATTGACTTTTCAATATTAATATTGATTAGTCCCCTATACTCATATACATCTATACCCTTATATCCATTAACATTTCATAAAAACAGAATTAAACAGAAGAGGAGAATACCATGTTACAAGCAGTAGATTTAACGAAGCGTTACGAAGACGGGCTTCTGGCACTGGATCATCTGAATTTTGAAGTGAAAGAGGGGGAAATTTTCTGTCTTTTGGGAGCAAATGGCGCAGGGAAAACAACGACTATCAATCTCTTTCTCAATTTCATCGATCCGACGGAGGGACAGGCATTGATTAACAACATCGATTCGGCTAAAGATCCTTTGGAAGCGAAAAGATATGTTTCGTTTGTATCTGAAAATGTGATGCTGTATGGCAACTTTACAGCACGACAAAACCTGGACTATTTTGCCAAGCTTGGCGAAAAAGATGATCTGACTAAAGACGACTATTACAATATAATGAAAAAAGTCGGGTTGCAGGAGGAAGCCTTTGAGATGAAAGTGAAAAACTTTTCTAAAGGAATGCGTCAGAAGTTAGGTATCGCTATAGCTATCACCAAGGATGCCCCCAATATTCTTTTGGACGAACCGACCTCGGGTCTCGATCCCAAAGCGGGTTCTGAATTTTTAAAAATTCTGACCGACTTGAAAAATGAGGGTAAAGCCGTTTTCATGAGCACCCACGACATCTTCCGTGCTAAAGCCATCGCCGACCGGGTGGGCATCATGAAGCAGGGCAAGCTGGTCATGCTCCGCACCCGAGAAGAATTTCTAGGAGAGAATCTAGAAAAAATTTATCTCGAATATATGCAGGAAGCGGTAGCATGAGCCTGGGCTTTTAAATAAGCATCTCGCTTGTGAGAAAATGATTAAATAAAGAATAGGAGTAATGGAATTCTTTTCCATTAATCTATTGATCCAAAACTCCAATAATTCATTGAGGGAAATTAATAAATAAACCTGAATTTGAAATAGTAAACTTGAAAAAAGAAACGGAGTGCTGAAGTAATGTAGTTTTTTCTATTAATCCATAAATCCAAAACTCACATACTCCAGTCATGGAGTTAATCTGTAAGGATTTTATTCTTGATCAAGATAATAAAAGGACGCCTTAAGTCAAATATTAAATAAAGGAGTCAATCATGTTAAAAAAAGTCATTAGAAAAGAAATCCTGGATAATATCCTCAGTCCAAAATTTGTGTTTACTTTCTTGCTTTGTACGATTTTAATTTTGCTCTCTGTTTTTACTGGGATCAATAATTATCGATCTGAATTAAAGGAATACAATTCAGCTATTGCTTTAAATAAGAAAAACCTGGAGACCCAGCCTTCCTGGGGAGCCTTGGCAGGGGTTGGGACGAAAATCACCAAACAGCCACAGGTTTTGAGTACTATTGCGACTGGCATTCAGGATGCTGTTGGTAGAAACGCAACAGTTAACATCGCTTACGATCCTAAACTGATCGATTCGAAGTATGACAGTAATCCTGTTTTTGCCATCTTTGGTGAGCTGGATCTGACGCTGATCGTTAAAATCGTTCTCAGTTTAATTGCCATCTTGTTTACCTTCGATGCAATCGTCGGAGAGAAAGAACGTGGCACACTAAAACTAACCCTATCAAACCGAGTCCCTCGTGACCAACTCATTCTTGGTAAAGCCATCGGTAGTTTTTTAAGTTTAGCAATTCCATTGGTCATCCCATTTCTGATTGGATTAATTATTTTAAATCTCTATCCTGATATTCATTTAGCTGGAGGAGATTGGGCACGCATCGGATTGATTTTTGTGTTTTATCTTCTCTATTTGATGGTGTTTTTTACCCTTGGATTATTTGTTTCTTCTCGCACCAATCGTTCATCAAGTAGTCTATTTATTCTGCTGTTTGCATGGGTGATTTTTATTTTCGTTGTCCCAAAGGTATCCGTGATGATTTCAAAATACATCAGCCCTGTGCCATCGGTTCATGAGGTCAATGCCCAGAAAGATGCTTTCTTACAGCAGATTCAGGGAAGTGCGCCACAACAAGTGCAAAAATGGCGAGAGGAAAATCCATCTGAAGATTCTGATGAATATCGAGAAAAATTTAGAAAATTTCTCGAAGAGCTACAGCAGGATTTGACGGCTCAAATCGATGCCAAGAATAAAGAAATCGAAGATGAATTCCAGGCGAAACGTCGCAGTCAGGAAGCATTGGCGTTAAACATCTCTCGTATTTCTCCTGCTTCTGCCGTAACCTTCTCTGCATTGAGTCTGGGCAAAACAGGCATCCATGAACACGAACGATTCCTCAATTCGATCAAAACCTACAAACCGATTTTCACCAAATGGGTCAATGAAAAGATGATCCGTAGCATCAATTTCCAGAGTTCCGAACAGCCCAAGCCTGTTCTGGACGATATGCCCCAGCACGAATTCAAACCCATGAGTCTTGGCGCATCATTTTCACTGGCATTACCTGATCTGGTGATTCTGGCGTTGATGACGATTCTGCTGTTTGTTGGGGCGTTTGTTTCGTTTTTGAGGTATGATATTCGGTAAGATTGACATGATTAAAATTATAGCTTTTAAAGAAAAATGCCGAAAAGCGGTTCATGGTTTTTCGGCATTTTCATAAATAATATTTTTTTCACTATTAGCTAGAGTTATAAATTCTTTTTTGCTGCAAAACTAAAATCCTTTGGCTTAAAGTTTACATCATTTAATATTTTCAACATCCCCTCTCCGCCGACTTTGAAGACAAATAGTCCCTGGTGATATGCAAACTTGTCAGCCTTTTGTTCTATTCGGACGCCAATCATGGCGCCATATATTCTAAATCCTTTGTAATAAGGATAAAATAATAAAAACTCTTTTAATTTTTGCAGAAAATTTTTTACGTCACCAACTCCCATAGTCGTCTTTACTTCACCAACAACCACTTCATCTTCATTACTTAACAAGAAATCCAATTCCATATCACGACCATTTTTATGACTTTCCAGTCTCCTGGAAAGGTTCGATACTTTTATCTCTCTTGTCTGCAATATTAGAAAAATGTTCTCGATGGTAATGTCATTAAAAATAATCATCCAAAAATAATGGCTTACTCACAGTTATATTTTTCACTTGCAATTNNTCAGTTTCGTTGAACCTTCTATCGAGCCTGGCATCAGTTTCTTTAAACAATGCCCATATTTCTTTTACACTTTTTTCCACTTCTTCCATTGTCATGGTTAACCTCATGATATATAAATTTTGAAATAAATTTCATAATCTATTGTTCAATTTATAGCTTTATTAAAAATATAAACGATTTATTATTAATAGTCAAGCATTTATTTAGGGTAACAGTTTCAATATTAGAAAAATGTTCTCGATGGTAATGTCATTAAAAATAATCATCCAAAAATAATGGATTACTCACAGTTATATTTTTCACTTGCAATTAAAAATCACTTTTTTTTATCTCAATCATGATAATAAAATCAGATTGATAAAAAATTATGGTTGGTGATTTTGATGGAAACTTTAATAGAAGAGAAATCGACAACCTTGATTCAATCCGAAATTATGATAGAAGAAGAATTTCTGGAATTTCGTGATGAAGATATTAAAAATGAATGTATTGATGGGGAGGTCATTGTACATTCGCCCGCTTCTTTTAAACACGAAGATTTTACTGATTTCTTGAATTCCATTATTCGTTTATTTAATGAACAGAATCAATTCGATGTAAAGCCTGGTTCCATTTTTCAAATTAGACTCAGAACTGGATTGAGAAGGATACCTGATTTAATGTTCATCTCAAAGGGAAATAAAGGACAATTAAAACGAACTGAGTTCGATGGTGCACCCGATTTAATGGTTGAAATCGTTTCCCCAGATCGTGTGGTTCGAGATTGGCGAGAGTTGGATTTCAGAGGTTCGAAAAATGGCTTAAGATTTGATTTTTAATAAACTAATAGCCGAAGTGGATACTTTAGTTCTATACGGAGATTCGAGAAAACTTCACAACTCTTTAAAACCATCTTCAATAAGTGCTGTTTTTATATTTCCCCCTTATCCAAATGAAAAAGACTATGCTCGAACGACAAGGTTGGAATCTGTACTTCCTGGTTTCATAAACGACAAAGATGATTTAAGAGCGATAAAAAAAGGATTAATACGTTCTAATACGAGAAACGTCTATAAGGACGACGACGATGATATATGGGTTTCAAACCATAATGCGATTCAACATATTGTTATTAGGATAGAAGAACGTTGAATTGAACTTGGTAAGACCTCTGGATTTGAAAAAATGTATGGTAGAGTTGCTAAATTATATTTTGGAGGAATGGCTCGCCATCTTGCTGAGTTTAGAAAATTTTTAAAGGATGGTGTCTATCTTGGCTATGTCGTTGGTGATCAAGCTTCTCATCCTCCTGTCATGATTTACACAGGCTCAATTTTAGCTGATATTGCCCAGTCATTGGGATATGAGTTGGTCAACATCGATTTGTTCAGAACTCGTTTCGTAACCGCCACAAAAGAAAATATTAATGAAGAAGTTGTTGTCTTGAAATGGAACGGGACAAAGAATTAAGGGCAAAATATGTCAAAAAAGAATCGGTATTCTTAACTGATTGAAACAATATTTGAAAAATGTTATGTAGATGGAGCCTCTGAGGTTCCATTCAAACGAGACGATTTAGTCCAAACAGCAAGAGAGTTAAGAATTAAGCTAACCAAAAATCTTGGAGACGTCATTTATAATTTTCGATATCGGACTGAACTGCCAGAATCAATTCAAAAATGTGGCCCCAAAGAACTTGAATGGATTATCAGACTGATCATTGCTTTCGTTCTCTTAGCATTAGGGACCTTTATCCAAGGCTTATAACACATCAGGCTTGTATGTTAAATAGTGGATCGCGCTGTTTCTGGGTTTTATCCTGTTTAAAGGTCTTCCAGTTCATGATAAAGTTGGAGAACCATTTTTATTTACTGTTAATAGTTTCTAATATCTGGTTCATCTTATTTAACATGTAAATATTTTTCTTGACATTATGTTACTTATTTTTAAATTATAGGAAGTATAATCACAACAATTAGATCAGAAATGAGGAGATGGATATCTGGATCGAAATGTTAGGATGGATCGAATTTGCGGTTTTATTTGTCTTGATAATATTATCAACTTTTTCATTCCTTCAAGAAAAAGCATGGCGAGCGTTTACAAGGTCGATCATAGTTTTTGTCCCACTTTTAAGTGTTTTTGCTCTTTTAATGTTATCAGATTTTCATGGAAAAATTTGGGTCGTCTTATCCATTCTTATTTTTAGCGGAATAGCTATTCTGCTACTTATACTACCTTTGCAAAAACCTCAAATGATTCGTATCCCAGGCGTTCAAAACAAGATTGATGAGCGCGATGCTTTTTTTCATCGATTTTACCGAATTCAACCCGACACACCTGAATTCGATGCCTACTATCAGGATCATCCCGAAAAATTTGAAATCGACCAAAAAATCCACGCTATGCCTGGGCTGGGAAATCCTGGTTCAAAAACCTATCATCTGTTAACAGCACCCTACCACAAAGCGATTTTCAGTGTTCTCGGAACGAGTACACGGGAAATTGAATGGGAACCAACGCCAATAGAAGGCAAACCGATAAAGACAACTCCCGAAGAGTTTACTCGTCGAATAAAAGGCTTTGCCCGCTACCTTGGTGCTGATTTAATTGGAACGACAAAGCTCAATCCAGCCTACGTATACAGTCACATCGCACGAGGAGCAGGTAAATGGGGCGCGCCCATCAACTTGAGTCACTCTCATGCCATTGCCATTGCGGTGGAAATGCGATATGACATGATCAAACACGCTCCTGAAAGTCCGACGATCACTGAAAGTGCTTTCAGTTACTATGAAAATGCTAAAATCGCCCTGATTGTTGCCAGATACATCAACTTACTCGGCTATGAAGCCAGAGCCCATGTGGACGGCAACTATCGTGTCATGTGCATTCCCATCGCTATTGATGCTGGACTTGGCGAACTCGGCCGACTCGGTCTGCTTATCACACCAGAGTTTGGACCACGAGTTCGCTTGTCAGTAGTAAGTACGAATCTTCCCTTAACCCAGGACAAAACAATCGCGTTTGGTGTCCAGCATTTCTGCACGATCTGTAAAAAATGCGCCATAAATTGCCCGACGGATTCCATTGATTTGGGTGAGAAGGAAATCCACAACGGCGTAGAAAAATGGCTCACCGATCAGGAGAATTGCTATCGATTTTGGCGAATTCAGGGGACGGATTGTGCTGTATGTATAAAAGTGTGTCCCTATTCCTATCCCAAAGCGCCGATGCATAATTTAGTGCGATGGCTCGTTCGTCGTAACAATTTGGCACGAAGGACGGCATTTATGGGGGATGAATTTTTTTATGGTCGCAGACCCAAACACCACTTTCGCATAAATTACTGGCATAGTATTCTTTAAACATCTAACTCATAATTTAACAATTTTTTTCCAACGGATGATAAGACAAGATTTTTTTATAACTCCATTTTTTATAAATGGTAAAAATTATTTGGAACTTTGGCATATTTATTGTCATTAAAAAGATAATAAAATAATTTTTTTACTTATTACATCAATCAAGGAGGTCGTTTATGCGCACCAAATTAATTTTCGGAGTTTTAATTGTTTTACTGAGTATTTCAATGTTAGCCAATTTCAGTTTTGCACAAAAAGATGAAACCAAAAAAGAAGAATCCATCACTTGTCCAGTTTCGGGCGAGAAAGTTCTGAAATCTGAAGCAGCGGGTCCTTACAAATATAATGACAATGAATATTACTTCTGCTGCAATAGCTGTATGGAAAAATTTAAAAAAGATCCTGAAGCTTACCTCAACAAAACCAAAGACCTTATCTGCGGTATGACGATCGATAAGAGAACCGCTAAAAAGTTTTCATACGAAGGAAAAGATTTTTATTTTTGCAGTGATAATTGCAAGGCTGAATTTGAAAAGGATCCCAAAGCTCATATTATGAAAGCAATGAAAACCTCGAAAGCACATGTTCACGATGAACATTGCAAGTGTGATGGATGTACTGGTGAGAAAGAGACAAAGACTGATGCCAAGAAAGAATGCTGTGGCAGTAAAACTAAATCGACCAAC
>JABAOH010002128.1_pt6 | contig 11523 bp, 15 predicted proteins | sample 7062181 | NCBI WGS metagenome assembly JABAOH01 (sample SAMN14538630, study PRJNA623070) | marine sediment metagenome | biome: marine biome [ENVO:00000428]; feature: marine pelagic biome [ENVO:01000023]; material: deep marine sediment [ENVO:00002113]; isolation source: pool of 5 deep marine... | reverse complement strand
TACTTTAGCTATTACCGGAGCCACTATCATGATCTGGGAAATCATCCTTATCTTTGCTTTCCAAGTAAAACTGGGCTTTATCTATCACCAAATCAGTCTTCTCCTCGCTCTTATTCTTTTAGGAATGGCCTTGGGTAATTACTTAGCCAGTCAATACCTTAGCTTCAAAAAACACCTTAAAATCATCCTCCTGCTCATTATTCTCTTTACCCTTATCCTCCCTTTAATCCTGGAAAAAGCCAGTAGTCAAGCAATCTTCTTCCTCTTAACACTGACTGCCGGAATTTTAATGGGCACCATCTTTCCCTTAATCATGGAAGGCTATCTTAAAAAACAAAGCCAAATAGGAAGCCTTTATGCAGCTGATTTAATAGGTTCATTTACAGGAGCAATTCTTACCAGCCTCTTTCTCATTCCCGTTTTTGGACTTCAGACAACTTCTTATCTTTTAGTTATTCCCTTCCTTTTTATTCTTCCTCAAAAACTTGGGCGGTAAAAACATAGAGCTCAATATCGCTTTTCTTCCAGCAATCCCAGGGTAAACCCGCTTTTTGAGAACAAAGCTCACCCATAAATTTATCCAAATCCCAATTATTTTCAGTTGCCACTTGAGGCAGAAAAACGCCTCCACGCAAGCCTTTTTTAATCACCACCCCGTCTTTTCCCAACTCAATTTCCTGCCAATCACTAACTCTTCTCTGGGGAGATAAAACCGAGATTTCAATTTTAATCTCATCAAGTTCATCAAAAACAACGGGCTGAAAACGAGCGTCATTCACCGCCGCGTCAATTGTTTTTTGGCGGACCACCTGCCAAAGAGGAATATCGGGTTCAAATTGGCCAATGCAACCCCTTAACTGACCATTTTTTCTTAAAGTAACAAAAGCTCCCAAGGGTCGGTTAAGAAAAGGATGGACGATTTCAAACTCAGGGATTTTCCGGTCAATGATGTAATCCTCAAGAGTATGGCGAGCAATAGTCAAAAGTTCTTTTTGCTCTTCATGATTTAATTCATCACCAATTCTTTCTTGGTAAAAACCAATGGCACCGTAACCAACGATTCTTTCTTTTTCGCCAGTAACATCACCAGAATTAGCATATTTAAGCAAGCGAATGTCATCAATTTCTAATCGTTTAGCAAGCTCCAGGCCAACCTTAATCGGCCCTTCACCACAAGCACAAGTTACCAAATCAGGTATATTGGCGTTCATTGACTCAGCAATGGCCTTATCAAACTCTTGGATATCACCAGTCAAAATGGCGTTAATCGTTCTAACATCAACCCTGTTCGCCTCCTCATAAACAGGATAATGAGAAAGGTCACTGGAAATTATTAAAACCGTTTGAGAATCAAGTTCCCCGGCTAAAATCTCAACTAAAGCATTAATTGTTTCCTCATCTTTATCCCCCATTAAAATCGGCACGATTTTAAAATTCGCTAGCACTTTTTGGAGAAAAGGAATTTCCACTTCCAAAGAGTGCTCTTTTTGATGATATTTCTCATCAGCAAAAAAAAGCTTGTTGGCGTTAATGATTTTTAAAGCCAAATTCGCTTCAATTTCTACTTGGCCCAAGGGTGTTTGCCAAAAGCCTTTTTCGTAAACGGCCACTCCCTCAAAAGGAGTCTGATGGGAAGCGCCTAAAATAATTACTTTTTTAATCCCAGAATTAGTTAATTGTTTAACACCATAAGCCGCCACCTGTCCCGAATACTGATGGCCTGCATGAGGAAGAATAAGAATCGTGGGCCGCTTTTCTGCTTCAGGCACATTACTTAAAAAACCATTAATTTGACTCGAAAGAGCCTGTTCATCAGCCAAATAAAAAGTACCGGCAACTGCGGGTTGACGAACCGGCAATTCCTCCTTAACCACCACCTCACCTTTTTGCTGTTTTTTAATGAATAAAGCAGGCAAAAGCAGAACAAGAAAAATAACAACAGTGATGCCTATTAAGGCAAGAACTTGCTTTTTCATTGCCATACCCCAGGAATCGTGACTGGGCAGAGGTCAGATTTTCCCTGTTGAAGTTGATTCTCCAAAATAAAATAGCCTTTCCTCACAATCAATGGCTCATTATTCTCTGGACAATAAGTCGTTGCTCCCTCAATATCAACAATATTGCCAGTATAAACATAATTCAAACCCGCTTCCAGAGCCACTTTCCTTGCCTGCTTAATCGTTTCTTCAGGCGTTGGCGGCAGATTCTCCATTTGGTACAAGGGAGTAAAGCGAGAAAAGTGAAGGGGGACGTCCTCACCTAAGTTTTCTTTAATCCAGATTGCCATTTCCTTAATCTCCTCCATATCGTCGTTGTAACCAGGCACAACTAAATAAACGATTTCCAGCCAAGTGCCTTCCTTTTTAATAATCTTCAATGCCTCCAAAACTGGTTCCAAATGGCCACCAACAATCTCTTGATAAAACTGGTCATTAAAACTTTTGAGGTCAATTTTAACGGCATCAAGATAAGGCAAAAGTTCTTTTAAAGGCTCAGGATTAATATAGCCAGCAGAAACAATCGTTGTTTTTATTCCTCTTTTTTGGGCCTCTTTACCTATATCGCGGACGTATTCATAATTAACTATTGGTTCAGAATAAGTAATGGCAATTGAGGGGCTACCAGATTCAATCGCCTTCTCAACAACTTCTTGAGGCGTCAGGCTAACCGAATCAAGCTCTTCTGGAGTTCTTTGGGAAATATCCCAATTTTGACAGTATTTACAGCGAAGATTACAACCAGCAGAAGCTAATGAGTAAACCTTTGTGCCTGGAAGAAAATGATTAAAAGGCTTTTTTTCAATCGGGTCAACCTGAATCGTGGCGGGCTGACCATAGATTAAAGAATAAAGCTTGCCACCAATATTTTCTCTCACTCGACAAATGCCTCTTTCTCCCTCAGATAAAATACAACGATTGGGGCAAAGCTGGCAGCCAACCACTCCCTCTCCTAATTGTTCATAAAAACTTGCTTCCTTAAAATCGCCTGAAGTCGGCAAAACTATTCCTCGCCTAGCAATGTTTTTTCCCAAGGCTACCAAAGAAAGCGTAACAATAATAACCAAGACTAAAGCAGCTAATTGTTTCCTGTCCATTGAGAGTGTTAAAATTAAGTGATGAACTTCTTCCAGAAAAATGCCACTTTCATCATCGCCACAATCCTCTTCACCATTTTACTCTTAATTCCCGCTTTTATTGTACCATCTTGTCCCAAGGGTTTAACCAATGATTCTTTTCCTGGTCGTTGTGGCTTGTATGTTGACCAAAGTCAAGACCAGATTTGTGACCTTTCCCAAACCACCACCATTACCCCGGTTAAAAAGTTCAACTTTTCTTTTGTTTGGCAAACAACTATTTTTTTAATTCTTTTGCTAGCCGCAATTATCTTAGCCTTCCAATTCAAATCAATCTATCGCTATTCCCTTCTTGCTATTAGCCTTGCTTTTGCCGTTATCACCTTTAAAAACCTTTGCCCGATTGCTTTTTTGCAGTTTTTGTTAATTTTAAAAGACCAAGCGACCCTAAACATCTTCCCTTTTCTTATCTTTCTTTCGGTGATTATCTCTTCCCTTGTTTTGGGAAAGGTTTTTTGTGGCTGGATTTGTCCTATTGGCGCGGCTCAAGAACTCGTTTATCGATTACCTCGCTGGTTAAGATTAAAAGTGCCAAATTTAACCAAAAAAGTGCCGCCAAGATTAAAATACTCACCTTTTTTGATTTTGGCAATAATCGGCTTTTGGGTTATTCGTTCAGGCCAAGTTAAATTTTGCGAACTTGATCCGTTTGCCTTTCTTTTTGGGAATTCAACTAGTTTAATCCTCCTCGGTGCTTTAATCATTCTCCTGGTTATTGGTTTCTTCATTTTCCGTCCCTTTTGTTTTTTTCTTTGTCCCTTAAATGTTATTCTTATGGCTCTTTCAGAAATCTCAATCTTTAGAATCAAAAAAAAGAAAAAGCTTTGCAATAAGTGTTTAATCTGTTACCAAAAGTGTCCAGCAGGAGCAATTAACAAAAAACTAAGGATCGACCAAAAAACCTGTATTCGTTGTCAAGACTGCCTCTCTTCTTGTCCTCAAAAAGCCCTTTCTTATAAAAGCTGAAGTAGATTTCGGAGGCTAAAAAAGAAAAAATAAAACCCAGCAATAAAACCACTGGCAATGGCTATTCTTCTAAAAGTTTTGCTACTCGTCAGGCTGTAAAGAAAGCCTATGGGCACAATATAAACGCTTGTTCCCAAGAAAAACATCAGAAAATAAATCACGCCATTGCCTATGCTTTTCAAATTGAAAATATAGCCCAAGGAGGCTAAAAAAGGTGGGCAAACATTAATGCCCGTTAAAAATCCTAGAAGAAAAGGAATTTTGATGCGATTAAAACGAGCAACGCAAACCTTACTCCCCCATACCCAAAAGCCCAAAGCATAAACCATCATCAAAACCGCTAAAACAATTGTTCCCAGACTAATGATTAAGTGAACGGTGGGACTGTTTATTGCCAGCCCCAACCAGCCAATTAATACTCCAAAAAAGATGTAACCAAGGAGTCTACCTAAAGAAAATTCCAAAACCACCCAAAAAGCAGATTTTAAGCGTCGGCGTTGAGACAAAAGCAAAGGAACAAAAACCGGCAAACAAATGCCAATGCAATAAACCCCCACCGAAAGACCAGTTAAAAAACCTTGGAAAAAAAACATGGGAGCTGGCGACCGGAGTCGAACCGGTGACCTTCATCTTACCAAGATGACGCTCTAACCAGCTGAGCTACGCCAGCGCCAGTGCCAGGGGAGGGATTTGCACCCCCGAAGGCTTGCGCCAGCGGTTTTACAGACCGCCCCGTTTGACTACTTCGGTACCCTGGCGGTTATGCTAATTTTACCATAAAACGCTATTGAGGTGAAGCCGAAGGTGAGGCTTGAAGACTTTGTTCCAAGAGAATTAAATTTTTCTTAATACCCTCATTGTAAGGGGCTAATTGCAAGGCAGTTTGCCATGCCTGGCGAGCCTCTTCCACCCTTCCCTGTTTAAGATAAAGCAAACCCAAAGAGTTATAAGCCATAGAACTATTGGGGTCTATTTCCAGGACTTTCATAAAGTTCTCTTCTGCTTTCTTCATTTCCCCTTTATAAAAATAGGCCACGCCCATGTCATGATAGGACTGGGGTAAAGGGTGAATGGCAATTGCCTTTTCAAACCACTCGATCGCCAAGTCGAATTCCCTCATTTGTAAATAGGTCACGCCAATATTGTGATGGGCATCAACGTAATTTGGTCGAAGGGCAATTGCCCGCTGAAAAGCCATAATCGCTGACTGAAAATCTTTTTTCCCCGCATAGATATCACCCATATTGTTCCAAGCCTTAGGACTGGTTGGCGAAACTTTGGCAGTGGCAACCCAAAGCGTTTCTCGAGTCCGCCAATCTTGATTACGAATAATTGTTCGGATTGATAACAAAACCACCAAAATTCCAGCAACGATTAAAAGCGCTTGGGGATATTTCTTTAGATATTTAACCAAAACCCAAGCAACGGCTAAACAAAGTCCAATTGAACCCAAATAAACGTATCTTTCGGCCACAATCCAGGCAATATGAATAGGTAACATTGTAGGAACAAGAGAAAGAATAAAAAAGGAAAAACCAAAAAATAATAACTTTTCTTTTCGATAAAAATATATCAAACTACAAAGCAATATAACAGTAATTCCCGCTCTAATAAGAAAATTAGGAACGGAAAAAGTCAGGTCCTCGTGATACAAAGTCAAATTCATGGGCCAAACAAAGAGTTCCAAATAGGAACTTAAAGCAATGGGAACTTGTTGAAGAGGGTTGAAGAATTTCGTTCCCCCAGCATATTCCGGATTTTCCGTTTCTACTCTCGTTATTAAAGGTTGAAAAAGCAAAACAACGAAAAATAGGGTGATGACAAAATAAGGAATTAAAATTTTCCATCGTTTAAATAATTTTCCAAAAGAAAATTCGTATAAAACAATTAAGGCTAAGAAAATAACTGATTTAAATTCAGCAAACATGGCAAGTAAAAAACAAGCTAAAGAAGCAGAGTAGAAATAGTAACGATATTTTTCTTTTTTATTGGCAAAGATATAAAGCAAAAGCGAAGCCAGAAGGAAAATCGCTGCCAAAGAATAAGGACGACCAGAAATCCAACTAACAACCTCGGAATTAAGAGGATGAACAGCAAAAATAGCGGAGGCTAGCAAAGAAATTTCTTTGCTAGTGATTTGCAAAAGAAAAAAGTAAACCAAAATCGCCACCCCAATATGGAAAGAAAGGTTAGTTAAGTGAAAGATAAAAGGGTGAACACCACCGATTAAAAAGTTTATTGACTTGGTAAAGTAGGAAAGATTTCGGGTTTTAGCTAAAATCTTTAAAGGAGAACCAATCAAAGGCTCTTTAAGCATACCCAGGTCATCAGAAACAAGAGCGCCATTAAGGCTATTAAGATAAACCACTAGGCATAAACCAATTAAAATAGCAAGAGCAATTCTTTTGTCTTTAAAAATCTTTTCTGCTAATTCTTCCATTGATTTATTCCCATTTTAACACACTTTTAAACGAGGTTTGTTTTTGTTATAATTTCCCCATGGCAAAAAAAGGACCAAGACAACCAATTGCTTTGATTTGTTCTGTTTGTAAATCACAGAATTACATTACCTCTAAATCAAAAACCAACACTCCTGATAAACTGGTTTTGAAAAAGTATTGTCGTCGATGTCGGAAAAAAACAGAACACAAAGAAACAAGCAAATTAAAGTAATCCTTAAAAACTTTTGACAAAATTGACAAGCTCATGTATAATCCAGCACAATGAAGCGGGTTAAGTTTTTAATCTTTCTCCTGCCCGCGATAATCCTTCTCTTTGCTTTGCCCCAGATGTCCTATTCTGCTGATAGTGATTCAGAGGTTTTTGAGTCAATCAAAGACACTTATGCTAATGAAGCTTATCCTGACAAAGTCAATGGTGGTTTTGACCACGTCATCATCAGCAACAAATACACCACTCGTTTGGGCTATCTTCAATTCGAAAACATAGACTTGCCCGAAGGCGCTATTCTTGACAGTGCCACCCTTAAATTCTATGTTCACTCGGTTCATTACGCAGACACGGCCAAACTTAATGTTGGTCCAATCTCCGGAGACTGGGAAGAGAATTCTTTAACCTGGAACAATAAACCCACGATTAATCAAACCCAGGCGGTTGAAGCAGAAATCTCTATTACTGGCACTGGTTGGAAAGAAGTAACGGTTACCAATGTGGTTCGTCAATGGCTTGAAGGAGCGATTGAAAATAAGGGCATTTTTATTTATCCCTATGGCTTTTTGTATGCTTCTCCAGAAACAGAATATGCCATCACTTTTAAATCAAAAGAGGCTGGCGAGAATATTGCCAAATTGGAAGTTGTTTACCATTTTGAACCTTCCCCTTCACCCGAGCCCTCCCCTTCTCCTTCACCCACCCCTGAAGTTGAAGAAGAAGAAGTTGAAGAAGGAGTTGTTATTGGCGAAGAAGCCCCTTCGCCAACCCCAGAAGAATCCCCTAGCCCCAGCCCTGAAGCAGGAAAGATTTTAGGTATTTTCTCAACTGGCCAAGCTCTTATTGCCGGCCTAATCCTTTTAGCTTTAATCGGAGCGGGCAGCTCTTTCGCCGCCTATGCCCGAAGAAAGCCTAAAAAGAAGCCAGAAAAAAAGAAGAAGAAAGAAAAGAAAGAAGAACCTGAAGAAGAAGAAAAAGAGGAAGAGAAATAAACTTCTTGAATTTCCCATTGAATTTCATGATATAATCTCCTTAGGAAGGAGGTGAGAAAATGAAAAAGATAATTGGACTTCTTTTTATCGTTGCCTTTTTTGTTGCTACTAACGCTGTTTTTGCCTCTCCAGGAAATAAATATGGCAAAGCGGAAACACCACCCTTCCCCCAACCAGCGGAAAAAGACCTACATAAAGTCGTTTTCATTAGGTACGCTCCTGGCAAAGAGCCCGTTTGTGACAATGATGGAATCTGTGAACCTAGAGAAAACTGGAAGAAATGTCCGAACGATTGTCCCAAAGGAAATGGAGAACCAACTCCCCCACCAGAAGAATCAACTTGCTATGGTTTCCTTTCTGGAGCTAAACCCAAATGGAATCAACCTGAAAACTACTACTATGAAGCTGGTTTAGGCGGTGTTTCAAAATGGGCCACGGATACCTGGGAAGCAGCTACTGCCGGAGATATTTTTGGAGGCAGCATCCCTGGATACTATGCCTGGGGAGTCTATGATTATCGCAACGCCATTTCTTATGGTAACTACAGCGATCCCAATGTCATTGCCGTTACCGCCATTTGGTTCCAAGCAAAAACAATTTATGAGTACGATATCATGTTTGATACGAATTATTTCCCAGGAGATATTGATTTAGACACCGTTGCCCTCCATGAGTTTGGTCACGGAGCAGGTTTAAATGACCTTTATAAAAGTGAATGTCAAGGTGAAGTAATGTATGGCTATTACGAAGGAGAAAAGACCGTTCTTGGTGAAGGAGATATAATCGGCATCCAAACGCTTTACGGCACACTCTAAAGCCTTTTTTAAAGCAGTTCTATTATTTGGTGGCCAACACCAACTTCTGTTGATTGACTTTTATCCCTTTTTTGATAAGCTATAGGATAGTGGAGTAAGGTCATTGGCGACTTCATCTCCGTTGAAAATTCAATCGTCCGGCAAGAGCAAAACAAGGAGGAGAGAATGAAGATTCTAAAGATTGCTAGCGTTGCCCTTGGCATTTCTGCAGTTCTCTTTGCGTTAGGCTTGGCATGGGCAATGCTACGCGAAATGATTCCGCTCGACCCTATCACTGGAATGTGCGCCTATCTCATGTTCTTGGTAGGTGGCCTTGCTATCACTATTGCTACCCGGAGAACATGATGAAAAGGGCAAATAGCCCTGCGAGAGTCATCAACACACACTTTCGCAGGGCCGTTTTCTTTGAAAAAAACTTCTCTTTGTGATAAAATTTGGGCATCATGGAACTGCCAATAGTCCAAAAGGCTAAGCCTTTTGTTTTTTTAAAGGAAGTGCGCACGGAACTTACCAAAGTTTCTTGGCCTTCAAGAGCCCAGGCAACTCGCCTAACCTTAATCGTTATTGCTACCTCCGTGGTGGCAGCTATTTTCCTGGGTGCTTTTGATTTGTTTTTTACCAAACTAACCGAACTGGTAATCAGTCGATAAAAAAACAATGGCAACGAAAACAAAAATCAAGGCTAAAACTAAGCCTAAAAAAAAGAAAAAAGCAATCACCAAATCAACTCCCGAACACATCATTATTAATAAAGCCGGGAGTAAAAAAGCCCGTTGGTACGTGGTTCACACCTATTCTGGGCACGAACACAAAGTTGCTCAACAACTCAAACAAAGAATTGAATCAATGGGTTTGGAGGAAAAGGTTTTAGAACTTCTCATTCCCACTCAAGAAAAAATCGAAATCCGTTCTGGTCAAAAGAAAAAAATAAAGGAAAAAATCTTTCCTGGCTATCTCCTGATTAAAATGGTTCTTACCGATCAATCCTGGCTCACCGTCCGAACAACCAATGGAATTACTGGTTTTGTTGGTGTCGGCAACAAACCAACCCCCATTGCCAATAAAGAAGTGACGGCAATTCAAAAGTTTATGAAGATGGAAGCACCCAAATTCAAGGCTAAATTCAGTGTTGGTGAAGCGGTCAGGATTATTGACGGACCTTTTGCTGACTTCCTGGGCTCGGTTGAAGAAATTGATGAGGCCAAGGGTAAAGTTAAAGTTCTAGTCTCCATTTTCGGTCGAGAGACTCCAGTTGAACTTGATTTTCTTCAAGTAAGCAAGATTTAAAATGCCAAAAAAAGTAAAAACCGTTATCAAACTCAATCTGCCAGCGGGTGAAGCCACCCCTGCTCCTCCTGTTGGTCCAGCACTCGGACAACACGGACTGCCAATCATGGATTTTATAAAATCTTATAATGAACAAACGGCTGATAAAAAGGGTCAAGTTATTCCGGTGGTAATCACTATCTACCAAGACAATACTTTTAACTTTGTTATCAAGCTACCACCCGTTTCAGAAATGATTAAAAAAGCTCTAAAACTTGAAAAAGGATCAGGTGAAACCGGCAAAGAAGAAGTGGGAGTGTTAACAATGGCTCAAATCGAAAAAATCGCCAAAGAAAAAATGGCGGACTTGAACACCGAAGATTTAGAAGCCGCTAAAAGAATCGTTGAGGGCACTGCCAATAGCATGGGAGTAAAAGTTCAAAAATAATCATGGGTAAAAAAAGAATCAAAGTCATTGATGACTCGGAAATAAAGGAAAAGAAAAAGACCACTGAAAAGGGTCGGAAAATTGTTAAAACTGGAAAAGAGCACGGACGCATCACGGACATGGGTGCCGAGGCTCTGGCTGAAGCAAAAAGGATAAAAGAGAAAGAAAAAAAACTGGCAAAAGAAACAAAAGCCAAAGCCAAAAAAGTTGTTAAGAAAAAGGCTCCTCCTAAGGCTAAAGTTAGAGGAAAAAAGTATCAAGACGCCAGAAAAAAAGTTGACCGTAACAAAATCTATCCCCTATCAGAAGCAATCAAACTGGCTCAAGAAACCTCTTTTTCTAAGTTCAATGGTTCTATTGAAGTTCATTTAGTAATCAAAGAAGCAGGTTTGAAAGGAGAAGTCCAATTTCCTCACTCAACCGGCAAGCAAACTAAAATTGCGACTGTTAATGATGCCCTTTTAAAAAAGATTGCCAAAGGAAAAATTGATTTTGATGTTCTCTTAGCCACGCCCGCAACAATGCCCAAGCTAACTAAGTATGCCAAGATTCTTGGACCCAAAGGCCTAATGCCCAACCCTAAAACGGGCACAATCACCGACAATCCAAAAGAATTAGCCAAACAAATGGCAAATAAAACCCAGTTCAAAACCGAGGCTAAAGCGCCCTTAATTCACCAAGTAATTGGTAAGGTTGATTTCAAACCAAGAGAATTGGAGGCTAATTTCAAAGCATTGACAGAAGCAATTGGAATAAATAAAATAAAAAAGGCGGTTATAACTAGTACGATGGGGCCTGGTATTAAAATTAACTTAACTTCCATTTAAAATGCCTGAAATTAGGGAACACCCAACAGAAACTACAATAGCCCGTCATTTTCAAGGACGTTTAAAAGCTCCTGGTGAACCTATAGGTCTCCCTGGGGAAAGCAAAGGAAAATCTCGAAATCTTGCCTTTTCTCCAGAACAAATGGAGCAAATGAGAAATAAAAAATTTCTTGAAATTTTATTCGGCAAAGATGAAAGATGGACTTTTGCCATTAAGGGAAGAAGAAACGGAAACCTTCTTCTTCAAAGGCTATTTCCTGATAGCCCTGAAATGGAAAAAATTGAAAGTCAACCAGAAAAAGTCTTTACTTTAAAGAACCCTTGACATAACTCCAATAAAAGATTAAAATTATTCTCGCCTAAGACAGTCGGCATCCGTTAAAAGCGGAGTAAGGCCTACCGAGGT
>JABAOH010007960.1_pt1 | contig 11524 bp, 4 predicted proteins | sample 7062181 | NCBI WGS metagenome assembly JABAOH01 (sample SAMN14538630, study PRJNA623070) | marine sediment metagenome | biome: marine biome [ENVO:00000428]; feature: marine pelagic biome [ENVO:01000023]; material: deep marine sediment [ENVO:00002113]; isolation source: pool of 5 deep marine... | reverse complement strand
ATACTTCAACTCCTTCTATAGTCCAATTCCGGTCGATTACTAGATCAGCAATATTCACTGTCACTTCAGAGTGCTTGAAATTGTTGTCGTAGAAATACCACATTGACCGCGCGCCGCCATGCGCAACGATCTCCCTCCACGGGGCAAACCAGTCAAAGATATCAACGAGAGAGCCGTTATTCGGGTCGACGTATCCGTCCATCCACGTATTAAATATCCTGTTGCTGTTTGGGTCATCAGGGTCAAGGTCGTTGTAGGACTCAAAATCATCCACTACAATGAAGTCGGCCTCCGTGAATTCCCACCACAGTCTGGGATAGTCCTGGCCTTCATCAATCCACCAGATGTCTTCTGTGCCGTTTGCTGTTTCGTCCACGAAGTCCCAACCGGCTTCGAGGAATGTGGTGGCTGTTTGCATCTCGTCTGTGGTCTTGCCAATTCCACCATCGCTGTTTAGAAGCCCGGAGGTTTCCACATCCCAGAAACTCGATGTGATGATGCCGAAACTATTGTAGCTCACGAGGCCACCGACCAACCCGTTCCCTGAGACGCTGCAGGTTGAATAGCAGTTGGTCACATTACTATTGTTGTCGTTAACTCCTACCAGCCCGCCGACAAACAAACTGCCACTGACCGAACCGGTGCTGTAGCTTGTACTGATATCGCCAGACCCGTTGTAGCCCACCAGCCCGCCCACATCTCCAAATCCAGTGACCATGCCGGTGCTACGGCTGGTGGTGATACTGCCATGGTTCTCGCCCACGAGGGCACCGACACGACTACGAGTTCCGTTGACCGTGCCGCTGCTGTAGCTCTTGGTGATGCTGCCGTAGCTCTCGCCCGCCAGCCCGCCGACATAACCACCGGTTCCATTGACATCCATCACTTCAAGACCCAGATTAGAAATCTTTGCTTGACTACCTAAGTGCCCAAACAGGCCCAGGTATTCAATGCCTTGGATGTGCAGGTTGCTAATAACGTGACCTTTGCCGTCAAAAGTCCCCCCAAACCAGGGTACAACAGCCATATACCAAGTGATCCCCGTTAGATCTACGGACGCTTCCAAACAGTAATGGGCCGTGGGCTCCAACCACACGGTGCCCAGGTCCCGGGCATCTCGAATCAGATACGGTTCGTTAGTCATTCCTGATCCCTCCGGCATGACCGGGCCATTACCCGTAATGTAAATCAGCCGAGGGTAGTCACCCGGCGACATCTGCCAGTAGTCGCACGTACCGTTGAAAATCTCATCGATAAAATCCCATCCGGCATTGAGGTAGGTGTCAATTTCCTGCATCTCGGCCGTAGTTAGACCCGTTCCGCCGGCACTTGTGGCTTGGCCTGAGCTCTCGATATCCCAAAAACTCGCAGTGATGCTACCGAAGAAGTGGTGGCCCGCGAGCCCGCCGACATATTCATTTCCACTGACCGTGCCAGTGCTGTAGCTGCTGGCGATGCTGCCGTAGGACTTGCCCACTAGGCCACCGACGTAGCGATTTCCTGTTACCTCGCCGGTGCTGTGGCTTGTGGTGATGATGCCATAATCGTCCCCCACCAGACCGCCCACATAAGCACCAGTTCCATTGACTGTGCCGGTGCTGTGGCTTGTGGTGATGATGCCGCCATTTACTCCCACGAGGCCGCCAACTCCGCTCTCTCCGCTGGTCATACCGGTGCTGTAGCTGTTGGTCAGAACCCCGCCAACCGTACCTTCTAAGCCGCCATGGCTACCTAAGAGACCCCCGACCTCATAGATCCCACTGACTGTGCAGGTATTGTGGCTCGTAATGATGATGCCGTAAAAGTTGTAGCCCACTAGGCCACCAACTTTTTTGCCTCCTGTGACCGTACCGGCACTGTAACAGTTAGTTAGAACCACACTTTTTTCTCTTAAACTGCCAATAACACCCACTAGGCCACCAACATAACGGCCCGTTCCACTGACATCCACCTCTTCCAGGCCCAGATCGGAAATCTTCGCCTCAGACACTAATTGACCGAACAGACCCAAGTGCCCACCGCCTTGGATATGGAGATTGCTGATCACATGACCATTGCCGTTAAAGGTCCCCTCAAACCAAGGGATAACGGCCATGGACCAAGTGATCCCCGAAAGATCTACGGAAGCCCCCAGACGGTAATGGGCCGAAGGTTTGAGCCACACGGTGCCGAGGTCCCGGGCATCTCGGATTAGATACGGCTGCTCGGTCGTTCCCGATCCCTCCGGCATCAGCGGGCTGTCGCCGGTATGGTAACGCAACTGGGGATAATCGCCCGGCGATATCTGCCAGTAGTCACAGGTGCCGTTGAGAATCTCATCGACAAAATCCCATCCGGCGTTGATGTAGGTGTCAATTTCCTGCATCTCAGCCGTAGTCAGGCCTGTGCCGCCAGCACTAGTGGTCTGGCCAGAACTCTCCATATTCCAGAAACTCGCAGTGATGCTGCCTCCCGGGTTGTCGCCTACGAGACCACCCACGTATTCATTCCCACCAACCGTGGCAGTGCTGTAGCTCGTGGTGATACTGCCGACGTTCCTGCCCACGAGCCCGCCGACGGACCTATCGCCATTGACCGAGCCTGCGCTGTAGCTCGCTATGATGCTGCCAGTATTGGTACCTGCGAAGCTGCCAATGCCCCAATACTCCGAGCCACTCCCGCTGACCGTGCCGGTACTGTAGCTCGTGGCGATGCTGCCGTGATTGAAGCCCACGAGGCCACCCACGGCAGCACCCGTCCCTTTGATATCCACGTCTTTTAGAGCCAAATTTGAAATCTTGGCTCCAAAGCCTAATTGCCCGAACAGACCCAGATACCACCCACCTGTGATCGTGAGATTTGAGATCTTGTGACCGTTACCATCAAAAACGCCAGTGAAAGACGTCCCTTGAAATTCGTTCTTCACTTCATTCGTATCAGGAGCGATCACCGCCCTGTCAAAGACCTTGCGGCCGGGCAGATTCGGATCCAGGTCGATGTCGGCTGTCAGGATGAAGTGCTTGTCGTAATCTTCGGGACTCTCGCCGAGCAGCATCAGGTCCTCTGCCGTAGCGATCTGGTACGGATCATTAGGCTCTCCGCTGCCGCCGCCGTATTGTGCTTGAGCCGTCAAGCCGGAAAAGTACAGCATCACAAAAAATAAAGAAGTCACCCATCGTATTTCTCGATATGATACTCCCGCCATTTTCTGAACCTCCTCCCCCCATATTTGAACGATGGGATCATCGCCTTTTAGCGTCAGAATAATTCTCCAAGAAAGAAGATGATGATTTCCGAGTGATGTTTATCTCTAAAACAATAGTCTATCATATCTCAATATATTTGTCAACAATCGCAACTGTATCTCGCGTTTGGTTCGCTTCATCTTCTTCTTGAAAAACAACGTCGCCTCTACTGCTACGCGATGTGAAACACAGCCGGCCCGTCAAGAATCCTGATGCAGGCTACTCGGCTCCATAATCACATACGCAAGAAACTCGGGATATTGCAGAAATTTCAAGAAGCGGAAAAGAAAAAGAGCCTGCAAACGCATGCTCACGACCCTTTTCAAGAGGCCATCTCAGTTCAAATCTCTCCAACCTCTCGGGCCCAGTGTGGGCGCACGAAGCACCCCCAAAAACACCCCCATTTTCACGAGAAAATTCATACAACCGGCCTACAACCTGAAAGATCCTTATCTCGAAATTTGAAAAAATTCCCGTCTCATAAGTACCTTAATCACAGCACCTTAGAAAAAAGTCGAAATTCGCACACGGATTCAATGGACGTTGCCGGTTGGTTGCTGGTTGTCGGATTCATTTTTCACAAATTTTTTCTTGACGGAAAAGCGGCTAATCTGGTATAAATAAAATTATGGAGATTTACTGGAGTTTGGGCCCCTATCTGTGGATTTTGCTCCTCTGACCTGTGGGATCTTTGCAGTTTTTCGATTAAGAGGGAGTCATTATGCGTGGCGCGGAGCTTTTATAGGGGCTTTGTGCCGCAAAATCAAGACTTCTTCATTTCAATTAACAGCTCATACTAGGCTTTTTAAAGACTTCTGCAAAATGAGCATCGTTTTTAGAAGTGAATGGGATTGAGAGTGAGCTTCGTTATTGTAACCGACTTTTTGATAACAAGAAGGTGGTTTTAAGAGAATTTAAGGCTCAAAAAGCCAATTTTAGACAGAGCATTGCCGGCAGCTTTGCCTTAGCTCTTTAAAAAGTTAATCTTTCAGCACTAAATAGGAGACTTCAGCCGGTTTTTGGTAATCGTGCAAATGTTCGATAGCAACGGATTTTGTCGGGCTGTTTCAAGATTACAGCAGAAGCTACGGCAATCAGGCTAGCACTAAGATGAGCAATCGTCATTTGATTTCTTATAGCAGTAAGTGAATAATGAGAAGTCTGCTCAACTTCTCTGTCACCAAGGCGGGAAAAGTATTGCTCGATGGGTGCTGGACAAATTAGGATTGCGCAAATATGATGAAGCAGATTAGCGGATTTAACTGAGCTTTTTAGAAAAATTTGAATAGAGGTGTAACAGATGTCAAAGATATATGGTTACCCTGATAAATCAGGAAATATTGATATATATCCCAAGATTGAGGAGGGTCACTTCGTATCGGTTAGTCCACATATTGGTCACAGGTGGCGGAGTCAATGAGGACGGCCAGTGGATGTTATGTAAGAAGAGATATCTGGTTCCAGTTAAAGCACTGTCAAAACTGATTCGCGGTAAGTTTGCGGCAAGGCTAAGAAGGAGCCATAAGGATATCTACCGTCATGTGGATCAGAGGACCTGGTCAAAGGACTGGGTCGTTTACAGCCTGCACTACGGCCAGGGTGAGTCTGTCGTATTAAACTACCTCGCTAGATACGTATTTCGCGTTGCCGTCACCAATAATCGGATTATCCGCATGGACCAGAGCCATGTGACATTGCGCTACAAGGATCGTAAAGGCGGCAGGTGGCTGACATGCAGAATCGAAGGCGCCGAGTTTATTCATAGATATTTGCAGCACGTTCTGCCCAAAGGGTTTCATAAGGTACGCTACTACGGAATCTGGCATAAGTCCAATGCTAACCATGCAAGCACATTGGCCAGCTCAATTGTCTTGGCTGCAATAATGTCAGGCCGACCTATAACTCAGAGAGAAAATGAAGAACCACCTATTACTGGCAGCACGCCCGCGATGGCCTTGGGCTTGGCCACCGAGGTTTGGTCGGTGCTTCGCTATGTATGTCAGCCGGTTCATGTCAGCGATCTTCAGCGGCAAGAGTGGGCCGAGATGCGCAACAGCCTCGCCGAATCGGCCTTAGATGTCTATGAACGCAAAAAGTCTTTACCATTTTTATGAGGGCGCCACCCGATGTTGAGTCAGTGGCAGTTCGATTTGTAGTTGTGTCTAAGCCCACATGTGGTGAGTGCTAATATGCGAAAGCAGTCGACAGTTTTGGTGTTGCTCGATAAATCACGGGCTGCCGGCCGCCGACTTTTGCGTGGAATTGTCAGATATTCTCACCTCGGCCATCCATGGAGGATTCGCAGCCTTCCGCCATTCTACAGGGATCCTGATAGTAAGATGAGGATGTTGTCCCAGGCAAAGGATTCGCAAGTGGATGGCGTCATCGCCGCCATCGACGATATAGAGATGGCCAAAGCGCTTTCTCTCACGGGGTTGCCTGCAATCGTCGAACCTGCCAAGGATCAGATCCCCGGTTTTCCCTGCATCTTCGATGCAGGCGATACTGCCGGGAAGATGTGTGCGGAGCATTTGCTCAGCCTGGGGCTGAGCAACTTCGCGTTCTGTGGTTTTGAGAGTTTTTGTTGGTCTGAAGCACGTTGGGAAGACTTTGACAAAAAAATCGTCGACGCCGGTTATCAGAGCCACTTTTTCAAAGTGCCAAGGTCGAAAGCCGCGCATCGATGGGATAGCGAGCAGATTATCCTGACCGAGTGGCTAAGGTCGCTGCCCAAACCGGTGGGGCTGATGGCTTGTAATGATGACTGCGGGCACTACGTCATTGAAGCTTGCCAAGTTTCCGATCTGAGTGTGCCGGACGATGTGGCTGTTGTCGGCGTCGATGACGATGAACTGATATGCGAATTGACGACCCCGCCGCTGTCGAGCGTTGCCCTCAGCCACGAGGTGGCCGGCTATGAGGCTGCACGGCTACTGGACGCAATGATGACAGGCAAGAAGGTTGACGGCAAGAGCATAATCCCTCTGGAGGCCTCACGTGTTGTGACCAGACAATCGACGGATGTCTTGGCAATAGAGGACCGCGAGCTTGCTAGCTCCGTTCGTTTCATCCGTCGACATTCCAACGAGGCAATTCAAGTTTCCGATGTCGTCAACAGCGCAGCGGTGTCACGCCGTGTTTTGGAGCGCCGCTTCCGGAACGTATTGAGAAGGTCGGTGCACGACGAAATCAGGCGCGTCCGGGTCGAGCATGCTGCTCGCCTGTTGCTGGAGACGAATCTGTCAATATCACAGATTGCGTCGGATCTCGGATATCCGAGCAACAAGCACATAGCTCGCTACTTTCGCAAAGAAAAAGGGATTACCCCGCAGCAGTACCGCAGAAAGTTTAGCCCAAGTTAACTGAGCAGCATCGAGCTGACAATTCCGTGAGAGACGATGTTCCGATAGCATAGAATGTTGCTCCACGCCAACCGCAAGTCGCAAAATGGGGAAAGAAAGACGCAAAATGGTGTTGCTCCAGGGTGGCGAAGAACTGATAATATTAGGAAGGTGAATTTTTTGTTGTTTTCTCGAAAACAGCAATTGCTTTAGTGTGTGGCCAAAGCACGGTCCAATTACCCTATAGGAAGGAGGATTTATATGTCGAGAAATTTGATTTGTTTGATTTCGTTTGTTTTGGTGCTGGGACTGGTCAACAGTGCCTCGGCGGATATGATGGCGTACTGGAAGTTCGATGAAGGCAGTGGGGATACGGTTGAGGATTTATCAGGAAACGGAAACCACGGTACTATCGAAAATGCAGTGTGGGTAGGAGATGCAATATTAGGAACAGCTTTGCAGTTCGATGGGCAAACAGCCCGTGTCGTCGTCCCTGACAGCCCGAGCCTGCACCCGCAGACCGGCGACATCACCATAGAAGCCTGGGTCAACGTGGCTTCCGACCCCAAGACCTGGTCCAACGCGGGACCGATGGCGTTCAAACAAAGTGCCTATCAATGGGCTGTGGAAAACAACTCCGGTGCCCTGTGGTTGGGCATCTGGGGGGGTCGTCTCGAGTCGGAAGGGATACACGATTTCGCAGACATGTTGGGCGAGTGGCATCATGCAGCAGCGACATATGACGATGTTACCCAGATAGCGCAGATTTACCTGGATGGGAGACTCATTATTCAGGGACTCATCGCTGCGACTATCGATCCGGCCAGCAGCGTGCTCTACATCGGTTACAAGGCTGATGATAACAGCTGGTACCATGGAATCATTGATGAGGTTCGGATTTGGGATGTTGTGCGCACACAGGAGGAAATTAGGGCCAACATGTATCCATACCCACCTGGGATAGCCCTCAAGCCGGATCCTCATGATGGTGCCGTGGATGTGCCCAGGAACGTGGTCTTGAGCTGGACGCCGGGAGAGTTTGCCGACCAACATGATGTGTACTTCGGCACCAGTCTCGACGATGTGAACGGTGCCACTACAGCAGTTGACCCAGCCGGCGTGTACCGAGGCCGCCAGAATGCTGACAGCTACGCTTTTGGCGAACGCCTGGCTTTCGGGCAGACCTACTACTGGCGTATTGATGAGGTCAATGCTCCCCCCATCAGCGACGCAGTGATCAAAGGCTTTGTCTGGAGATTTACGGTCGAGCCTGTTGCTTATCCTATTGCCGGTGAGAATATCACTGCCACAGCTTCCAGTGCGCACCAAGCAGATCTAGGGCCTGAAAATACCATCAACGGCTCGGGACTGGATGATAACGACCTGCACTCGAGAAAAGAGGCGGATATGTGGCTTAGCAGTACTGAACCGCTGGGGGCCTGGATCGAATATGAGTTCGACAAGGTTTACAAACTGCACCAGATGTGGGTATGGAACTCTAATCAAATGATTGAGCCTCATGTCGGTTTCGGGTTCAAAGATGTTACGATCGAGTATTCGGCCAACGGCATTGACTATACGACATTAGGTACTACTCACGAATTTGCGCGGGCGCCTGGCGTGGCCGGTTATGCTCACAATACAACTATTGATTTTGGCGGCGCAGCAGCTAAGCACGTCAAGCTCACCGCTAATAGCAACTGGGGCTTCATGCCGCAATTTGGTCTGAGCGAGGTCCGCTTCTTATACATACCCATCCGAGCAAGGGAGCCCAGCCCAGATTCCGGGGCAACAGATGTGGACGTGGATGTGGTCCTTGGCTTCAGAGCGGGAAGAGAGGCGGCCCAGCACGATGTGTACGTCAGCACTGACGAGCAGGCTGTGATAGACGGTACTGCCCCTGTTACTACCGTGACCGAAGCCAGTTATGGTCCCTTGTCGCTCGATTTAGGTGCAACTTACTACTGGAAGATTAACGAAGTTAATGAAGCCGAGACCCCCACAACGTGGGAAGGTGACCTCTGGAACTTTGCGACGCGCCAGTTTCTTGTCGTGGACGATTTTGAGTCCTACAATGACCTTAATCCCGATGACCCCAAGTGCAACAGGATATATAACGCGTGGATAGACGGATATGAGCTGCCAGCAAACGGCTCGCAAGTAGGTTACGCTAAGCCTCCTTTTTGCGAGCGAAATATCGTTCACGGCGGCAAGCAGTCGATGCCGTTTAACTATGACAACAGCACTGCCAGCTATTCAGAGGGCACAGCGAATGTGGCTAATCTGCCAATCGGCCAGGATTGGACAAAGCATGGCGTTATTAAGACTTTGTCGCTATGGTTCTATGGCGATCCGTGTAATGTTGCTCAGCAGATGTATGTGAAGCTCAACGGATCCAAGGTGACATACGATGGTGATGCCAGTAATATCATGCGAATACCATGGCAGCAGTGGAATATCAACCTGAAAGATTTCACTGGCGTGAACCTTAGCAATGTTACTGAGTTAAGCATTGGCCTGGAGCGTATCGGATTAATTGGCGGTTCAGGCGTGGTTTATTTTGACGATATCAGTCTGACGCCTTTTGACCGTCAGTTGGTCACGCCGGTAGAACCCGGCGCCGCTGGTCTGGTAGCACACTATGAATTTGAAGGCACTGCCAATGACAGCTCTGTCAACGGCCTCCACGGCACTGCGATGGGCGAACCGGCTTTTGTAGCAGGCAAGGTCGGCCAGGCTATTAGCCTTCGTGGCCTCAACGACTTTGTGGAGATAACAGGCTACAAGGGCATTCTCGGCACGAGTGCTGTTACTGTTACTGCCTGGATCAATACGACCAGCACTGTAATCGGCACGATTGTAGGCTGGGGCGCCAACGGTTCTGGTCAAAGATTTGGCTTTCTGATTGACGACGGCAGGATACGTATAGAGCATGCTGGCGGTAATCTCCAGGGCGATACCAACGTGAACGATGGTGCGTGGCACCACGTTGCGGTGACGGTGCAAGAGAGCGCCACGATCTCATATCCAGAGGTGATACTTTACGTCGACGGCATAGATGACACCAGACCCGCGACGGACCCGGATGCGTTTAATCTCACCGCCGAACAGGATGTCAGAATTGGCAGCCGTCCGGCAGGCAACGACAGATTCTTCATGGGACTGCTTGACGATGTCCGCATCTACGACCGTGCGTTGACACCAGAGGAGATTGCGTGGCTTGCAGGCCGGACTAAGCCGTTTGACAAGCCGTTTTGACATGGATGAAGACGGTGTGGATTATGCCGAACTAATGGATTCGTGGCTTGGTCCCGATACATTGGGACTGTGATCAAAACCTAATTATATTAACTTTTTTGAAGGAGGATTATTATGTGTAAGAAATTGATTTATCTAATTTATTTTGTTTTGGTGCTGGGACTGTTTGGCAGCGTGGCACAGGCAAGGCTGTTGGTCCACGAGCCATTCGATTACGCGCCAATCGGCGAATCGATCAACGGTCAGTCTGGCGAGGCCCTCGGACTGTCGGGCGCATGGGTCACAATCACAGGGGGCCCTATAACCGAATTCCTGCTCGTTGACGATCTCGGCCCGCATGGGCTTCTGCCGACAACAGGCAACGCAGTACAGCGTTTGTCCCCCGGAAGATCGTCAGCGCACCGGTCGATCGACGGGTCGGTTGTGCTGCCGCCGACTACCTGGTTCAGTTTCCTCTTCAGGGTCGTTCAGGGCAGCTTGGGGCACTCTGCGTTCGCAATCTCCAGCTCCCCAATAAACGGGGAAACCTCACCCGCGGATTTAGTCTCGAGCGGCCACGCGTTCGGGTTCACTACGCACGTTAACGACCAACCGGTGAGGGCGGCGATCTGGTCCAACAACACTGTCGCGACAGTATCCAGTAACGGACTCGATGTCAGCATCGGCAGCGATATCCGGCTCATCGTCGGCAAGATTGAGTTTGATGCTGGAACAGGCGGGAACGACATACTCACATTATATGACGTGGGAACCGACCTGGTACTGCCTCAACCCTTTGCGACGGTCGAGGCCGACGCCGATCAGAGTCTGGTGAATATGATTTCTATCCATGGGAATCGAGAGTTGTCATTCGACGAGATCCGTATCGGTGGAACCCTGAGGGATGTTTTAGGATTACCCTCAGATATTGCCTCGGGTCCCAATCCCCCTGATAAGGAAACGGATGTGCCGCGGGATATGTCCATTAGCTGGACTCCGGGACCGTTCGCTGAAACACATGATGTGTACTTCGGCACGAATTTCGACGATGTGAACGCCGCCACTAACCTGGACCCGATGGGGCCAGATAAGGTGTACCGAGCCCACCAGGGTGTTAACAGCTATGCTGTCCCCGAAACCTTGGATTTTGGGCAGACTTACTACTGGCGCGTCGATGAGGTCAATGGCCCGCCAGACTATACGGTATACAAAGGCCAAATCTGGAGTTTTACGACCGAGCCCATTGGTTATCCCATCGAGAACATAACCGCCACAGCTTCCAGTGCGCAACTGGCAGATACAGGGCCTGAAAATACCATCAACGGCTCGGGACTGGATGATAACGACCTGCACTCGACAGAAGAGACGGGTGTGTGGCTTAGCGACATCGAACCGCTGGGGGCCTGGATCGAATTTCAGTTCGACAAGGTTTACAAACTCCATGAGATGTGGGTATGGAACTCTAATCAAAGGGTTGAGTCTCTTCTCGGTTACGGGTTCAAAGATGTTACGATCGAGTATTCGACCAACGGCACCGACTATGCGACATTGGGTGCTACTCATGAATTTGCCCAGGCGCCCGGTGCGCCTGGCTATGCTCACAATACCACTGTTGATTTGGGTGGCGCGGCAGCAAAGTACGTCAGGCTCACAGCCAACAGCAACTGGGGAGGCGTCATGGCCCAATATGGTCTCAGCGAGGTTCGCTTCTTCTATATACCT
>JABAOH010002537.1_pt4 | contig 11524 bp, 10 predicted proteins | sample 7062181 | NCBI WGS metagenome assembly JABAOH01 (sample SAMN14538630, study PRJNA623070) | marine sediment metagenome | biome: marine biome [ENVO:00000428]; feature: marine pelagic biome [ENVO:01000023]; material: deep marine sediment [ENVO:00002113]; isolation source: pool of 5 deep marine... | reverse complement strand
CAGGGGATCTGGCGACAGGAACTGGGAGACCGTCCCGAACCGATTCTGAGGCATGCTTCCAGGGTGTTTCGCTTGGCTCGTAGCGTCGGGTCTCCAACGCGATGCGTTGCCATGGCGGTCTTCCAATGGCCTGTAGACCAACACTTGCCAGACGCGGTGTTCCGAGCTATAATTAGTCTGTGTTGGGCGGTTAGCTCAGCTGGCTAGAGCGCTACGTTGACATCGTAGAGGTCGTAGGTTCAAGTCCTATACCGCCCACCTAGCGATTCAGCATCAGATTGCTGAGGCAATAGGGCAAAAGGCGACGAACGGGACGAGTACTTGAGGTACCGCTCACAGGGAGGAGGGGTCGCAGACTGGGAGCCCCCCAGCAAGGGCCTCAGGGAAAACCACCCGGGAGCCTGACCACGGAAAGGGATACTTCAGAGTCCTGATTAAGGGGTCACGGAGGCCTCCGTTACCGGGCACAGTGAGGGCAATGGATGGTCCATTGCCGAAATTGGGTGGAACCGCGGGAGACCTCTCGCCCCACAAAGGCGAGAGGTTGTTGTTTACCCCGGAGGATGGTTGATGAGAGTTGGATTGAGCAGAACCGACTTATTAGTTCTTTGTGTGGTACTGATTTGGGCGGCCACCTTCAGCGTTGTCAAAGTGGGACTACGGGAGATATCTCCCTTGGCTTTCGCTTCCGTGCGCTTCTTGGGCGCCGCTGTGTTGTTGCTGATCTGGGTTTGGGTGGCGGAAGGCAGACCGGCGATCAAGCGCGAGGACTGGTTCTGGGTCGGCTTGGTGGGCCTGACGGCGATAGGTGTCTACCAGGTGTTCTTCACCTTGGGGCTCCACTACACCACAGCCTCCAACTCATCCCTGATTATGGCCACGGTACCTGCTTGGACCGCAGTGTTCGCTGCTGCGTCCAGGCAAGAGAGGATCGCTCCTCTACAGATTGTGGGCATTCTGTTGTCATTCGCAGGCGTGGCTGTGGCGGTGACAGGTGGGGGAGGCCATGTGGCCCTTACCTGGGAGAACTTTCGGGGGGACTCCTTGACCCTCATCGCTGCTGCATTGACAGCGTCAAGCGCCGTGATCTCGAGGCGGCCTCTGAAACGGTACTCATCTCTGCGAGTGATGAGTGTGGCTATGGTGTGCGGCAGCTTGTTTCTCGTGCTCGTTGCCTGGCCGGAGATGGCATCCCAGGATTGGGCGCATGTGTCGCTGGCTGGTTGGTTGGCCCTGGCGTTCACGACCATTCTAGGTGCGTGCGTCGCATTCGTGATCTGGTACAAGAGCATCAGTGAGATAGGCGCCAGCCGGACCGCGATCTACAACAACCTGATACCTCCCGTGGCGATAGTAATTGCCTTCGCTGCCTTGGGCGAACGATTCACACCCCTGCAGGCACTCGGTGCGGCTGTGGTCTTGGGTGGCGTAGCCTTGACACGTTTTGCGCCCACAATGGGGGTCTTGCACGACAAGTAAGCTTCGCGCGGGGAAAACAGGTCAGCCGATGTGAAGGCAGGCCTCCGACATACAAGGAACCGTACCTTGCCCTTGAGCTCAAAGATTGAAGAAGGAGAGGTGACCATGTCCGAGAACGGCCTGGAAGCATTACGTCATTCTACATCCCATATTATGGCAGAGGCTGTGCTGCACTTGTTCCCAGGGGCGAAGTTCGGCATCGGACCGTCCATTGAGGATGGCTTCTACTATGACTTCGATCTGCCGCGCCCTCTGACCCCTGAAGATTTGGAGGTCATCGAGACGCGGATGCGGGAGATCATCAAGGCGCGCTATGCGTTTGAGAGACGTGAGATCTCGCGGGCAGAAGCGGAGCAGGTTTTCAGCGATCAGCCCTACAAGCTGGAGTTGATCGCCGATATGCCCGAAGACGAGGTCATCTCCATCTACACCCAGGGAGAGTTCACTGACCTTTGCCGCGGCCCCCACGTGAAGGACACCGGCCAGGTGAATACCGAGGCCTTCAAGCTACTGAAAGTGGCCGGAGCCTACTGGAGAGGCGATGAGCAGAGGCCTATGCTGCAGCGGATCTACGGGACCGCCTGGCTCAGCGAAGAGGAGTTGGAGAGCTATCTGGAGAAACTGGCGGAACTGGAGAAGCGGGATCACCGACGCCTGGGCAAGGAGTTGGAGCTCTACAGCGTCCACGAAGAAGCGGGGGCAGGGTTGGTGCACTGGCATCCCAAGGGGGGTGTGATTCGCACGGTTATCGAGGACTTCTGGAGGGAGGAGCATTACAAGGCGGGTTACGACCTTATCTACACGCCACACATCGGCCGAGCGCAGTTGTGGGAAGATAGCGGACACCTGGAACTGTACAGCGAACTGATGTACTCCCCGATGGAGATTGAGGGGCAAGAGTATTACATCAAGCCTATGAATTGTCCCTTCCACATCATGATCTACAAGAACCGCCTACGCAGCTATCGCGAACTCCCTTTGCGTTGGGCCGAGCTGGGCACCGTCTACCGTTTCGAGCGCAGCGGCGTTCTCCATGGCCTGATGCGGGTGAGGGGCTTCACCCAAGACGACGCTCACATCTTCTGCCCGCCCGACGAGATAGACGAGGAGCTAAGCCGCGTCTTGGCGCTCAGCCTCTTCATCTGGCGCAGCTTTGGCTTCGACGAATATGAGATCTACCTGTCCACTCGTCCTGAGAGACACATTGGAGAGCCAGAGAGGTGGCAGCAGGCCGAAGCGGCCCTGCGCTACGCTCTGGAGAAGGAGGGACTGCCATACGAGGTCGACGAGGGGGCGGGAGCCTTCTACGGGCCGAAGATAGACATCAGCATCAAGGATGCGCTGGGCCGGATCTGGCAGTGTACCACCATCCAGTTCGACTTCAACCTTCCCGAGCGATTTGATATGACCTTCATCGGTGAAGATGGAAAGGAGGCCCGGCCCTACATGGTGCATCGGGCACTGTTGGGCTCGCTGGAACGGTTCTTTGGCATTCTCATCGAGCACCATGCAGGGGCTTTTCCCGTCTGGCTGGCCCCGGTTCAGGCAGTGCTGATCCCCATCACCGACAGGCATGTGGAATACGCCCGGCAAGTGGAGACCCGGCTTCGAGCGACTGGCCTGCGGACCGAGGTCGATGCGCGGAGCGAGAGGATGCAGGCCAAGATCCGCGACGCCCAGTTGCAGAAGATACCGTACATGCTAGTTATCGGCGATCGGGAGGTGGAATCCGGTGCCGTGGCGGTGCGTCTCCGCACGGAGGAGGATCTGGGAGCCAAACCCGTGGAGGAGTTCATCGCCCTGGTGGGGGAGGCGATCAAGGAAAAACGGCTGGACTGAGACCGCACAAGATCGCATCGAGGATCCCATCCTTGTCTTCCCCGTAGTCTCCAGCGGGGTTCCATGGCCGTTGCGCACAGCTGCGTAGCGGCGCCTCTTGCTCTTGTAGGCGGACCTCCGCCAATCCGCCACTTTCTTTGCGTGAGAGAGTGTGGAAAGACGACGTGAGATCCCCCGCTGGGCGCATGCTGAGCCGCGCAGGCTGAGTAGCCGCGAAGCGGCGTATCGAAGCCAAGCGGCGCCCACCTGTGCTGAGCCCAGTCCGAGCCAAGCGGTCCAGCGGCGGGCGGGCCCCGGAATGACGTCGTATGTGTCTCCGAGAGGCTTCTTCGACACATTCTGCGTGAGTTGCTTGACAAACCCTCGTATTCGCGGTACAATAGAACAAACGTGCGGACGACAGGCCTGGAGAACTCGCAGGCTGCTGGAGCGTGAGGTCAGGGGAACGGATGGATCTGCTGGACAAGATCGAGACTCTCACCGAGGACGCTCGTTTCGAGGTCTGCGCACCCGGGGACAGTACCAGTCAGCGAAAGGACGACCCCCGCCGGTGGATCAGTCACTCCGTTCTGCCAAACGGGCAGACCGTTCCTCTCTTCAAGGTCCTTCTTTCCAACGCTTGTGAGAGGGACTGCGCCTACTGCGCCAACCGCTGTGGCCGGAGCTTTCGCAGGACGAGCTTTCGACCGGAGGAACTGGCCGCGACCTTCCATCAGATGTGGCGTGCCAAGCTGGTGAAGGGACTGTTCCTCAGCTCGGCGGTGCTCGGTAGTTCATGGCTGACCATGGACCGCGAGATCGCCACCGTGGAGATCTTGCGGACGAAGTACAAGTACCGGGGTTACATCCATCTCAAGCTCATGCCCGGCATCGACAGGGCTACGGTTGAGCGGGCGGTGCAGTTGGCCGAAAGGGTATCGGCGAACCTGGAGGCACCCAGCTCAGAGCGACTGGCTAGACTCACTGGGAAGAAGGACTTCTACGAGGAATTGCTGACTCCTCTTCGTTGGGTCAGCGAGATCAGGAAGAAGGAGGGCAAGCGGATCCTGCCGGCGGGATGTACTACACAGCTTGTCGTGGGAGCCTCTGGCGAGAGTGACAAGGAGATACTGACCACGGCCAGCGGACTCTACGGGGACATGGGCTTGACGCGCGTCTACTATAGTGCCTTCCGCCCCGTTCGAGATACTCCCTTGGAGGGTCATCCGGCGACGCCTCCCCTCCGACAACACCGTCTGTACCAGAGCGATTTCCTGCTACGTTACTACGGCTTCTCCGTGGAGGACATCGTCTTCGACGAACAGGGAGCTTTGCCCACCGACAGGGATCCCAAGGCCCTCGCTGCTGTTAACCAGCCGGAGCGCTTCCCGGTGGAGATCAATACCGCGTCTCGGGATCAACTTCTGCGAGTGCCCGGCATAGGGCCTCGTTCCGCCGAGCGCATTCTTCGGTGGCGGAGGAAAGGGTGCTTTCGCTCTTTGACTGACCTCAAGACCACTGGTGTCACCGTTGGACGGGCAGCTCCTTTCATCCTGCTGGATGGCCGACGGCCTCCACTTCAGTTGAGCTTGTTTTGAAGTCGCTAGCTGTCATGCAACCTCAAGCCAGGATGCCGGCACCAAATGGGAAGGAATCAGTTCTTTCCCGCCGCCCATCTCTCTGCACACGAGGGACAATATCGTGACCCAGGAGACAAGAGAGGAAACACAGAGGATTGTGGCTGCCTACGAACCGCAGTCGAGCGAGGAAACGGCGAGAGCTTTGCAGGAGCTGTGGTCACAGATTCCCTCCACAGGGGGCGGTGCGCGTCTGGTCAAGGCAGAGGTTCGCGAGGAATTCAAGGCGCTGGGCGTCCCCGTCCCTGACCTGGCGGACATCGGGAAAGAGATCGGCAGAGTGGCCCGCCGGCAGGTCGACGACTTCTTGCCTCTGGCCAGAGTTCTATGGGACGATTATGGCCGGGAGGGGAGGCTGGTGGCCAGTACCTTCTTGGGAAGCATGGAGTTGACAGCTCCAGAGCGTGTGATGCCTGTGATACGCGAAATGGCGGAGACTTGTGTTGCCTGGGAGGACTGCGATCAACTGGCGATGAGGGCTCTGGAACCCGTCGTGCGGAAGAAGCCCGATGAGTATCTGGACACTCTCGAGCCCTGGGTGACGGACCCCGACAAATGGGTACGCAGGGCAACCATCACTGTCATCGGACGGTTGCCCATGAAGCATCCATCGTACACAGAGAAGTGTCTGCTCATGGTGGAGCCGGCGCTGGGGGACGGCGACCTGGACGTACTGCGGGCATTGAGTTTTGCGATCCGCGCATGCGCGAGGGGGGACACAGAGGTGGTGAAGGCTTTCATTGAAAGACAGGCCTATCGCACCGATCCTGCATCCATCTGGGTGCTGTGCGACGTGATCCGCAGCATGACCAAGAAGTTACTTCCCCAGTTCAAGGATCTACTGCCCGTGTACGAAAACTGGCTGGCGACGGTGGACGTCAAATCACAGCGCAGTGTGGTCAGCGCCATCAATGTTCTGCGCTCGGCTTGAGATCTGCGACCGCTGACCTGCGCACCGCCTACGAGCGATGGAATTCTATGCCGACGAGATAGAGGTTCGCTTCCATAAGGAACCAGCCTTGGAGAAGAAGCCTGGTCCGCCCGTGGCTTTCACGTGGCGGGGCCGCGAGTACGTCATCGTGGAAGTGCTCAAAGAGTGGCACGACTACCGCAAGCGGGGGAAGAGCAGGGCTTTCTACGCGAAGGAGAGAGGTAGCTACTGGGCCACGGCAAGTCAGCGACAAGGCTCGTGGGGCGTAGGTCGCGACTACTACCGAGTTCGGACAGAGGACGGCGAGGTGTTCGACATCTACTATGACCGTGCTCCGAAGGGGCAAGACCGGAAGGGGCAGTGGATACTATCCCGCAAGCACCGGCGCAAACGCGAGGCAGACTGATTGCGCGGCTATCGCTCCTTCGTGGTGACCTTCCTCACATGCCACACTCGCTGCAAAACGGTCAGATTGCTGAAGATGGCCAGAATGATCAACGCGATGAGAGTTTGCTGCAACAGGAGGCCTAGCGTGAGCACCGCAAGGCGCTCCAAGCGGGTGAAGAGACCGACTTTGCACTCTAGTCCCAGGCCCTCAGCTCGGGCCCTGGTGTAGCTTACCATCAGCGAACCGGTGATGGTCAAGTAGACTAGCACCGTTTCCAGGGTCGACCCCTGGTACAGATAGAGGAGTCCCAAGTAGAGAGCTATCTCTCCGAAGCGATCCAGGGTGGAGTCGAAGAAGGCGCCAAATCGAGTAGCTTTGCCCGTTAGCCGGGCCAGAGCACCGTCCAAGGCGTCGAGTAGGGCCACCGGGATGAGAAGCAGCCCTGCAAGCCTCTCGTGACCCCAAGCCAGTACGCATGCTACGGCGATCATCGCCAGCAGACCACACAGGGTCAGGACGTTCGGAGATACCCCAGCCCGAGCGAGGGGACTGGCTATGGACTCCAGCAGGCTTCTCGTTCTGCGGCGAATAGCTGCTCTGGCGCCCTCGAGCCCACCGCTGCGCGATTCTTGGCTCACCTCAAGCCGCGCCTTTTCTTCTCTTCCAGCAACTCTTGGTAATAGTCCAGCACCTGCGAGGCTACTGCGCTCCAGGCGTACCGGCGGGCCTTAACGCGCCCATTGGCTCCCATCGTGCGTTGCATGTCGGGATCTTTGAGGACGCGAACGAGGGCATCGGCCAGTGCTCTTTCGTTCTTGGGCTCAGTGAGCAGGCCCTCCTTTCCATCCTCTAGGAGATCACGATAGCCGGGGATATTGGAGGCCACTGTGGGTTTGCCAGCGGCCATAGCTTCCAGCAGCACGATCCCAAAGCTCTCGAAGCCTGTGGAGGGGGCGCAGTAGACGTGGCAACTGCGATAGTAGCGCGGCAGCTCCTCGTCGGAGACATGTCCCACAAACTTGACACCGGTGAGATGGTTTTCCCGTGCATACTGCAGGTGGGGAGCTATCTCCTTCTTTCGATAGGCTCCCACCACGATGAGGCGTGCGCGGGGGAAATGCTCCTTCACATATGGGAAAGCGCGCAGGAGGTAGCGGAACCCCTTTCTTGGCTCGAGGCGGCCCACAAAGAGGATGTTGAGCCTGCCGTCGGAGTACTGCGCAAGAGGACGCACCTGGTCACTCCCAAAACGGTCAACATCTATGCCGTTGGGGATGACGGCATACTCGCCACCGAAGTAATGAGCCACCGCATCCCTGGCCGGTTCAGATACCGCGATTCTGCCGTCAAGTTTGTCGAAGAAGGGCTGGAATACTCTTCTTCCGTAGTTGTAGATGTGGTTTGGGTAGCGATAGGCGTGGAAGGTGCCCACGTTGACCGCTTGGGAGTGTATGAGTGCGATCAATGGCACCGGCAGGGTCATGGGTTCATGAGCATGTACGATGTCGAAGTGATTCTCCTGCAGTGCTCTCTTCACCCGCCAGTAGACGGCAGGTGAGTACGGTATGCGAGCCTTGGAACCGGCATAAGGTATGGGAATCACCTTGCTGGTGGTCACCACCACGTTATCCGGTAGCGACTCTGGTGGCTGACCAGCGCAGGGCGCGATGATTTTGACCTCGTGGCCCAATTCCCTAAAGTGCTTGTCCAGGTAGAAAATGTGCTGCGTCACGCCCCCAGGGTAGGGGAAGTCGTATGGCGACACCAGGGCGATCTTCATCACTGCTCGCCCCTTTTCAAGGACTCGATGGCCCGCTTGACGTGCTGGCCGGGCATGATGACCAGGCTCTTCAACATCTGTTCCCCTGCGATGGACATCAACCGTCGATGATCTTGTGCATCCAGGAAGCGTCCTCCAGCCTGAGTGGTCCTTCCCTTCAAAGCGCTCCTGAAGTCGGCCGCGCTCTTCCCTGGGAACAACGTATATCCCGATCCTATGAACTCCGGAGAGTGGGCGTCACCGCCCCCAAGTTCGGCGAGGTGCCACTCGTCTCTGTTCATGGACTGCACTTTCTCATAGATCACTCGACCCGCCAGAGTCGGGTTGAAGATCTCCAGCCCCTCGAGAGAGACGTCCGGGCGGTCGTCGTCCAGGATTCTGCGCAAGCCGCGATATCCGATGCTGCGGGTGAGCCAACTGGTCGGATGGGGAACCACGCAGAACCCTCCCTGCTCGTGGACCATTTGGATCGTTCGTGCCAGGGGCAGGAGCATCCGAATGGGGTTCTCCAGGTCATAGGCCAGCAGGTGGCCCTCAAGGGTGGTGATCTCCATACCCACGATGAACTCGAAACGGTATTCGCCCTTGGCGACCAAATCCCTCGCGTCCCGGGCTCCATCGATCAAGTCATGATCAGTGATGGCGATGAGGTCCAGGTCGGTCTCGTGCTGGACGTACTCCAGTATCTCCTTCACACTGGCGACACCATCACCAGCGCCGCTGTGAATATGCAAGTCTGCCTTGCTTAGGGTGGAGTCAGCTTCCATGTGTCGCATCTCGCCAGATGGGGTACAGCATCAGCCATTGCTCGGGATATCGACTGATCCATTCTTCCATTCGAGCCACGACTTTTCGCACGTTGACTCGCACATCTCGCTGAAAGTCGCCGGTCTGCTCCAGCTCCAACGGAGGCTCTATCTGTATCAGGGAGCTATTGTCAGGCTGCCGGAGGGCGAAGCAGGTGGTGAGCATGGCTCCCGTTCGCAGTGCCAGCTGCACGTGACCGTCCGGAAGTCGCGCAGGCGCGTCGAAGAAGTCTACGAGGATTCCGCTGCGTGTGATGTCGCGATCCGCAGCTATGCCCACGGTCTCGCCTCTTCGCAAGGTGCGGTACACACCTAGCAGGGGGCCGTCAATTGGCAGTAGCCTGATCCGGTCACTGGCTCGAAGCTTGCAGACATACTGGTAGAGCTTCTCTGGCTTCAGGTGTTCAGCCGGAATGGTCATGTTGAGGTTCAGAGCAGAGGCGATCTGCCATAAGGCGTCGAAGGGGCCGAAATGGGCCGACACTAGGACTAGGCCTCGTCCACTCTCGAGAGCTTCCCCAAGGTGGTCGGCTCCCCGGATTGTAACGGTCGCGTTTGCCTCCTCCTCATCGAGCACATGTTTGTGGAAAAGGTCGAAGTAGTTCTTGGAAAGGTTGGCGAAAACCTCCAGCGCTGTAGCCGTGACACTGGCGTCATTCGCCTTTGCGCCGAAGACATGGGAGAGGTTCTCCTTGAGAGCCGTTGCTCCTGTCCGGCTGGCGTAGAAGGCAACACAGCCAGTCTTGGCAGCAAGCCAGTATCCGAAACGGCGAGGAATTCGGGGGCCGACAGAGCCGGCGACCCGGTAGAAGTAATAGGCGAGGAGAGACTGGCTCATGGCAACTCAGACTCTCGGAGCCACATGCGGCGGAACATGTACCATTGGTCCGGGTAGCGCCGGATCACGTCCTCTTGCAAGCTCACTATTCGCTGGGTGATGAACTGGATGTCTCGCTCGAGGTCGCCGGTGACGTCGAACTCCAAAGGGGGATAGATCTCACCTACGTAGTCGTTATCGGCGTTCCGAACCAGATAGCCGGTGACAATGCTGGCTCCTGTCCTGAGGGCCAAAGTTGCTGGACCGGCGGGCCAGGGTATTTGGCGGCCGAAGAACTCCACAGGCACCCCTTCGGCGGGAGGCAGAGGTCTATCGGTCACCAGCCCTACTGCCTCATTGCGGCGCAGCGCTTTGTAGACACGTTTGAGCGCGTACTCCATGGGGATGAGCTCGATCCCCAGTCTCGCGCGCAGGTCAATCGCCAGGCGGTTGATGTACTCATTGCCGACGGTCTCAGATACTGCACTTACCTTGTAGCCGCTACTCGCCAGGGCCGCACCTGCCACTTCCCAATTGCCGAGATGGATGCCTACGAGGAGAACGCCTTTGCCGCGTTCGAAGGCCTTGTCCAGGTTATCCCAGCCCGTGCCCTTTAGCCTATCCTGTAAGGCCGCGGGTTCGATAACGCTCACGCGGGCGAAGTCCACCAGCAATTTCATGTAGTTGCGAAAAGAGTTCCTTGCCGTACGCCTGACCGTCTTGGCGCTGGCCTCCGGGCCAAGGACGTGGCGCATGTTAGCGATGACGTTTCTCCTCCCGCTGGGCCAACATACGTACACCAAGTCGCCTAGGATGCTGGCTATTGAGTAGCAGAGCTTCAGCGGGAGGTGCTGTGCGAGGAAGAAGGGGGGCAGGATTAGCCAGTAGACGATCATGCAGTTTTGCCTGTCACCTCCTGCTCGCTTGTCGTGTCTTGCCGGCTGGCTCTACTTGCCCTGGATGAACTCCTCCACCATCCGGCGGGCCTCATCGTCGGTGTACTGCACTGGTGGTGTCTTCATGAAATACGCAGAGGGCCCTTGTAGCGTGCCACCGATGCCTCGATCGAGGCCCAGTTTGCAGCACCTCACCGCGTCGATCACCACACCCGCCGAGTTGGGCGAGTCCCAGACTTCCAGCTTCAATTCGATGTTCAGAGGAACATCGCCGAAGCTGCGCCCCTCCAAGCGTATGTGGGCCCACTTTCTATCTGTTAGCCAGGAGATATAGTCGCTGGGGCCGATGTAGATGTTGTCTTCCCCTATGTCGTAGTCCAACTGCGACGTGACAGCCCCGGTCTTGGAGATCTTCTTCGACTGGAGGCGAGCGCGCTCCAGCATGTTCCAGAAGTCCATATTTCCGCCCACATTCAACTGGCTCGTGCGCTCCAGTCTCACTCCACGGTCACGGAACAGCCTCGTCAAGACACGGTGCACAATGGTGGCCCCCACCTGCGACTTGATGTCATCGCCGATCATGGGCAGCTTGAATTCTTTGAAGCGGCTTTGCCAGTAGTCCTCACGGCCGATGAAGACGGGGATGCAGTTGACGAAACCGCAGCCAGCGGTGAGCACCTGTTCTACGTACCACTTGGTGGCCATCTCGCTGCCCACCGGCAGGTAGTTGACTACCACATCTGTCTTCGTTTCCTGCAGAATGCCCACAATATCCGACGTCTTGCCCGGAGCTTTCTTGATGACTTGCTTCAGGTACTTGCCAAGGCCATCGTGGGTCATTCCTCTGTGGACCGGGACTCCAAGGTTGGGGACATCCGCGAAGCGGCAGGTATTGTTGGGGTGGATGAAAATCGCCTCCGAGAGGTCCTTGCCAACCTTGTTGGCGTCGATATCGAAGGCAGCAGTGAACTC
>JABAOH010079069.1_pt2 | contig 11525 bp, 16 predicted proteins | sample 7062181 | NCBI WGS metagenome assembly JABAOH01 (sample SAMN14538630, study PRJNA623070) | marine sediment metagenome | biome: marine biome [ENVO:00000428]; feature: marine pelagic biome [ENVO:01000023]; material: deep marine sediment [ENVO:00002113]; isolation source: pool of 5 deep marine... | reverse complement strand
GGCGCCAAGATCAGCGGCAAGATCGATCTGATCGAAAACCTCCTGGATCGGGTGGATCGCCTCTGTATCGGGGGTGCCATGGCTTGCACCTTTCTTCGGGCGATGGGGCTCGAGACGGGCAAGTCACTGGTGGAGGATGATCTCGTCCCGGTGGCGGACGCTCTGTTGAAGCGGGCCGCTGACGCGCTGGTACTTCCCAGCGACGCCGTCGTGGCGCCAGCGCTCGAGCGCGGTGACCAGGCCCGGGAGGTGGGCGTGAAGGCGATTCCGCCGGAGGAGATGCTGCTCGACATCGGCCCCGCGAGCGCGAAGGAGTTCGCACGAGTCGTAAAGGGCGCGCGCACGGTTCTGTGGAACGGGCCCGTTGGCGCCTTCGAGCACGAGCCGTTCGACGCAGGGACCCGGATCGTGGCCCAGGCGGTGGCCGAAGCGACGCGAGGGGGAGCGATCAGCGTGGTGGGGGGCGGTGATAGCGCGGCCGCGGTCGCCGGTTTGGGCCTGGTCGACGAGATGACGCACGTCTCCACGGGTGGCGGCGCCACGCTCGAGTTTTTGGCGGGCAAGGAGCTGCCCGGCGTGGCGGTGCTCAGCGAGAGGGAGGCGTGATGGCGGGCCTGGCCAAACCCTTCTTCGGGGGCAACTGGAAGATGAATCACGGCCCTACGGCGGCCCGGGCCTTCGTGGAGACCTTCACTCCTCTCTGTCCAGCTCGTGACGACCGCACCGTTGTGTTCTTTCCCCCGGCGATCTCGCTGACGGAGTTCAAACGCGCCGCTGCAAAGCGCCGCGATCTGCAGCTGGGCGTCCAGGACGTCTATTGGGAGCCTGAGGGCGCGTTCACCGGATCGATCTCGGCAGCGCTGGCCAAGGATGCCGGCGCCCGGTTCGTTCTAGCCGGTCACTCGGAGCGCCGCCATGTCTTCGGCGACTCGGACGAGGACGTGGCCCGCAAGGTGAGAGCGATCGCCGACGAGGGTCTGATCCCGGTGCTCTGTGTAGGCGAGCGATTGGAGGAGCGCGAGCGGGGCGACGTAGAGACAGTGGTTCGGCGCCAGGTCGACCAGGGGCTCAGCCCACTCGCCCGCGAAGCGATCACCGACACCGTCATCGCCTACGAGCCGGTATGGGCGATCGGCACCGGACGGACTGCCAGCCCGGAGGATGCGACCGCGGTTCACCTGTTGATCCGCGGCCTCCTTGTCGACCGGGTGGGAGCTGACGCAGCCCGAGGAATCCCGATCATCTACGGGGGGAGCGTGAAACCCGCTAACATCGATGAGCTGCTCGGCGCCCCCGAGATCGATGGCGTGCTGGTCGGAGGAGCGAGCCTGAGCGCCGGCGATTTCGCTCGGATCTGCTCAGCGGCCCCGCGTTGACATCGATCGCCAGGTTCGGATATTTCAACGGTTAGCGCATACGACGTCAACGGCGGCCCGCCCCGGCGGGCGTGCCAACTAAGCAGAGCGGAAAAGCAGTGTACGGATTCATTCTGATGTTGCTGGTGCTGGACGCGCTCCTTCTTTGCCTGGTGGTGCTCTTGCAGTCGGGGAAAGGCGGCGGTCTCGCCGCCGAGTTCGGTGGCGCGTCGTCCTCGACCGATACGCTTCTGGGCGGCCGTCAGGCGGCCACCCTCCTGACGAAGGCGAGCTGGGTCACCGGTGGGGCCTTCATGGCTCTGGCGCTGTTGCTCGCCATCCTCTCGGCGCGGACGCGGGCGCCGACGTCGGTGCTGGAAGGGCAGCTGGCCCCACCGGCCACACAAGAACTGCCGACGCCGCTGCTCGAGCGTGAGCAACAGCCGGAGCAGGTCCTGGGGACGCAGCCGACCGGCGCCGAAGAAGAGCCGCAGCCGGCCAAACCGCCGGAGAAGTGAGACAGGCCGTGAGAACTGGGCCCGGGCGACTGGGCCCTTTCGTCATACGGCCCGGCGCGGGGGCGGCTCGGGGGGCGTGGGGTCCGGTTCGAACTCGAGTTCCGGCGGGAGGTCGAGGAACTCGAGCCAGCGTCCGCGTTCTTGCTGGGCTGCCAGCCATTCCTCGAATCCGGAGGGAACGAGCCCAGGTGATCGTTGCTGGCTGCGAGCGGCGCGGACGGCGAGCTGATTGGCGTACTCGTTCTTGGGATCTCCAGCGTGGCCTTTGACCCAGCGCCATTCGACACGGTGGCGGGCCGCGAGCCGAACCAGGTCGCCCCAGAGGTCGAGGTGTTCGATCCGTCCCCCTTTGCGCTTCCAGCCACGGCGGGCCCAGTCGTGAACCCACTCCTTCATCCCGCGGATCAGGTAGTTGCTGTCGGAGTAGAGGGCGACGCGCGACCGCCGCTTCAGAGCGCGAAGGCCTTCGATGGCGCTGCGCAGGGCCATGCGCTGGTTGGTGGTGTCGGGCTCGCAGACGTAAAAGTCGCGCCGTCTCCAGCCGCGGACCCGGTGAAACACCTCGATCAGACCGGCGGCGGCGCCCGGGGTGGCACGGTCGCTGAACTGGTTACCGAGACACGACTCATCTACGTGCAGATAGACGAGACCCTCGAACTCGGGCGCACTCATGATCCCTCAAACTAAACGGGACGGCGAGCGGGGGCGAAAGGGGCTCCTGGTTTTGGAGGACGGGACGATACTTCGCGGGCGTTTGGCGGGCCGCGACGACGAAGTTGCCCTCGGCGAAATCGTCTTCAACACGAGCCTCGCTGGCTATCAAGAAATCTTGACCGATCCGTCCTACGCAGGGCAGATCGTGACGATGACCGCCCCGCTCATCGGTAACTACGGCGTGACGGCGAAGGATGATGAGGCGACGCGCCCATGGGTCGCCGGTCTGGTCGTGCGCGAGCTGAGCTCCACCTACAGCAACTGGCGGGCGGAGAGCGCTCTTCAAGACTACTTGAAGCGCCACGGGATCACTTGCATCGAAGGCGTGGATACGCGCAAGCTCACGCGGCACATCCGCTCCGAGGGCGCGATGCGCTCGGCCATTGGGCCAGAGGAGATGGGTCCCGACGAGCTGGCGCGGCGGGTCATGGAACATCCGCGGATGGACGGCCTCGACCTGACGAACGTGGTCACGACCCGAGAGCCGTTCTACATCGCCGCCGAAGGCGAGCCGCGCTTCCGCGTCGCCGTCTACGATTTCGGCGTGAAGCGCCGTAGCCTGAGAAACCTCGCCGACCGTGGCTGCGAGCTGACCGTGTATCCCTCGACTACTCCCGTGGAGCAGGTGCTGGACTCGATACCGGACGGAGTGTTTCTCTCGAACGGGCCCGGTGATCCGGCCGCGGTTCCAGGCGTAGCGAATCTGATCGGCGCCCTGGCGCAGAAAGAGATCCCGGTTTTCGGGATCTGTCTAGGCCACCAGCTCATCTCGCTGGGTTTTGGGTCGGAGACCTTCAAGTTGCTCTACGGGCACCGGGGCGGAAACCACCCGGTACGCAATCTGGCAACCCGCCAGGTAGAGATCACCTCGCAGAACCATGGCTTCGCCGTGCGCGCCGAAGGGCCGAATGTGCCTGGGGCCCCGGATCTCGTCGCGACGCACGTGAACCTGAACGACGGAACGCTGGAAGGGGTCCGGCATCGTAGTCTGCCGATCCTGGCGGTGCAGTACCACCCGGAGTCAGCGCCGGGGCCGCACGACAGCCGCTACCTGTTCGATGAGTTCGTGAAGCTGATGAAAAAGGGTCCGGGCCGAGCTTGACTTAATCGTTCCTACGCTTTAACTTAGGCGCCCACCTCCTCCCCGTTCATCGTTCCTTGACGGTACACCGGAGTGCTCGTCCCTAGGTAATGGAAGCCGGGAAAAAAAGTCCCCGTACGTGGTGGGTCGCCTTGGTTGTGGTGGCGGTCGTCGCTGTCTTCACAGCGGGGCTGGTCCTGGTCGTTTACACCGCGAGGCCGGGCGACGGCATGGCGGTGCTGGGCGCAGGCCGGATCGCGGTGTTGCCGTTGCGAGGCCTGATCGTTGAAAACCACCTCGTGCTTCGCCAGCTGCGGGACTACCGGGACGACGGGTCGGTCAAAGGATACGTGCTTTGGGTGAACTCGCCCGGCGGTGTCGTCGCCCCTTCGCAAGCGATCTTTCGCGAGCTGGGACGGATTCGAGAGCGGGGTCAGCCGGTGGTGGCCGCGATCGGCTCGGTGGGGGCTTCAGGGGCGTATTACGCGGCCCTGGGCGCCGACAGCATCCTGGCGATGCCAGGCTCAATGGTGGGGTCGATCGGCGTACTGATGGAGTTTCCCGTCGCCGAGGAATTGCTCGACAAGGTCGGCCTGAAATTCGAGGTCATCAAGAGCGCGGAGCACAAGGATATCGGCTCTCCCTACCGGCAGGCGACGGAGGCGGATCGCGCCTTGCTCCAGCGCGTCGTGGACGATGTCTACGATCAGTTCGTCGAGGCGATCGCGGAAGCGCGGGACCTGCCGCGCGATTCGGTCCTCAGTATCGCGGACGGGCGGGTGCTGTCGGGTCGGAGCGCTGTCGAGTACGGTCTCGTGGACGGTGAGGGGGATCTGAAGGACGCCATCGCGATGGCCGGCACCATGGCAGGACTCGGGCCGGAACCGCGCACGGTACTCCGTGAGGAGCGCCGACGCGTTACCTGGTTCGACCTTTTTACCTCGCTCGCCCGCTGGGCGGGAGGTCGTGAGGAGGCTGCGCTGCTCGCGCGTATCGTTCAGGGTGCGGATTTCGATCCGGGCCCGCGGCTCATGTATCTGCTTCGCTACCCCTAGAGGTGAGCACGAGCCTTGCCGCAACGAGTTTTTCTCTTCGTTTCTTGATGTCGATCGACTGCTGGAGGAAGGGATGACCAAGGCCGATTTGGTCGAGCAGGTCGCGCAGGCGATAGGGCCGGGAATTACCAAAAAGGACTGCGCCGCTGTCGTAGACGGGTTCCTCAACGCCATCCGGCAAGCTCTCGCCAATGGCAACCACATCGAAATCCGAGGGTTCGGCACCTTCAAGGTGCGCCAGCGGCGCTCGCGAGTGGCTCGCAACCCGAGGACGGGGGAGCCGGTCCGCGTCGAGGCGCGGGCGGTACCCGTGTTCAAGCCCTCGAAAAACTTCAGGGCCCAGGTTGCGGGAGAGGTCGAAACGCCCGTTCGGAGCTTTTAGAGTCGATCGGCCAGCGCCCCCGCCGAACCCGCCCACAACCATCAGTGAGGAGAAAGGTGCGGATTGAATGACGAGAGAGTCTCTCGTATCCCTGTCGCCTGAAGCCGTCCTCGACCTCGCGAAGCTGTTCTTCACCGACGCGGTCTCCGGGTACGCCGGATCGCTGGTCGAGGAAGGCGAGGGTTTTGCACGCTTCCAAACCTTCCGCGGTCACCTGGCGATCTCGGCGTCGCGCGATGGTGAGCTGACCCATGTGCGCTGTTCGACGCTCCGCTACCACCCCTCCATCGGGAAGTTTCTGACGCTGCTCGAGACCGAGTCGGCGGCTCCGCCCGCCTGAAGCAGGTCCCCCGGCTCTTGCCGACCGGACTCCCAAGCACCTAGGATTCTGGCATGCCGCCGCGGACTGATACCCAGACGGCGATATGCGTGCGATCGCTGTTCTTCGCCTCCTACCGAGACCTGTTGGGGGTCGAAGAGCTGGAGATCGTGCTGCCCAAGCGCTCCAGCGTCCGGACGCTGATCGAGGCCGTCAGGGCCCGGCCCGGCGGCGCTGCGCTTCCCGAGGCGGTGGTGGTGGCCGTCAACCGCGACTACGCGGCGGCGGACACGATCCTGGCCGATGGAGACGAGGTGGCGTTCATCCCACCCGTGGCGGGCGGATGAGTGTGTACTGCCGCATCACGGCGGATCCGATTGACAGCCTGGCGCTGATGCGCCACGTGCGCCGCGACGTCGACGGCGCCGTGATCCTGTTCACCGGAGTCGTGAGAAACCACGACGGCGGACGTCGCGTGACCGGCCTGCGCTACGAGGCGTATGAGGCGATGGCCACGGGAAAGATCAGCGAGATCTGTGAGGTGGTGCGCGGCCAATTCGCGGTGAGCGACATCGCCGTCGTGCACCGCACCGGCGATCTCGAGGTCGGTGACATCAGCGTGGCGATCGCCGTCGCCGCGCCGCATCGTGACGAAGCGTACAAAGCGTCCCGAGAGGTGATCGAACGCCTCAAGCGTGAGGTGCCAATCTGGAAACGGGAGCGCTACGCCGACGGGGAAGAGGTATGGCTGGAGGGCGCAGCACCGCGCCCCTCCAAGGCCGACTGACCCTCTGCGCCACGGGGTTGTTCAACCGCTTTAATCACTTGCCCAGGCACGCTTTGTGCCTTAGGTTGCCGCGCGAAGTCCTTTCACGCACCTAGCCCCATAACCTGCAAGCCCGCGGAGTCCGGCGGGCGGCCAGTGTAGNNGTGTGGTATGGTTGAGCGAATTACGGTCGTCGGTGCGGGACACGTTGGCGCGACGCAAGCTCTCCGGCTCGCCGAAGCGAATCTCGCCCGCGAAGTGGTGCTCATCGACATTCTAGAAGGTATCCCCCAGGGCAAGGCGCTCGATCTTTACGAGTCGGGGCCGATTGTCGGGTTTGACACGCGAGTCGTCGGATCCAACAGCTACGACGCGACATCGGAGAGCGACATCGTTGTCATTACGGCCGGAATCCCGCGCAAGCCGGGGATGAGTCGCGACGATCTGCTGGCCACCAACGCGCGTATCGTGCGCGATGTCTCTCAGAAGGTCCGAGAAGCGAGCCCCAAAGCCATCTGTATCGTCGTCTCCAACCCTCTCGATGTCATGTGCTACGTGGCGAAAGAAACGACGGGGTTCCCGGCGAATCGCGTCTTGGGGATGGCCGGTGTCCTGGATACGGCGCGCTACCGCACGTTCATCGCGGAGCGGCTGAAAGTCAGTGTGGAGGACATCCAGGCGCTGGTGCTCGGGGGGCACGGGGACACGATGGTACCGCTGGTGAGCTACACGACGATCAGCGGCATCCCGCTGACCCAGTTCCTCGACAAGAAGGAGATCGATGGGTTGATCGAGCGCACCCGCAAGGGCGGCGCGGAGATCGTCGGCTACCTGAAAGAGGGAAGTGCCTACTACGCGCCGTCCGCGGCCGTGGCCCAGATGGTGGAAGCGATCGTCCACGACAAGAAGAGAATCCTGCCGTGCGCCGCCTGGGTGGAAGGTCAGTTCGGGATCTCCGACACGTACCTGGGCGTGCCCTGCAAGCTGGGGCGAGCGGGGGTGGAAGAGATCATCGAGGTGGAGCTGAGCAGCGTAGAGAAAGCCGCGCTGGAGAAGTCAGCGGAACACGTCCGCGGCACGATTAGTAAGCTGAGGGAGTTGATGTAAGCTGGAATGCCAAACCCGAGGCGCCCCGCGCCTCGGACACCAACTGTCGGAGCTTAGATGAACTCCTACACTATGAGCTTCAAGGAGGCGGTGAAGTACCGGGGCGGGGTGAGCATGTGGGCCTGGGCGCTGCACCGACTCACCGGCCTGGGCGTGGCGCTTTTTCTTGCCATCCATATCTTCGAGACCTTTATCATTGTCCTGGGGCCCGAAGCCTACAACGAAGCGCTCGCCACCTACAACACGGTCGCGTTCAGAATCGCCGAAATCGCGCTGCTCTTCGCGGTTCTTTATCACGCGGTCAACGGTATACGGATCACCATCCAGGACCTGTGGCCGGCGCTTTGGCGTTACGAGCGCGCGCTCATCTGGGCCAGCGCGGTGTTGATCGTGGGCGTTTTCGCGCCACTGGCCGTTTGGGGGCTGCTGCCCGTGTTCAGAGGGGAGCTTTAGCAGATGGCCACCTATCCGGGCGCGCAGCCGATCGGTCGCTTCGAGACGATGTCTTGGCTGTTCATGCGCGTCTCGGGGATCGTTTTGCTGTTCATGGCGGTAATTCACCTGGTGATCATGCACTACGGGATTGGCGTCGAGAACTTGACCTTCGACGTCGTCGCCGAGCGTTGGGCCAACCCCTGGTGGCGGCTCTACGATTTCTTTCTGCTCGGCCTGGCCTGGACCCACGGTGTGAACGGGGCTCGCATCGTCATCTCCGATTACGTGCGGCCCCGAGGCTGGCGTTTTCTGGCCCATACCTTTCTTGCCGCCGTCTACGTGGTGCTCCTGGTCATGGGCGCTTATGCGATCTTGACCTTCAACGTCATGGCCTAAATGTCGACCCGCATAGAGCTTCACCAATTCGATGCCGTCGTCGTCGGCGGCGGTGGCGCCGGCCTGGCCGCCGCCGTGTTTCTCGCCCGACAGAGCAACCTTCGCACGGCCGTGGTCAGTAAGCTGTACCCGACCCGCTCCCACACCGGCACGGCCCAGGGGGGTATCGGCGCCGCCCTCGGTAACTGTGATCCCGAGGGTGACCGCTGGGAATGGCACATGTTCGACACGATCAAAGGGAGCGACTACCTGGCCGACCAGGACGCAGTCGAGGTCATGTGCCGGGACGCGGTCGACGTGGTGTACGAGCTCGAACACATGGGGCTACCGTTCAGCCGCACCGAGGAGGGCCGTATCGCCCAGCGGCGCTTTGGCGGTCATACGATGAACTTCGGCGGAGCGCCGGTGCACCGCTCATGCTACGCGGCCGACCGTACGGGCCACATGATCTTGCAGACACTTTACCAGCAGTGCATCAAACATGCCGTCGAGTTCTTCGATGAGTTTCACGTCGTCGATCTGCGGATGGACGGGCGACGCTGTCAGGGTGTAGTCGCCGTGGAGATCCGCACCGGCACGCTGCACTTCTTCCAGGCGAAGGCGGTGCTGTTCGCCACCGGCGGCTGGGGGCGCATGTTCCAGATCACGTCCAACGCCGTGACGCTCACGGGCGACGCGGCGGCGCTGGTCTGGCGGCGCGGCGTGCCACTGGAGGACATGGAGTTCTTCCAGATCCACCCCACCGGGATCTACAAGCTGGGGATCCTGATCACCGAGGGGGTGCGGGGGGAGGGTGGCGTCCTCAGGAACAAGGACGGGGAACGCTTCATGGAGCGCTATGCGCCCAGCCTCAAAGACCTGGCCTCCCGGGACGTGGTCTCGCGAGCGATCTATCGCGAGATCGCCGAGGGGAAGGGGATCGGAGGCAAGCGCTACGTTCACCTCGACGCGACCCATCTCGGACGTGACATTATCGAGACGCGTCTGCCCGACATCGCCGACTTCTGTCGGACCTACATCGGGGTCGACCCCAGCCAGGAACCGATGCCGGTTCAGCCCACGGCTCACTACGCCATGGGCGGTTTGCCGACCGACATCGACGGCCGAGTGTTGTTCTCGGCGGACGGCACGCCAACGGACGGTCTCTACGCAGCCGGCGAATGCGCCTGCGTTTCGGTCCACGGCGCCAACCGTCTGGGCACGAACTCGCTTCTCGACCTGGTCGTCTTTGGCCGTCGGGCCGGGCTCCATATGGGCGCCTACGCCGCGGGAGTCGAGTTTGGCTCGCGACCGGCGGACCCGGCTGCGCCCGCGCTCGAGGCGCTAGAGCGCATCCGTCAGGGGAGCGGCGAGCGGGCGGCGACCCTGCGCGAGGAGATGCAGACGGTGATGACCGAGCACGTGTCCGTGTTCCGAGAGGCCCCCGGGCTCGATCAGGCGGTCAGCAAGCTGCGTCAGCTGCGCGAGCGCTTCAACGACCTGCATATCGACGATAAGGGATTCAGCTTCAACCTCGATCTGTTGGAAGCCTTCGAGCTGGGTTGCCTACTCGACTGCGCTTATGCCACCGCCGTATCGGCTCTGAATCGGACCGAGAGTCGCGGTGCCCATAGCCGGGAGGACTTTCCCGAGCGCAACGACGATGAATGGCTCAAGCACACCTTCGTGCATCTGAGGCCGGACGGGGAAGTCGAATTCACCTACAAGCCGGTTACGATCACGAGGTTCCAGCCGAAAGAACGAGTTTACTGATAGAGGATGCGAATGCGAGTCCGCTTCGAGATCAAGCGATTCAATCCAGAGGTTGACAAAGCTCCTTATTTCAAGTCCTACGACGTTGAAATGGATGAGACCGACCGAGTGCTGGACGGTCTCAATGAGATTCGTTGGCGCCTCGATGGGACTCTGGCCTTCCGACGGTCCTGCGAGCATGGTATCTGCGGCTCGGACGCCATGCGGATCAATGGACGCAATCGGCTCGCCTGTAAGACCCTCGTCCGCGAGGTCGGCGCGCAAGTACGCGTGGAGCCCATCCTGGGCTTTCCGGTTCTGCGCGACCTGATCATCGATCAGGATCGCTTCTTCCGGAATTACCGCCACGTCCTCCCTTATCTTATCAACGATGATCCGGCGCCGTCGCGTGAACGGCTGCAGAGCCCCAAGGAACGAGCGCGCTTTGACGACACCACGAAGTGCATCCTTTGCGCCGCCTGCACGACGGCATGCCCGTCCGCTTGGGCCGATGAATCGTTCCTTGGGCCCGCGGCGCTCGTTCAGGCTCACCGCTTCATCTTTGACAGCCGGGACCATGGGGCAAAGGAGCGGTTGGCCAGGCTCAGCGGCCGGGACGGTGCCTGGGGCTGCCGAACCATTTACAACTGCACTCAGGCTTGCCCCCGCGATATCCAGGTGACCCGCGCCATCGCCGAGGTCAAGCGGGCGGCGATCTTGAGGGGGCCTTAAAGCGTCTTGTCGGCTCAGGCGCCTAACCCTTTAAGCCTTTTAGAGATGCTGGTGTCCATCTCAACCAGCCTCGGTACTGTGCCTTCCCGGGCCGCCTGGGAGGGGTAGCGTGAGCTACCTCCAGTTCCTCATCCAGTGGTACAACTGGCCCTACATGGCCGCGCTGCTACTCGCGGCGCTCTCGCTGTTTCCGTCCACGATATTGGATCGAAGCGGCCGCGTGGTGGGCCGGCGGCTGGGATTCGAGAGGGTGTCGGGGCGGACGACGTTGCGGACGTTCGCTCTGGCTTTTTGCGTCGTGGGTCTGACGATCAACGGTGCTCTGCACGACTACTGGCCGTCGGCGCAGGAGAGAGGGTTCATCCCTGGGCTGATATTGACGACGACGCTGGCGGCGCTGTTCACACGTGCGCTTGGCCGCTCTTTGGAACGACATTTCCCCGAGATCAAGGCGGTAGGTTGGGGTTCACCGAACCTCAGCGGGCAGGAGGGTCGGGTGGTCAGTCGCCTCGTGAGTCCCGATTATCGAGCCGGACGGGCGCAGGTCATGGTCGAGGACGAGGAGACTCTTCACATGGTCCTGATCAAGACGCGGGAAGGCGAGATCCCCTATGGCGCCACGGTGGTCTTGGGTGAATATGATGACAGCGACGGGCGCTATTACGTCGAGCTACCAGACGAGGCGCCCGCTGGCTGAGTCGATTTCGATCTGTGATCGTGAGCTGTTGGTCCCTGGGTTCCCAGCGACATGAAACGGTTCGCATTCTCTGTCTTACCAGGTATCGTGGCTCTGGTGCTGCCGATCGCCGGTTGCGGTGACCGCGAGACCGAACGCGAGGCCGTGGGCCTCACCCGCGCCGCCTTCGATGCGCGTCTGCGCTTTCTTTCGAGTGACCTTCTGAAGGGTCGGGCCGCGGGGACGTTGGGCGCTGAT
>JABAOH010115591.1_pt6 | contig 11527 bp, 11 predicted proteins | sample 7062181 | NCBI WGS metagenome assembly JABAOH01 (sample SAMN14538630, study PRJNA623070) | marine sediment metagenome | biome: marine biome [ENVO:00000428]; feature: marine pelagic biome [ENVO:01000023]; material: deep marine sediment [ENVO:00002113]; isolation source: pool of 5 deep marine... | reverse complement strand
ATGGCGTGTGAGGGAGCGATACTTATTGTAGACGCCTCTCAGGGTGTGGAGGCCCAAACGGTAGCAAACGCATATATGGCTGCTGACTCCGGGCTTGAGCTGGTTCCTGTGATCAACAAAATTGATCTGCCTGCTGCCGACCCTGAAAGAGTACAGGGCGAGATTGAGGATGTGATCGGAATACCGGCCGACGAAGCTATACTCGCAAGCGCTAAAGAGGGGATCGGGACAAAGGACATTCTCGAGTCAATTGTAAGACACGTGCCTCCCCCGCCCGATAAATCAAAAGAGGCGCTCAAGGCGCTTATTTTTGACAGCTGGTTTGATTCGTACCAGGGCGTTGTAATGCTTATTCGCGTCTTCGAAGGGAAAGTTAAAACCGGCGAAGAGATAAAATTTATGTCCACCGGCAAGTCCTATGAGGTAAGAACCCTCGGTATTTTCTCACCGAGGGCTAGCGAAGTGGATGTGTTAGCTACCGGTGAGGTCGGATTTGTAACGGCATCGATAAAAGAGATCAATGAAGCAAAAGTAGGAGACACTATAACGTCTTTGGCAAGGCCCACTGACAAGCCGCTTCCGGGGTTCAGGGAGATGAAGCCGATGGTATTTAGCGGTCTCTACCCCATTGATTCAGTTGACTACGATAAGTTAAAAGAGGCTTTAGAGAAGCTTGCCCTTAATGACTCGTCTTTGGTTTATGAGCCAGAGACATCCGTTGCACTCGGGTTTGGATTCAGGTGCGGCTTTCTTGGGCTGCTTCACATGGAGATAGTAAAAGAGAGGCTCGAGAGAGAGTTTGAGCTTGAGCTGATATCCACTGCACCTACAGTAATATATAAAACAACTGATAAAAACGGGGAGGTATCATACGTAGATAATCCTAGTGATCTCCCTTCTCCGGATAAGATGGAGTTAATTGAGGAGCCGTATGTGCTGGTCTCTGTACATACCCCAAGTAAATATCTTGGGGCAATATTCGATCTATGCATTAAAAAACGGGGCACTCAGCGTGATATAAAATATGTCACTGAAGATAGAGTAATCGTAGAATATGAAATTCCTCTCTCAGAGATTGTCTATGACTTCTATGACAAACTAAAATCGGTATCCCGCGGCTATGCATCGATGGACTATGAGCCTATCGGATATCTAGGCTCTAATTTGATAAAGCTTGATGTGCTCGTTAACGGTGAGGTTGTGGATGCGCTCTCAATCATTGTGCACAAGGACAGGGCTTATGAAAGAGGAAGAGAGCTTATACAAAAGCTCAGATCGCTAATACCGCGCCAGCTCTATGAGGTAATAATTCAGGCATCCATCGGAAGCAGAATTATTGCCAGGGAATCAGTGAAAGCGGTAAGGAAAGATGTTACTGCAAAGTGCTACGGCGGAGACATAACCAGAAAAAGGAAGCTTCTTGAGAAGCAAAAAGAAGGTAAGAAGCGCCTTAAACAGGTAGGTAATATTGAGATTCCTCAGGAAGCATTCCTGGCAGTACTTAAGACCGGTGAATAAAATTATCTATTTGGAACCGACATCATCATCTCTGTTATGGCATATGTGGCGCCGCTCACGGCCTTCGGGTCTGTTGCGACATTTATAAGCGAAGGCACCCCGGAACTGGCAGCACGCTCTATGGCCCCCTTCAGCTCGCGCGGGTCATCTACAAACTCCCCATAGCCCCCCAGCACTTCTACGATTTTATGAAACGGTGTCAGTCCTAAATCCACGCCTACCTTAGGCCGCTTTTTACCGTATGTGATCTCCAGCTGATGCTTGGTCATACCCCACGCCTCGTCGTTGCATACAACCGCTACAAACGGAATTTTGTGGCGGATTGCAGTATCAAACTCCATAAAGTTCATCCCCACTGCCCCGTCGCCGCTGATTAAAGCAACCTGTTTTTCAGGACGGGCTACTTTTGTGCCTATTGCAAAGGGCACACCCACTCCCATGCACCCAAGAGGACCGCCTTTTACATAATGACCCGGATGATCTACCGGGTAATGCCCGTCAGTCCAAGCCTGTGTGTCGCCGCCATCGATGACAACTATCCCGTCCTCTCCTAGAACTTCTTTTACTGCCTGCCCGACCCTAACGGGGTGTATCGGCTTTTTGTTGGATTTTCTTAACTTCTCACCCTTCGCCTGTTCCTTATTCCGCAAACTCTCAGCTTTTTTGAACCATGGCTTATAGTTGAGCTTAATTGAGTTTTCTTGTATGAAGCTTGAAGTTTTTCTAAGCAAACTGCCTAAATCGCCTACAATTCCTAAATCAGCAGGCCTGTTTCTGCCTATCTCCCCTGAATCGATATCAACCTGAACGACTTTGGCTTTGGGATTAAAGGTTCGTCCAAACCCTATATATAAGCTAAGCCTTATGCCCAGCAGAATAATAAGGTCTGCTTCCGATGTGATTTTTCTAAACCCGTTTGGAGCAGATGCGCTTGCCGGGCCAAAGCACTGCGGGTGTGCATCTGAGACGATCCCTCGTCCGAAATTCAATGTGAAAAGGGGTATTTTTGCGCTTTCGATGAAATCCTGAATTTCTTTATGAGCCCCTGAGTACCACGAGCCGCTTCCTGCTATAGCCACAGGTTTCTTTGCTTTCTTCAGCAGTGATATGAAATCCTCAATAATGCCATCTGGGGGCTCAGACTTTGATGAAGGAATAAGTACGTTATAGCTTGATAATTTCTTTTCATCACATTTTGGATATAGAACCTCATATGACATTCCCAGATATACGGGCCCGGGTCTGTCAGATACGGCTCTTTTGTATGCGTTGCTCACATATTCCGGAATCCTAAGAGGATCATAAACCGTGCGCGCCCATTTGGTGATGGGAGCCGCCATAGCCACCTGGTCTATCTCCTGAAGAGAGAGCCTGTCGTTTTCCTCTACTCCGGATCTGCCAGAGACAATAATAAACGGCGCGTTTGACATATGAGCCCCTGCTACACCGGTAAGCGCATTCGTAAACCCGGGGCCGGCGGTAACGAGACACACCCCGGGGGTCCTGGACACCCTGCCGTAGGCATCGGCAGCCATTGCAGCACCCTGCTCGTGATGGGTATCTACAATTCTTATCCCAAGCCTTTGACATGCATCGTAGATGGGGTTTATATGGCCTCCGGCAAGAGAAAAAATATCTCTCACACCCAAATCATGAAGCGCCCTTGCGACAAGGTAGCCCCCTTGGACTTTTGCCATGCTGTATCCTCCTTGAATCCTGAAATAACTATCTCACAATTAATAAAACAAAACAACCGCCTGAATCGGCAACACATACATAATGTGTTAGACTAAAACTCTAAAATTAAGGAGGTATTTCATGTCGGATCAAGAGAAAGAACAGGGTCAAGGTCAAGGCGAAGTCCAGATGGACAGCCTTCAGAATTCAATCCTCATGGCTTTCAACATGGGTGTACAGTTTAACCAGCAAACTCAAGGTACAAAAAGTGTTACAGAAGTTGTTGGTGAGATAGGTCATTCGATTTATAGCAACCTGCAACAGGTGTATGGAGAGAAAATGCAGGATGACCTGCTGCGTGCAAATACTGAGTATTTTCTTCAAATAGCTTTGATGGGTTACATCGTGCCTTCAATATGTGCATTTGATGAAGATTTCAAAAACAGACTCCTTCAATTAATAGAGATGAGAGCTAAGAAAACTGAAGGCGAACAAACAAGCGGAAGCATTATAACCACATAGGGTAACCATATGGGCCACGAAGTCCTTGGAGGAAAGGAAAAGGTAAAGGTTGCCGTTGTTCAGGCCTCTCCGGTTTTTATGGATAAAGAGAGGACCATTGAAAAGGCTTGCAGTCTCATAAAAGATGCTGGCAATAACGGGGCGGAGCTTATAACTTTTTCTGAATCCTACATACCCGGCTACCCGGCATACTACACAGTTGGATATGAAACCCCCCCGCATGAATGGACCGATTTTATGATCGCTCTGCAGGATAACTCTATTCGTATACCAAGCGAAGACACAAGAGCGCTCGGAGAAGCTGCAAAACAAGCAGGAGCTTACGTTGTAATGGGTTGCAACGAGCTCGACGACAGACCCGGCAGCCAGACGGTCTACAACAGCCTGCTGTTCATAGATAAGGGCGGCGAGATAATGGGAAGGCACAGGAAAATCATGCCTACATATACGGAGAGAATCTACTGGGGACAGGGAGATGCAAGCGATATTAAAGTATTTGATACGGATATAGGCCGCATCGGGGGTCTGATCTGCTGGGAAAATCATATGACTCTTGTAAGAGCCGCTATGATACACAGGGGGGAAGAGTTTCACATTGCAGTATGGCCAGGGAACTGGCGGAGGGGTGAAGAAAAACTTCTTACGGCGGACACAAGCGAGGGAGGAATTAACTGCAACGTGCAGGCTCTTATAAAGGTGCATGCTTTTGAGGCGGGAGCTTTTGTGCTATCGGGCTGCGGGTATCTGGATTCAGACGATTTCCCGGAGAAGTGGCATAAAATTAGAGACGGGGAGCACATAAATTATGACTGGGCCAAAGGCGGAAGCTCAATTGTGAACCCTGCCGGAAGATACCTGGCAGAGCCGAACTTTGAGAAAGACGCAATCCTATATGCAGAATGCTATGCAAATCAGATAAAGGCGGTAAAAGCGGTCTTTGACTCACTAGGGCATTACTCCAGATGGGACGTGGCGCAGCTCGCGATCAGGAAAGACGGATGGGAGCCCGAGTTTGATCTTACTGATGCAAAGCTAAAGAAAATCTCCGAGCAGTATGAAATCAGCATTGAAAACCTGGAATCTATAATTGAGGAGCTCTCCGAGAGCACTCAAAATTAAACAAGCCCGCCATTAAGAGGCAAGCTCATTCATCTGAGAATTCAGCTCACCCTCTATTATTGATTTTATTTCCTCAAGCTTATCATTATCCTGAGCTTCAAATCTAAGCACCAAGGCCGGCTGCGTGTTTGATGCTCTGATTAAACCCCAGCCATAGGGGAACTCAATCCTCACTCCGTCGATATCTATAACCTCATGGGTTTCACTTAGATTGGTTTTTACTCTCTCCACGAGCTCAAACTTAATCTCCTCCGGGCATTCAAGCCGTATCTCTGGGGTTGATACGGAATGCGGGATGTCCTCTAGAAGCTCAGATACCCTTTTTCCGGTATTGGAGATAATCTCGAGCAGCCTCAAAGCAGCATATAGAGCGTCGTCGTAGCCGAAGAACTTGTCTGCAAAAAATATGTGCCCGCTCATCTCGCCTGCCATTTTCGCCTCTTCCACCTTCATTTTGTTTTTGATAAGCGAGTGCCCCGTTTTCCACATGATTGCCTCTCCGCCCGCCTCTTCAATACCTCTGAACAGCCGGGTTGAGCATTTAACATCCCCGATAAATTTTGCCCCCTGCTCTCTAGCTAGAATATCCCTTGCAAATATTAAAACGAGCATATCTCCCCAGATAATCTCCCCTCTCTCGTCAATAACACCGATCCTGTCGCCGTCCCCGTCAAAACCAAGTCCCACTTGAAGTTTATTGTTCTTAACCGTATCTATTAACTCTGCTAGGTTCTCTTCAACCGTTGGGTCCGGATGGTGATTTGGGAATGTGCCGTCGGGGGTTTCATACAACTCAACCACCTCGCACCCGAATTCTCGAAAAACCTCGGGGCCTATAATTCCTATCATGCCGTTTCCGTAATCGGCAGCAATACGGAGCCCTGGTTTAATATTTAGATTGTCTTTTAGGAATTTGATATATTCGGCTCTTATATCAGCCTGCTTTACCTCGCCTGAGCCGGCAGCGAACTCCCCTTTCTCCGCAATTTGTCTTAGTTCCTGTATCTGCTCGCCGAAGAGTGAGCTCTGCCCTGCTGAGAGCTTGATCCCGTTGTACTCCCCGGGGTTATGACTTGCAGTGATCATAACACCTCCGTCGACTTCCGGGCTGTACAAGGAGAAGTAAAGCATCGGAGTTGAAACCATTCCTATCTCAATCACATCAAGCCCTGTTGAATTAATACCTCTTGCGACAGCCTGGGATAGTTCCGGTGAGCTTAGCCTGCAGTCTCTCCCCATAGCGATAGTCGATGCACCCAGTTTTTTCATATAGGTGCCGTATGCTTTTCCGATGGCCTCGAAAACACCTTCGTCGATATCCTTTCCTGTGATACCTCTGATATCGTATTCTCTGAATATTCCGGGATTGATATTCACTTTGGCTTGCTCCTCCGTATGATTAATAGACTGCAAATAATTTGAAGAAAAATAATACAGTACTGAGACCACATTTAAAGCACCGGCTTGACTTTAAAATTCCCCCCTTTTATTCTTTCTCCCCATGATTTCTCCTTCGTTTACTGAATTTAAGAAAAAACTAAAAAAAGGGAACTTAATTCCGGTCTGGCAGGAGGTGCTGGCGGATTTTGACACCCCGGTCTCTGCATTCAAGAAGATAGAGAAGGGAAAGTACTCTTTTTTGCTTGAGAGCGTAGAGGGAGGAGAAAAATGGGGGAGATACAGTTTCTTAGGCTCGGAGCCCACCGTCATTTTCAAATCCAAGAATGGAAATATTGAAATAACGGAACACGGACGGACCAAGAAGTCTAAGGGAGACCCTATTGATGCCCTAAGGAACTTATTATCCAGGTACAAGCCGGTAAGCGACCCTGAGCTCCCAAGGTTTCACGGGGGAGCAGTGGGATATTTTAGCTATGACATAGTTAGACATGTTGAAGATCTGCCTGAGTTAGGAGTAGACGACTTAGGACTCTGGGACGCGCTCTTTATGATCACCGNNAGATAATCTGCAACGCCTTTGTGCCGGACCAAAAAAATGTGATAAAAGCCTACGATCAGGCTGTTAAAAAAATTGAGGACATAGTCAGAAAGCTCAGAAAACCTGTAAGTCTGTATAAGAGCAGGAAACAGGTGAAAAGAGGGTCCCCCAAGCTCAAATCTAATTTTAAGCCCGAAGATTATAAGAAAGCTGTAAGGAAAACCAAAGAATACATTAAAGCTGGGGATATAATTCAGGCGGTAATTGCGCAGAGGTGGAAGACAAAGCTCGACGTCGACCCTTTTGACTTGTACAGATCGCTCAGAGTACTCAATCCCTCACCATATATGTTCTATTTGAATACTAAAACCGAGACTCTTGTTGGCTCATCCCCTGAGGTAATGGTAAGGGTTGAGGACGGGCAGGTGGAGAGCCGTCCGATTGCGGGCACTAGACCAAGGGGTAAGACAGAGAAAGAGGATTTAAAGCTTGAGAAAGAGTTGCTTGCCGACCCTAAAGAAAGGGCTGAGCATATAATGCTTGTGGATCTGGCCCGAAATGATCTTGGACGTATCTCCGACACGGGCACTGTGAAGGTCGATGAGCTTATGATAATTGAGCGCTACTCTCATGTAATGCATATCGTGTCGAATGTAATATCTGATCTAAGCAGGAAAAAAGACGCTTTTGACGTCTTAAAAGCGACGTTCCCCGCGGGTACTCTATCCGGCGCGCCAAAAGTAAGAGCAATGGAAATAATAGAGGAGATGGAGCCGGGAAGAAGAGGAGCATACGGAGGGGCGGTAGGGTATTTTAGCTTCTCAGGCAATATGGATACCTGTATTACCATTAGAACTTTTGTGATTAAAGACGGGGAGATAAACATCCAAGCGGGCGCGGGAATTGTTGCTGACTCCAAGCCACAGAAGGAATACGAGGAGTGCGTTAATAAAGTAAAAGCTCTCCTAAGAGCTATTGAAGTCACAAAGTCAGGTTTATAATAGATAGAAAATGATATTAATGATAGACAACTACGACTCTTTTACTTATAACCTTGTTCACTATCTGGCTGAGCTGGGCGAAGAGGTCGTAGTGTATAGAAACGATAAAATCGAGCTTGAGGATATAGGCAGGATAGACCCTGACATGATGGTAATATCCCCAGGCCCATGCACGCCTAAAGAAGCAGGGATCTCAGTGGATGCTATAAGAGAGTTTGCCGGACGAATGCCGATTCTCGGAGTCTGCCTGGGTCATCAATCAGTTGCTTATGCCTACGGCGCCGAGATCGTAAGAGCTGACAGACTACTACATGGAAAAACCTCAGAAATTCATCATGACGGTAAAACTATTTATAAAAACATTCCTGACCCCTTCGAGGCAACGCGCTATCACTCGCTGCTTGTAAATAAAAAATCACTTCCCGATTCATTTGAAATTACCGCTTGGACAGATGAGGGTGAAATTATGGGGATAAGACATAAAGAACATTTGATTGAGGGCGTGCAATTTCATCCTGAGTCAATTCTAACCAAGCACGGAAAAGACCTGCTCAAGAATTTCATCGGTATTGCTAAGAAAAAGTAATCTCTTTTAAATTTAGAGATTGATCGCGCGTTCACACTTGGTTAGATTAATGACATTTCGAGCATTAGCTATATATTAAGGAGCAGAAAATGAAGTTATTGTTCAAACCACGCGACCCGAAATATGTTGGCAAAGGAACATTGCCGCATGGAAGTTTCAGCGATACAACAAAGTGGGAGCCTATCACGAGATATCTAGAAAAGGGCGCCGAGATGTTCCCGGAGAAAACAATGTTTCGTGTTGCTGACGCAGAAGGGAACATAATTCAAAGCTACAGTTATGAGGAAACTAATAACTGGGCCAACATGGTAGCCAATGGATTAATTAACGACTTTGGAATCATAAAGGGCGACAAAGTTGCAATCTATATGCTCAACTGCGCGGAATATGTTGTATCGATCATCGCTGCCCATAAAACCGGTGCTGTACAGGTGCCCGTTAATAAAGACGAAAAAGGCGAAAGACTCGCATATGTAATAAACTACTCTGAGACTAAGGCTTTGGTGGTAGACCAAGAAAGCCTACCATTCATTGAAGAGATTGCAGGTGATTTAACAAACCTTGAGGTTATTTTTCTAGTAAGTGATTCTGAAGATATCCCCTCGGATATAGGCGGAATCAAGACCCTTCCGTTTAGCGCTTTTGAAAACTACTCAAGTGATAATCCCGGTGTAGAAGTAACGACCCAAGATGTAGAGAGGTGCATGTTTACATCGGGAACGACCGGCATGCCCAAAGGAGTATCCAGAAACCACGGGGGTGTGGTGCTAACGGTTAGAGGGTATATTCAGCAGTCAGGGGTCCGAAGCGAAGACGTACTAATGAGCGTATTGACCCTTGGACATGCTAACGCTCAGGTAATGGCACTCTTTACGGCAATAGGTGCCGGAGCAACCGCAGTTTTCTATCCGCGTTTCTCTGCTTCGAACTTCTGGAAGTGGGCAACGGAGTGCGGAGCCACACACGCAAATATGCTGGGAGCAGTGGCAGAGTATGTATGGTCCACAGATCCTTCAGAGTGGGATGACAAGCATAATGTCAGAGTGATGCTTTCGGGACCTGCTCCGCGGAATTTAGAAGAATTTCAGAAGCGTTTCAATACAAGAGCTATAGATGGATACGGCTCAACTGAGATGGGAATGGTACTATGGAAAGATGCGGAGGATCACAGACCAGGGTCATCGGGATATCCCATGGAGGGCTACTATNNGATGCGGAGGATCACAGACCGGGTTCGTCGGGATATCCTATGGAGGGGTACTATGTCGAGCTTAGGGATCCTGAGGATACAACCAAGGTAATGCGTCCGTTTTGGGACCCTACCGAAAACCCAGCGCCTCCTGATGAGGCAAAGGGCCTGCTATTTATTAGACCTCTAATACCTCATACTACGCTTAACGAATATTTCAAAGACGAAAGGCGTACGAGAGAAGCATTTGATGATGACGGGTTCTTTAACTCTGATGATCTGTTTGCTGAAGGGATAGACGGAAGATTCTATTTTCAGGGACGCTTCAGCAGAATCCGCGTATCAGGGGAAAACGTAGACCCCATTGCAGTCCAGGACGTTGCTATGCAGCATGAGGCTATCCAGGAAGCTATAGCCGTTGGAATAAGGTTGCCAAATGTATCGGATGACGAGATTAAGCTAAATATAACCTTAAAGAGAGATGCGAGCTTTGATCCCATAGAGTTCTCAAAATGGATGGCGGAGCTTGCTCCAGTGTTTATGGTGCCTAGATTCATAGAAGTCTACACAGACGGTTTCCCTGTCACTGCCACTCAAAAAATAAGGGTTGCGGAAATAAAAGAGATATCAGAGAGCACATGGGATCGTGCCAAAACTGATCTTAAGTTCCGCTCTAGATAAATTAGCTGAAAACCATATAGATAAAGAGAGCGTATAGAACCAGCAGTAAAATCCCCTCAAGCCTGCTTACCCTTTTCCCTGTCATCATAATAGGCAATATTATGATCGAGAAAAACAGCATTGCCGGGAACTCGAATTTTAGAAGTGCGCTATCCACGGTAATCGGGCTTATAACAGATATAAGCCCAAGTATGCCAATATTAAAAATATTGCTTCCGATTATATTGCCGACAATGATATCATGCTCCCTTTTAACAGCTGCAACAGTTGTTGTTGCAAGCTCAGGCAGTGAGGTGCCGACTGCAACAGCAGTAATACTTATTATAAGCTCGCTTATGCCAATCACACGTGCGAGAAATATTGCTGAGTCCACAACTAGTCTTGCACCAATCACTAGACCCGCAATGCCTAGAACTATAAAGAGAATCTGCTTCCATACGGAACCGCCTGTACCCAAAAACTCTTTATATTCTTCCTCAATGATCTCAGGCTCATCTCTAGATGCGAAATAGCTGTAAACTGTAAATACTATTAAAGCTCCAAATAGAAATAGACCCGGCAGTAAACCTAAACTGAATTTCCAGCAAATTGCGTAGAGTATTGCTGACAAAACGATCATAATCGGCACTTCGGCCTTAATTAATTTTCCCTGTATAACAAGCGGGCTTATCACTGCTCCTATGCCGAGAATCAAGCCGATATTGGAAATATTACTGCCGATTATATTCCCCAACACGACATCGTTTGCCCCTTTTAGAGCAGCAATTAGTCCAACTACAAACTCAGGAGCAGATGTGCCGAAGGCTACCACAGTGAGGCCTATTACCACTGGGCTGATACCAAGCACGCGTGCCAAACGGGATGCTCCCTTAACAAGACTCTCTCCTCCAAAAAAGAGCAATGCTATTCCGGCTACAAATAAAATTACAGATAATCCAACACTCATAATTATTCTCTATTCCTTCAAATCAAAAACTATACTGACACATGAATTTTAACGTTAACGGTTGCTGACGGTTATTAATCATACACGCTTATCTGTAATTAAACTAAAGTTACAAGATCAGCTATAATAATTAAGGGTTTGACAAGAGTATCTTTATAGACTTATATTATTCGCTGGTCTGAAATATAGAAAATAAGTAAGGAGGAGTGTAATGCGTTTATTATTTAGACCCCGGGATTCACAATACCTGGGAGAAGGAACGCTTCCGTTCGGCAATTTTGAAGATTCGACGGAGTGGCAGCCAATTACAAAATGCTTGGAGATGGGGGCTGAACAATTCCCAGATAAA
>JABAOH010003468.1_pt2 | contig 11528 bp, 12 predicted proteins | sample 7062181 | NCBI WGS metagenome assembly JABAOH01 (sample SAMN14538630, study PRJNA623070) | marine sediment metagenome | biome: marine biome [ENVO:00000428]; feature: marine pelagic biome [ENVO:01000023]; material: deep marine sediment [ENVO:00002113]; isolation source: pool of 5 deep marine... | reverse complement strand
ATTTGCATCGGAAATAGTTAATTCTCCAGTAGGGTGGCGACGGAGGATTTTGAATCAGCCAGAGGAATTGGGATACAACCAGCCAAACCTCAAGCCAGAGGATCTGTCAAAATCGAAAGAGGAAAATATCTGATCTATGACGCTGTCCTTTTTCCAGGCATACAAGCCTTAACCAGTGCACCCTCAATCTTAGTGACTAGACCCCGGCATTATCTGGACCTGCATTTTTCTTGACTTCCAATTCTTGAAGTATAGAATGAGTATTCTGAGGATCCGCCTAGCTTACTCAGTGACATTCCGGAGTTCCACCTGACTCGGGATATCTCAGCCCGTGAAATGCTACGGCCATCTCGATACCGCACTCGCCGCCAGGTCCTAAGTTCGGTCCCATTCGTCTATCCGCTTCAGATTCAGGAGCTCTAATTTTCCTATAGATGGAGGGGGGGCGTGAGAGTTTCCTATCTTCAGCCCATAACAGATGATGTCGTAATTGAAAAACTGCGTCATGAGGTGGGAGAAGAGATTCTGCATTATGATAAGATCTCTTCTACGCGCAGGAAAGAACCATATGAAATTAAGAACGAACTGGACCTGAAGTATCTCGAACACGCTAAGGAGATTATCAATGATGTGGGTGATTTTATTAGAGGTTTCCTGCCGAGACTCTTCTCTCCCCAGAGAGCAAATTTTGACTATGTGCGGATACACAATGTTGAATTTCTGAGCAGACATCAACTTTTGGTAAGAGTCAAGGCAAAAACATACAAAAGAGAGAAAGAACTTTCCTTGAGCTTCGATCTGCCCTCATTTGCCTACCTTCCTCGAGCACTCTGTAAAATCAAGGAACAATATCTGTATCTCCACGATCATCTAAAATCTAGCATTTCGTTCGTAATTGGCAATCGAGGGAGTCCCAANNATTATTTCATTGATGACGCAATGGAGGAATTGTGGCATGTCGCGATTCATCCTTGTCTTATAGAAAAACTAAATAGAAGTCTCATGAGTGCAGAGATCAAGCTAAACCATAACATGTCTGGGATTTTAGCAGAAGGAGAGTATCTCGCCAAAGCCTTTGCATTTGTCTCACTCGAAGAGTTCAGGGAAAACAAGGGATACCTTGTTCCTACCGGGGAAATCAGGGATAAACAAAAGATTCTGGTTAAGAAGATCGAGAGTGCTGGAATTAAGAAAGCCTTGAAAGAGATCAGAGCTGGAATCTCATATGACCCTATTCTATTGTAGGATTTGATTACCTCTGAATTAATCCAGGGTTGTACCCTGGCTGGAGAGGCACATGTCATCAATAAAGAGGATGTACCTATCCCAGATCCAGGCTATGTCGGGAGTACTCTTGACCTTGGTTGCCAATTCTCAGCGAGGTTGCAACGGACATGAACAATCTGGCGGAACTCTACGGAGCCGAAGGCAAATATGCTGAAGGCGAGTCTCTGGGCAAGCGGGCATTAGGAATATGGGAGAAAGCCCTTGGGCCGGACCACCCCGATGTGGCTGCCATTTGCGAGAATATGGCAGAGCTTTACAAACAGATTTGCAAAGAAGATGAAGCCGAAAAGTGGGAAGCACGTGCAAGAAGAATCAGTTCAAATTGATAAGTGAACGAAGTAGGGCCGGGGTTTCTAATACAAGATGAAAGACGCCGTTTCGTCTCCTCACAAATCCCGTTTATTTCTGTCGCAAATCATTCATATCAGGCTGGATTGCTCTCGCCGATGGCCCGGTGCGTTTATTTGTGTCTGAAATATGGTATGGATCGAGGATAAGCCAATCGGCATGTTTCAGTTAGGACTAAACGGCAGGGATGCAAGAAAATCCTTGACAAGATCTCAGGATCTGTTAGCATTTGACTGTTCCTGCTGATGCTGCTGGGGGGCTGAGACAGGCTAAGCGGAGCAGAAGCTGAAGTTGATCTGAAAGCCTGCTTTTTCCAAAGGGAATGAGTGGGCTTTTCTATTTTGACGTAAGCCGATAAAGCCAAAGCATCCGTGAGGGTGGGACGGAAAGCCACGGGTCTGGCAGAGGGCAAGATCGAGGGGCTTCTGAGTTGAGGCATCAAAACAGATAGCCGGGCTGCCGAAGTGAGTATGTGACGGCCTCTGTTGTTTTGCGATATTTTCCGGGGCAATCAACATGAAACAAACGCAAAGCCATTGGCTGATAGAATTTGCCAATCGATGGAAGGATGCATTGGAAAGCCCATCTCGTGAGGTTGAAAAAACGGTAATCTTCAGTAAAGAAGTCCATCGTGTCTTGGAGGCAGCTGCACACACGTTGAGACACCAACGGGAGTACCCAGATAATCAATCCAACTACACCCATGAACGGTTTGACCCAACGTTTTTTGCCCACATAGAAGAAGCGAGAGCTCACATGAAACCTCGGTTCATTGTGCCAGGCCTGGAGGAGACCAGGCATGGAAACAATGACCTGGATTCCTGTGCAAGGCTGGAATGGGAGCCGGACTTAGGGGAAGTGCATCGAGGCACAATGACCTGGTATTACCTGCAGGTAGCCAATTTTCTCTCGCAGCCTGACCTCGTGGTAGCTCTCAGACAGTGTCCATGGTGTGAACGGCTTTTCTTATCAACTCACAAAACAAAAAAGTACTGCTCACATAAGTGCAAAGCCAATGACGAGTACGAAAGGCGATATGGAAAAATAAGAAAAAAAAGGTGGAGGGTACGAGGGGCAGGGGTATTCGAAACAGTCAAAACGGAAAACAGGACAAAAAAGGAAGGGCCTCACATTACTGCGAAGTAACTTAATAAATCAGATGACTGCGAGCTCATCCTTTTTGTAGACGTCATCTGGTCAAAAAAATATCAGATCTGTATTTTCGCAATCTTATTTCGCTCTCGGAATCTGATTTTACTCCATTTGATTCCTACGGACCTGGGCTGAAAAGGCCGGGACAGAGCGGATCTGAGGTTGATTTCACGGCCTACTCTTTTGAATGGAGAAGAGTAGGCTTTTTTCCTGAACTGAGAAACCCGACCAGAGGGATGAGGCGATTCTTGGGTCCCCTCCCAAACAGGATGAGATGAATACACCGAAAAGAGAATTCAGCCTGTTCATATACCCATAAGATAGGAGAAGACGATGAGCAAGAGAACGATTCTATCACTGTTCCTTACAATCATCTCGCTTTCAGTGATAGCTACAATTTCAATGGCCGGGAACCTGTTTTGGGTAGATCTCGACGAGTTGGAGGGCACCCAGGGTTTATCTGGTCCACACGTCGCTTTTGTTGAGAGAGCCACGGACACTCATAAAACTAAATGCACTTTGTATATCTTCAATGCTGCTGGTTATGGTTCAATGTCGCAGTTTACCGATACCGACAACGATGGGGTATTAGATGTGTTAGAGCTATGGGCAGGGAGAGCGTTTCTGGTGGATCGGCGATACGGCTGTCCATTCAAACCCTATTATGTAGTTCAGTCTGGGGTGCCAAACTCTGTGGCAAGACAGGATTATCAGACTCTGTTGCAGGCGACCGAACAAGGAACTGAAGACGAAATCTGGCAGGCAGTTAGAGATCTCTTAGGCAGGCCATGAAGCTCGCAAATGCTGGTGTCGTGTCTCTGGCAAGGGGTCATTTTGCTGTGCTGTTTCCTCTAATGGGGCGGTTATGATTTCAAGATGAAAGACGCCGTTTCGTATCCTCACAAATTCCGTTTATTTCTTCCGCAAATCATTCATATCAGGCTGGATCGCTCTCACTGATGGACCGGCCTGTTTATTTGTGTTTCAAATCTTGTATGAATGGGAATCAGTGAAACCGATGATCTCAGTTAGTTATCTGCTCCCCCACCGGTTTTCTGGCAGAAGAAGGCCGGCACGGATGGAAGTTCGTCGAGGCAAATAAAAGCCTCACGTATCAGGAATCCGCCAGCTAGATTGATCCACTTCAAGGTCCGAAATAATACAAGGAGCTTGAGAGGAGGCGGCCTCATGGAATGGGATCTGAGAATCGGATTAATCTAAGTGGATATGTACGGGTGGAGCGTTGGCCCTTGATTGGGGTCTTCTCTCAGCCAGCCACAAAAATGTTCTAATATCTTTCTAATGACCTCTGGGTCCTCTATCGAGCTGATGATTCGCATTTGGCCGTGGCATTTGGGGCAGACGAGGGGGTCTGCTTCGTAAGTCCTCTGGATAAGCCTTGCCCAATTCTTCCGATATGCCTTTGAATTGTCATCCGGTTCAAGTATGCAGGGTGTCAACCCATCCTGGTCTTGCTTTTTCAGTGTTCCACGGGAGACGTTGCTGTAATGGCCATAATATCTGACCATTTGCTCTCCCTTATTGGGCACGTGGGAAGATGTAGCGGCTAACCATTCCATGGGCTCAAAGCTTCGTTGGTCTTTTCCATCCTTAGATTGGTAGATGACCTTGGACTCTTGTGGAACATAAGTATGGTTCTGCGACGGCATACTAGAACCCATCTCAAAAATAGGATTTTGGTCCAAGATCGCGGCGGAGCCGAGCTTTAAACCGGAGGCATACTGTTGTATGTCGAGGATTTGAAGCGAGGCACCAACAAAGATATTGGGCCAAAAGACATTTTTGAGACGGGTTCTAATCTTTTTTCCGGCCCTTTGCTCCCATCTGACCGGATTGCGTGTAATCCCTTACCAGTTTTATGGCTTCTTTAACGCCTTTTTCTTTAGCGGTTTTGTAAAACAACACACACTTCGGATTGGTTTTACTCAGCAGCCCGTTGTAAATCGAGATTTCCTCACCATAATCGATCGCATTTTTGAACCCTTGAGCGTCTAAAGCACCGTTTAAGCCGACTTTCGCCACTGCTACTGTCTCTCGTGGTAGACTCGCAATCCGATGACAGATTTTGATCACTTCGGCTTCTAGCTGTTCTTGCGGGAACGCCTTATTCACCAACCCGATGGCAGCCGCTTCTGTGCCGGAAATAACCGTGCCCAGCAAAATCATTTCCTTGGCTTTTCTGGCCAGTGTCAGACACGGAATACTGTTGTAATCGGGCGTAAAAAAGAAATCAATTTCCGGTTCTCCAAGCACCGCATCCTCGGCGGCATAGACGAGATCTGCTCCCATCGCTAATTCAAATCCGCCCCCCAGGCAGTAACCTTCTACCAGTGAAATGGTTGGTTTTTTACAATACCAGAGGCGCTTTGCTGAAGCGCTGGAGAGATTTTTAACAAAATCACGATAAGGGTCCGGCAAACCTTGCGACAGATCGTAGCCGGCTGAAAAATTTCCTTCGTTGCCCTTGATAACAACGGTGCTGACGTGCTGGTCTTTTTCATAGGCATCGAGTAACCGAAAAATAGATTCATACATCGTATTGTGAAGCGCGTTCTTCCTTTTGGTGTTGTTCAGCACGATCCACCCGATGCGATCGTCAACATAACTTTGAATCAATTGTGTTCCCACCGCTGACCTCCTTACTGCCCCGGTTTGTCCGCTTTTATTTTTGTGGGACGTTTCTTGTCCATTTTGCGCAGCTCGTTTTTCATGATCTTTCCGGTGTCTGTCATCGGCATCTCCTCGAGAAATTCGATCTCTCGCGGATAGGCATGTGCCTCTAATTGGCCTTTCACATGTTGTTTGAGGCGATCTTCCAGCGTTTGATCCACCGTCACACCTGATTCGGGCACGATAAACGCCTTTACAATTTCGCCTTTGATCTCATCCGGAACACCGATCACGGCCACCAGTTTTACGGCATCGTGCTTTATTAGAACATCTTCAACCTCCCCGGGTCCGATCCGGTAGCCGCCACTTTCAATGACGTAATCCTTGCGGCCGGTAAACCAAAAATATCCGTTTTCATCTTTGGTGCCGTAATCACCGGTGCGGAACCAATCGCCTAAAAATCTTTTTTGGGTGGCCTCCGGGTCGCCCCAGTATCCAAGAAATATGCTTGGATCCGGTCGCTTGATCGCGAATTCACCGTACCCACCGGGTTTTTGAACGTTACCCTGCTCATCAATGACTTCGACAATATGCCCGGGAATTGCCCGGCCCATCGACCCCGGGTAGACCTTCATTATTTTGGAACAATTGGCAACCATAAAATCGCATTCGGTCATACCGTAATTTTCATTGAATTCAACCCCCAGCGCCCGTTTGCCCCATTCATAAAGATCTTTACCCATGGTCTCGCCGCCCACGGTGATGGATCTTAATTCATCAAGATCGTAAAGTTCTTTCGGGTTTTTGACCGCGTGCATCATCATCCGGAAAGCAGTGGCAATCGCAAATATCACAGTGACACCGTATTTCGAAATAATGGAAAAGGCCTTTTCTGAATCAAATTTTCCGGTTTTGGCATACTCAACGATCGCAAGCCCATAATGCAAGGTCGGGTAAAGGGCGGTAAAGGATCCCGCGATATAGGCCCAATCGCAATGGGTCCACAGCAAGTCTCCTTTTTGGGGAAAAAGATCAAGCGAAAATCCCGTGTTGGTGGCCTCTGCAGTCAACAACCGATGCGCATGAAGTGCACCTTTGGGTGGGCCCGTGGTCCCCGAGGTGTAAATAATTAAGGCCGGATCATCCGGTTTGGTTGAAACCGGCGAGAAATGCCGGCTGCCCTGCGCCAACGTCTCCCCGAAGTCAAGGACATCCTTCTCTTTTTGCGCATCAACCGCGATGATGAGTTTCAGATCAGGGAGGCGATCTTTAATCTCTAAAACTTTCGCCAGATTATTTTTATCGGTAATAACGCCTTTGGCCCCGCTGTTTTTCAGGCGATATTCGATCGCTAAAGGTCCGAAGAGCTGAATCATGGGAACCAATATGGCGCCTAATTTATAAACGGCAATATGGGAAATTAAGGTCTCTGGCGCGGGCGCCATCAATATGCCGATGCGATCCTCCCGGGCGACACCATTTTCCCGCAAGGCATTAGCGAATCGATTTGACGCGTTCATTAATTCCCAATAGGTAATTTTGTGCTCGCGTTCATCCTGATCAAGGTATATCAGCGCCAAACGATATTTATCATCAGCCCATTTGTCACAAATATCCACCCCGATATTGAAATATTCCGGAAATTCCCATTTGAAATTACGGCATATTTCTTCATAGGTATCGCCCTGCCAAACCATATCCACCTCCTTATTTGCAAAATTTCGATGGCGTTAGATTTTTGCAGATGGTATTGCTTAGCACAGGTCCTTACCCGGGAGAACTTGTTGTATTTCTGGCGATGATTCACGAAAGATCTCGGTGGCATTCAGAATACGCTGGGCAGCGGCGCGCTTGAGACTGATATTGACCTGGTCGGCATTGACATATTCAAGCGCACCGGATGGACATACTTTAACACAGGTGGGACCGCTATCGCACTGATGACAAACAATGGATTTGCCTAAGTTGCGGTCCACGAAACAGGCCCCGAAAGGGCAGGCATAACTGCAGGAACTGCAACCAATGCATTTTTTTTTCGCTAATGATTCTGGCACCTGTTTGGGCTTCCCGGGCTAAGTCCCGAGAGGAACCGACAGCACTTGACATTCGTTCTTCAGGAAATTTCTAATGCAAGATGTATCGCCGAATCCCGGTCTTGCCTGAAGCTGTTTATTTCCGGGGGAAATCAACACTTCTGGTGACTCGCCCAGACTGTTTATCTCAGTTAGTTATCGAAACCCCGGTTACGGTATGACTCAGTTGTTGACCGACCACGGATAGGAGTTCGTTCGAGGCAAACAGATGCCTCACGTATCAGGAAGCCACCAGCTCGATCGACTACCAAAGGAGGAATTCACGTGGATCTTTAAAACGAAAAAAGGAGCTTGAAAACAAGCGGCCTCATAGAAGCAATCCGCAGTTTCAGATAGTCATTCCTGTAATAATCGAGATTTGATCTTACATGAATCATATGAGAGATTTAATTTATTCGGACACACTCGGGAATAGAATATCTGCATGTTATGGTTGCATGCCAGTACAGGCAGTTATTCACGATTAGAACACGATTAGAAATGGATATCGCTGGTTATTCAGAAACGTTCTAATTCGACATAAGGGTCTTTTTCCATTGTTCAATAATAGAACCATGTTTGGGCATCAGGAAGACGACAATCCGATCATCTCCAAGATTGTCCAAATAATTTCTATCCACTGCCCAGCGAACGGTTTGGTATTCAATCCGATTAAAGATTTTGTGCAACTGCTCAAATCCTTCCTTGTCCAAATGAGTTGGAATGACGATTTTGGGATTGATTTGATTTAAGATTTTGAGGCTTCTTACGATTGTCATACCAAATTGGGGAGCATCAACAAAATGCATAAAGACTAGGTCCAAGTCACCTAATTCCTTTAATTGCTCCTTTGTAAGGCCTTCCTGACCGATATCTCCCATATGGGCGATTCGTAACCCATCAACCTCAAAAGTATAAATGACATTACTTGGCATTTCTTGGTTTATACTATCAGGAGAATGCGAAGCCGCAATTCCGTGCACATAAATGTCCTTTACAGTAAATGTTTCGACTTTATAAAGAGATATTTTACAATTGTTTATTTTATTATATAAAATTCGATCGTTATGGTCGAAATGAGAATGACTAGCCGTTATAATATCCGGCTTCACTCCTTCAACCACATTATATGGGTCTGTTACGATGGTAGTACCAGTGCTTGAGGTAACCACGAAGCCAGCACTCCCATAGATAGTACCGTAGGAAAATTCATCCAACGATACTTGACTGATCACTGTTTTTGTGGGGGCCTCAGCCATGACGTTGAAATGAAATAGACATAGAACCAGGAAAAGCATTCCGTTGATTATGTTTTGAATTTTCATATAATTCCTATTGGCATTGCGAACCAATGAAAGCCCCGGTTTTCCAACAGACATCTTTTGTGAGGGCGTGACTACACTTGCAGTATTCATAATACGCTCCTTAGGATCTTCGTATATGAAGAATTCCTTGCCAAAGTATGGCCCTCAAATATGGGATCTATATCATGCAATGCGCTGTTTGGTAATGTTTGGCATTCAACCATACTTGCATGATACTTGACTCTCTGCCTTTTTACCACGAGGGATTTTAAATGGCAACTTCCTTTGCTGCCACGGGGAAGTCTGTCCTGCTGTTTCGTCCCATGCGGAGGTTGTGATTTCAAGATGTACTAAACGGATTTGACCTGACCCCGATCATGCAACATTTCTGGCGCAAATAAACAAAAGATTCTCACATAGATGGAATTTGAAGTAATCCTCATTAGACGAACACTTACCCTCTATTACCTTCTGACCCTTCTTTCTCCTCAGACCATTTCTGAGCCAGCTTCTCCACATATTCCGTGGAAACAATTTGATACCGCCTGAACATACTATCGGTTCTATGCCCGGTCATGTGCATTATGAGATCCTGAGGCAGGCCCTCCTCCTTATGCCAAATAGTCGCCCTCGTCCTCCGAAGGTCATGTATCCATGCATCTTTGACTTTGGCTTCTCTGCACGCCCTCTGCCAGGCCCTCTCAACGCGGTTTTGTTTCAGATTGAAAATAGGAGTCTTCCCGAACCCCCTGGGGATAGATTTGAACAGGTTGAGGATCTCAGGATGAAGTGCAACGGCCCGCTGCTTGCCGTTTGACTTTTCTGTTTCAAATACAAACAGTCTCCTTTTGAGGTCCACATTCTTCCATCTGAGCTCCAGGATCTCACCGAGCCTCATTGCCGTGTGGTAGGCGATTTTCACCACTGGGACTATTTCAATAGACAGCGAGGACAGGACTTTTTCAAACTCCTCCTCGGTGATGAACCTTTGCCGGATGTTATCCTCAGACAATAGATCGATTGGGGGGACCCGAGATACTTTGCCTTTTTTCAAGGCGAACCGAAGGATAGATTTTAGAAGCGCCAGCTCTCTGTTTATCGTGGCGTTAGCCGCAAACTGCCTCTGACGCTTGACTTTATAATCATCTACCATAGAAGAGTTTATATCGTGGGGTTTGGCTTCTCCGAAGTATGGCAGGAGATGGTTATTGAATCTCTCTCGATCTTTGTCGAGGGTCTTTTTCGCCTGCTTATCAGGGTGGGTTAAGAACCATTCGGCGAGGTCTTTGAACTTCTTGAACTGAATAGGACCAGTCCGGGTTCTCAGCCTCTCTCGCTCGATTTCCTCTGCGTCTTTCTTAGTCGTGACTCCCTTAAGGACTTCCCGAACACGTTTGCCTCCAACGTAATAGTCAATCTGATAGTACTTTCCAAGCTTTCTTACGGCCATGGCGACCCCCTTTCGCCTCCCCATGGTTAGCGGGGCCGGCCGAGTGGGGAACTCGGGTTTCGGGTGCTACCCTAGGCCCACGTTTTTGATACTCACTCACGTACTTCTTGGGGATTTCCTTCCCAAGATATTTCAGGACTCTTTGTTTGACTCTTCCCTCTTTAAGATAGCTCTCAACCAGGTAGTAATAGATCTGCCCTGCGATCTTCTTCTTTCTCACGAATGCCATACCTCAAGTATAATGCCTAAACCAGTGAGTGTCAAGTCAAGAATCGGTCAAAAAAAGAAAAGAGCCAGCAAAATCATGCTGGCCATAGTTTTCATAANNTCCCAAGGGATTTTAAGTCCCTTGCGTCTACCAATTCCGCCACTCAGGCAATACTTTATTCATCCGGAAGAAAAATAACGACGGCTCACGCCTCCCTACAGGGAGGTATGATAGCCAACCCCTACTAACCTGTCAACTTCAGCCTCTTGAAAAAGTATCTCGACTCCTGGTGATACGCTAATCGCTGAGACGAGCTGAGTCCTAACTCAAGTGATGAAACCCTGAAAGGTCAGTCTCTTGTCTTGGCAACGTGGTATAGGTTATCATACAGAAACATCTGTGAAATCCAGTTCACAAAGAGGAAGGAGTTTCTTCATGGCAGAGGACGTTTATAACCAGCTCGCCCACCATCTCGGCATCCTCGGCATGGGCTATCCCCCCGGTGAGGAACTCGAAGAGATCCTGAAAGCGAACTTCACCCCCCTGGAAGCGACCATTGCCATTGCCCTTCCCACCAAAGTGCCTCCCCTTAAACTGACATCGGTTGATGAGATCGACCAACAAGTCGATCTTGAAAAGTCAAGGCTGTCCGAGATGCTGGAGGATTTAGCTTCTCGGGGCCTTCTTTTCTCCGGTAAGACTCAGGANNTACGCCTTGCAGCAGATGGGATATGGATTTCCCCAGGGCTTCTTCTGGAAAGGAGAAGCGAGTCCTCATACCCACAAGATGGCCGACCTTATCCACGAATACACCAAGGCCAAGAACCTCAACTATGAAGCCTATGCCAAGACGAAGACGAAGAACTATCGTTATATCCCCACCAAAGAGGCGATGGAGCATGACCATGATATGCACGCGGTCTTGCCTTTTGACCAGATGGAGNNGAGATGCTGGAGGATTTAGCTTCTCGGGGCCTTCTTTTCTCCGGTAAGACTCAGGATGGGAAAAAAGGCTACGCCTTGCAGCAGATGGGATATGGATTTCCCCAGGGCTTCTTCTGGAAAGGAGAAGCGAG
>JABAOH010006077.1_pt1 | contig 11530 bp, 12 predicted proteins | sample 7062181 | NCBI WGS metagenome assembly JABAOH01 (sample SAMN14538630, study PRJNA623070) | marine sediment metagenome | biome: marine biome [ENVO:00000428]; feature: marine pelagic biome [ENVO:01000023]; material: deep marine sediment [ENVO:00002113]; isolation source: pool of 5 deep marine... | reverse complement strand
CAAAGAACTTTTGAGCGTCAAGGGGATCAAGGAAAAAAAGCTCAAAAAAATAAAGCCTTTTATTGAGCTTTAGCTTTTTTTTTGTTACAATAGATGACAAAATTAGTAGACTTATAGAAGGAGGGGGTATGATAGAGGCACTGAAAAAAGATATTCAGGTCACCTTTGAAAGAGACCCGGCGTCCAGGAGCGTGCCGGAGATACTTCTCTGCTACCCGGGACTGCACGCGATATGGATGCACAGATTGGCCCACTGGGCGTGGAGAAAGAATCTGAAACTGCTCGGCAGATTCATATCGCACATTTCCCGGTTCTTGACAGGGATCGAGATACACCCCGGTGCGAAGCTTGGCCCGGGCTTTTTCATCGACCACGGCATGGGCGTTGTGATCGGGGAAACTGCTGAAGTGGGTGAAAACGTGACGCTCTATCACGGCGTAACCCTCGGGGGAACGAGCTGGAAAAAGGAAAAGAGGCACCCAACGATCGAAGATAACGTGATCATCGGGGCAAATGCCACGATCCTCGGACCAATCACCGTGGGGTCCAACTCGAAAATAGGATCCGGGTCCGTCGTGGTAAAGGATGTGCCGCCAAACTCGACGGTTATCGGTGTTCCCGGCAGAATTGTTTACCAAAAAGGTGACGTATACAAAGATGAGGAGGGGATCGCCGGGGTGCCCGATCCCGACGCGAAGGCGATCAAGTGCCTCGTCGACCAGATTCACGCGCTGGAAAAGAACGTTGAGGAACTCTCCCACAAGCTCGAAGAGCACGAAGACACCAGTTTGCACGCCGGGGCAAAATGAGCGAAATTTTAAAACCTTTGGGAGATAGGAGCGACGGCTCGATCAAAGGCGTTCAAAGGATGGGTTAGATGAAGATAACCACGAGAGGAAGATATGCCGTGCGGGCAATCGTCTGCCTTGCATACCAGAGCAGGGGTAATCCCGTATCGATAAAAGAGATATCTAAAAAAGAGCGGATTTCCCAGAAGTACCTCCACCAGCTTTTTCAAAAAATGCGAAACGCCAATATCGTTAAGAGCATACGCGGTCCCGGGGGTGGGTTCGTTCTTGCCCGGCACCCGTCATTGATCTCGATATGGGAGATCATCAGCTCGGTGGAACAGAACTTTTCGCAGATCGGATGCCACAGGGAGACCAAAAAGGTATGCAACATCATCGATGGGTGCAAAACCCAGCTCATGTGGGAGAAATTATCGGAAAAAATGGAGGATTTCCTCGACTCGATAAGCGTCGAGAGTCTTATCAAAGACGCTTTTTACGGGAGAATGGAGGCTGCAGGTGAGGAAAGTATATTTTGATCACAACGCAACGACGCCGGTTCGCAAAGAGGTACAGGAAGCAATCCTTCCTTTTACCTTCGAGGAGTTCGGAAATCCGTCGAGCATACACTGGGCGGGGAGGGAAGTAAGGAAGAAGGTGGAGTGGGCGAGGGAAAAGGTGGCGGCTTTTTTTGGCTGCGAACCGGCGGAGATATCGTTTACCAGCTCTGGTACCGAGAGCGACAACATCGCCATAAAGGGGATTGCATTCAAGAACATGGATCAGAAGGGCCACATAATCACCTCATCCGTTGAACATCCGGCAGTCATCAAGAGTTGCGGCTCTCTTCAGAAAATGGGGTTCGAAGTGACCTATCTTCCCGTAGGGAAAGACGGTATCGTCGATCCCGATGACCTTAAAAAGAGCATAAGGAACGACACGCTCCTTATCACCATCATGTACGCAAATAACGAGACGGGAGCGATTAATCCGGTAAGAGAGATTGCAAGAATCTCCCGGGAGCACGAGATACCTTTCCACACAGATGCGGTTCAGGCCATCGGGAAGATCCCGGCACGAATCGAAGATGTGGATGCAGATATCGTGACGTTTTCGGGGCACAAAATCAACGCCTTGAAAGGGATCGGAGGGATATACGTTAAAAGAGGTCTTCACCTCGAGCCGCTGATTCACGGAGGGCATCAGGAGCGCGGGAGGAGAGCCGGCACGGAAAATGTCGTGGGTATCGTATCAATGGGCAGAGCATTCGAGCTTATCGCTTCTGAGTGGGAGGAAGAGGCGAAGGAAGTGAAGAGGCTGAGAGACAAGTTCGAGCTAGGGTTGCTCGAGAAAGTCCCCGACATATACGTGAACGGAAGCAGGGAGTGGAGGCTGCCCAACACGACGAACATCGCCTTCCGTTTTATCGAAGGCGAAGCACTGCTCGTCTCGCTCGATATGGTGGGAATCGGCTTATCAACAGGCTCTGCCTGCACCTCGGGTTCAACGGAACCATCGTACGTACTCACCGGAATGCGCGTGGACCCAATAGATGCCCAGGGGTCACTCAGGTTCAGTCTGGGTTACGGAAACACCGATGAGGATGTGGACTACGCGCTTGAGAAGATCCCGGAGATAGTTTCACGGCTGAGAAGCCTCTCCCCGATATACAAAGCGAAAGCTAATTAGAAGAGATTAGTCAACACACGCAATTTATTACATAAATTAATCTCTTCAATATTCATCTTTTATATTTGACTTTAATTATTCCCGAATAAACTGCCGCAGAATAATAAATTATCAGCGGTATTAAATGTCTATTCCGGTATCCAACAGAACTTGCCAGAAGATTCATACATCGTACCACTGGTATAGAATCCGTTAGAATTGTAAACTGATTAAAAGTTTTATAGGTTAAGCATGAAAGAAAAAGTTGTCGTTGCCATGAGCGGGGGGGTCGATTCTTCCACTGCAGCCTACCTTCTTTCGGAGGAGGGGTACGAGGTTATCGGCGCATCCCTCGATCTTTACGATTTTTCCCAGGTGACCGAGGCCAGGGCCGGAACCTGCTGCTCCCTCGATGATATATACGACGCACGCGACGTCTGCTTCAATCTCGGCGTCCCTCACTACGTGTTCAACTATCGGGACATTTTCAAAAGGGAGGTGATCGATAACTTTGTGCGGGAATACGGCGAGGGCAGGACCCCGAACCCCTGCATCGTCTGTAACGATGTGATAAAGTTCGAGGTCCTTCTTGACCGGGCCCGAATGCTCGGTGCAGCCTATCTCGCGACGGGTCATTATGCGAGGATCGATAAAGGGGAAGGGGGTCGGTTTCGCCTTTTGAAGGGAGTCGACGAAAAAAAAGACCAGTCATACTTTCTCTACCGGCTCAATCAAAGAAACATACCCTACCTCCTTTTTCCCTGCGGCAACTACAAAAAGGATGAGATACGCAGGATCGCCGCAAATGCCGGCCTTCCGGTAAACGACAAAGATGATTCACAGGAGGTATGCTTCGTAACGGAGAAATCCTACGCCGATTTTCTCCTGAAAATGGGCCTTCGTGAAAAAGAGGGCGATATTGTCACGGTGGGGGGAGAGATCGTGGGAAAGCACCGGGGGCTGTTCAGGTTTACCGTGGGCCAGCGAAGGGGGATTGGAGTTTCCACGGACGTTCCTCACTACGTCGTTCATATCGACAGGGAAAACAACAGGGTGGTGGTTGGCCCTGAAAAGTTCCTTTTTTCCTCAGGGGCTGTGGTGGAAAGATTGAATTTTCTCGCAGATGACCTGCCGGAGGGAGAATTTGCTGCAAGCGCGAAAGTGAGATACCGCTCGGAAGATGTATCGTCGAGCGTAACCATCAAAAAAGATACGATGGTGGTGCTCTTTAACAGGAAGGTAAAGAGCGTGACACCGGGCCAGGCCCTGGTTCTGTATCGGGGTGAGGAGGTGATCGGTGGAGGAGTTATACAAGAACCGATATGGGATGGAAAAGAGCTATGAAGAAAGCGTCGATCAAGACTATCGGGTGTAAGACAAACTTTGCCGATTCGAAAGTCCTCGATGCGACGCTTCGAAAGCTGGGGATCCAAATGGTCCCATTCGGCATGAAGGCCGATTTTGTGATCGTAAACTCCTGCGTCGTGACGCACCGGGCCGAGGCTGACAGCAGAAGGGCGCTAAGCAAAGGAAAGAGGGAAAGTCCCGGGGCAAGGACGGTCCTCACGGGTTGCGGCGCCCACGAAGCAGCAATAGAAAATATCTCCACATACGCAGACACGGTTCTTACCATTTTGCAGCAGTCGGACGAGGAGGCCCTGAGAGCCCTGCTGGGGATCGATGCCGTAACAAGGAATAGTGAAGGATCCGAAAAGCTTTTGCAGCAAGGCAGGGATAGATCGAGAATATTTATCAAGATACAGAACGGGTGCAACAACAACTGCACCTACTGTATCGTCCCAACCGTCAGGGGAGGAAGTGTCTCCCGACATCACGCGCAGATACTGGATGAGATCGTCGCCTGTGAGAATGAGGGATATCCCGAGGTGGTGCTGACGGGAAATCACATTGGAAACTACAAAAGCGGCGGGAAAGAGGAGCTCTCTCTTTCTTCTCTCGTTGAATCGGCCATCAGGAGTACACGAAAGGTCCGTGTACGTTTGAGCTCCATCGAAGTCGATGAGGTGGATGACGACCTGCTGGAGATGCTGGCATCGGAGAAAAGGCTCTGCAACCACCTCCACATACCGCTTCAAAGCGGCGACGATCGAATACTTCGCAGGATGGGCCGGTGGTATTCCACGGACACCTACAAAAACTTTCTCGAGAAGATAAAGAACCGCTCGGAAATGATCTGCATTGGAACCGACATTATTACCGGTTTTCCCGGGGAGACGGATGAGAGTTTCGAGAAAACCTTCCGTTTCTTTCGGTCCTTACCCGTTGACTACGTTCATGTCTTTCCCTTTTCCCAACGAACGGGCACGAAGGCAAAAGCGATGACAGATCAGGTGCCGGAGCGGAAAAAGAGAGAGAGGACGGAGAGATTATTGAGAGAGGGGGAGGAAAAAAAGAAAAAATTCGTCGAGGGGTTCATCGGAAAAACCCTCGAGGTTGTCACGGAAAAGGTATCGCCATACAATGGATTGGCGCAGGGGACTTCGGATAACTACATTAAAGTCGTATGGAAGGGAAGCGCCTCAAATCACCCGGAGCTGGTCCGCGTCCATATCGAGGAAAGAGATGGAGACAAGGCAGTTGGAACGTATCGGCGAGGAAGAAATTAAACAAATCGAGCAGATTATCGGCTACTCTTTCAGCGATAAGAGCTTTCCCGAAACAGCCCTTTCCCACAGGGCGATCATCGGCCTGAGCAACACGAAAACTTTAAAGAACCAACAGCTTGAGTTTCTCGGTGACTCAATCATATCCTACGTTGTTTCACGGTTTCTCTTCGAATACTACGGAGATAAGGACGAGGGGTTCATGTCGAAACTGAGATCCCGTATCGTGGACAACCGAAATATGGCGAATGTGTCGAAACGGTTGGGTATAGAATCTCTCGTCCTGAAAGTGAAAAACAAAGGCAAGAAAAAGGGAAGCGGAAGGCTTTCATTGAAAATTCTCGGCGACATATTCGAGTCTGTTACGGGCGCGATCTACCTGGACGGGGGCATGGCATGCGCCAGCAGGTTCATCGTAGAAACACTCCTTCACGATATCGAGTCTGTGGAAAAAACCGAGGTCGATTACAAGACGAACCTTCAGGAATGGTCCCAGAAAAAGGGTCTTCCCCTTCCCGCATACACGCTTCTTTACTCTGTTGGACCCGAGCACGGAAAAAGTTTCACCATATCGGTGAGGGTGGACGAGCTTGGCAGTGCAATCGGAATGGGCAGTTCGAAAAAAGAAGCCGAGCAGAACGCGGCGAGGAAACTCTTTGAATCGATCGAGAAAAAGTAAAAGAGTGATCATGCCCTTTTTCCTCACCCACGCCGGATGCGGTTCGCGGTGCTCATTTTGCAACCAGGAAGCCTTGACGGGTGTCCCCACCGGGCTTGCATCCTCTCTCCTTGACTTTTCTAAGAGGCTCTCCTCCTACGCTCGTAACCCCCATGAGATAGCCCTCTACGGGGGCGATCTTCTCAACCTACCCGCGATGGATATTCGGGAAGTTCTCCACAAGGTTACCGGTGAAGTGCGGGAAAAGCTCGGGGCACTCCCACCACTGCGGGTTTCCACGTCTCCACGGTCTATCAACAGGGAAAAACTGCAATTGCTCGGAGAGTACAATGTGAAGACCGTCGAGATCGGGGCAGTATCAACCAGTGAGGTAGTTCTAAGGGCCGCCCGGAGGGGCTACTCTCGAGACCGCGTTATTTTCGCAGTAAATTTGGTGAGGGATATGGGCTTCGAGGCGGGGGTCCAGTTTGTCACCGGACTCCCCGGAGACACGCTTCAATCTTTCCAAAAAACGCTCTCAGACGTATTATCTATCGGGCCTCGTTATGCCGTACTGTATCCGCTCGTCGTTTTAAAGGGTACGGAGCTTGCGCGGCTTTTTCGATCGAAAAAGTTCCAGCCACCGGGAAGGTCCCACATACTGANNCGATCGAAAAAGTTCCAGCCACCGGGAAGGTCCCACATACTGAAAGCAGCCACGCTTTTCATCATTTCCTGCAAAATGTGGAAAGTTAAGATTGCCCGGATCGGCTTGTACGATTCTGATATGGACCCAAACGATATCCTCTGCGATTCCTTTCCCGGAAATTTGCGGCAAGAAGCTGAGGGAGTTCTCTGCCGGTTGATGGTCGAGTACCTGATCTCCGGAAACGATACCATCACATCGGTAAATTTCAACAGGAGGAGAGAAACGTCCGTGAGGGGTAAAAGGGGGAGAAACCTGGAAAAAATATTCTCCACCAATCCCCACCTGCGGGGACAGGTTTTTTTCCACGATCACGCCTCTTTGCTTGTCGGTGTTGACAGGTTGGGAACGCAGTACACTGTTAGTGGAGAGGAAAGCGAATTTTTGGCTTTTGCAACGGGGAAGATCATGGAGCGCCATACGATATGAAGAAAGGAAAGTCAGGGTTCGTCGGGATTATCGGCAGGCCGAACGTTGGAAAATCCACCTTCCTCAACCGGGTTCTCGGAATCAAGGTCTCTATTGTTACGGAAAAACCCCAGACGACAAGGGACCGGATTTCCGGTATCTATACCGGTGGGCAGGGCCAGATAATTTTTATCGATTCGCCGGGCATACACGACCCGAAAACGGCCCTGAACCGTTACATGGTGAAGGAGGCGATGGCCATCATGGAGGATTGCGACCTCGTGCTCCACATGACGGACAACAATCTTTTTCGGTTCTCCAGTGAAGAGGTTCTCGTTACAGCAGCGCTTGAAAAAAGCGGGTATAGAAAAATACTCGCTATCAACAAAATCGATCTCATGACCCTGAAGGACCGGGAGAAGATTCTTGCATGGATGACGAATCATTGTGATTACGATAGGATATTCGATACCAACGCAGAGGCGGGATTTGGCATCGACGGGGTGCTGGAATATATTTTTTCACAACTGCCGGAAGGACCCTTCTACTACCCTGAAGACCATGTGACGGACAGATCTGAGCGTTTCCTCTGCAAGGAGATCGTCAGGGAAAAACTCTTTCTCAACCTGAAAGAGGAAGTCCCGTACAGTACTGCCGTCATGGTGGATGAGATAAAGTTGAACCCGGTCAAAGATATCGTCTCGATCAGCGCATACATATACGTTGAACGCGATTCTCAAAAGGGAATTATCATCGGAAAAGGTGGGGCGCTTTTGAAGAAAGTCGGTACCGCGGCACGCCTGGATATGGAAGAGCTTTTCGGGAAGAAGGTCTTTCTTCAACTTCAGGTGAAGGTGGAGAAGGGCTGGAGCAGAAAAGAGTGGATATTGAGGAGACTGGGGTACTGATGAAACCCTGTACTTTTTGCGCTTCCCCCGGTTTAGCGCTCGATGAAAATAAGCCGAGTGCCAATCAGGCATAAGAGAACAAAGATGTTTCGACCGGACATTGAGGATTATGGAGAGACTATTCAAGGTGGCAATTATTGGCAGGCCGAATGCGGGCAAATCAACGCTCTTTAACAAAATGCTGGGAAAGAGGAAGTCGTTAACTTTCGGCCGGCCGGGAATTACAAGGGACTTCGTAACCGAGAAGATGAGTTTCAAGGATAAGAGTTTTGAGCTCATCGACACCGGTGGATTCGTCCCAGACTCCGATGAGGAGATCGTGCTGCTCGTCAAACGTCAGGTCCTCCGCGCCATAGAGGAGGCCGACCTTCTCGTTCTTCTCCTCGATGGGAAAGAAGGGATCTCAACGATCGATGGTGAGATCGTAGAAATATTGAGGGAGAGGGGAAAAGATTTGATCCCAGTGCTCAACAAGGTTGATTACAAGAAATACCGGGAAACCATACCCTCCGTTTATGAAATGGGGATCGAGGGATTCATGGAGGTTTCAGCCGAACACGGAACGGGAGTCCTGGAACTGCTCACGGAGATAGCTGCGAGGGCAAAAGATAAGGTTGTGGAAGATGAAACCAGGGAACGACTCTGCAGGGTCGGTATCGTCGGGAGACCGAATGTGGGAAAATCGACCCTCATCAATACGCTACTCGGCCAGGAGAGGATCATCGCAAGCCCCGTTCCGGGAACAACGAGGGATACGATAGATACGGAGATGGTCTCTTTCGGGAGAAAAATTGTTCTCGTCGATTCCGCCGGCATAAAACCGCGGGGTAAAACGGTTGATCCCGTCGACAAGATCATGTCCATCAGATCGATACAGAGCATAAAAAGCTGTGATATTGCCGTTCTCGTCATCGATGCAAGTATCGGGGCAACGCACAACGATCAACAGATTATGAGATACATTTTGGAAGAAAAAAAGGGGGCAGTCATCGCGGCGAACAAAATTGACCTGATCAAAAAAGAAGCGTATCCAGAGTCTCTCCGGGATCTTTCCGATTCGTTTCGCTTCTCTTCCTTCGTTCCCATCGTGCCAATCTCCGCTACCTTGAATAAGGGTTTGAAAAAGATGATGAAATCGGTGTTCTCCGTCTTCGATCGATACGCAAAGAGGGTAAAAACATCCGATCTCAATCGCGAGGCAGAGAAGTTTCTCTACACCGTTTCGATACCCGGCTCCAGAAGGCCGAACAGGGCGTATTATATAACCCAGACCGGGATTTCACCGCCGGTCTTCACGATATTTGTAAAAGACCCGACCCGTATCCCCGAATCATTCAGACGCTACGTGTCGAACAGAATCAGGGAGAGCTTCGATTTTAAAGGATGCCCTCTGGTAATCACCTTCAGGCAAAAGTGATGGGAGAACAGGGAAGAGCCTTACTCAGTACCGTTCGTGACGGGGGAAAGAGGTTCATTTCGAACGATGGCTTTGTTTACAGTGCCTCTATTTCCTTCAACGTGATGCTTGCCGCTGTGCCGTTTCTCTTTTTCCTCATTCTGCTGGTGAGTTTATTCATACCGGAGGTCGCATCTGATTCGGAGGAGATACGAGAGCTCATCGAGAGGTTTTTCCCTTTTTCCTCGGGGTTCATTCTAGATAACATAAGAGTCCTCTACAAGGGAAGAGGGGCCCTCGGCGTGATCGGCCTCGTCACCCTTTTCATGACAACATTTTCATTGACCAACACGATTCACGTCTCTCTTGCAGCGATGCTCACGGATGGGCAGGGGAAAAAATTTCTCAGAACGTTCGTATCACATGCAGTTGCAATAATTTTCCTCCNNTTCTCTTTCTCATCGTGTCAACACTGGTCTACCGGCACCTTTCTCCTATTCACATTCCGAGAAAGCTGGCAATCGCCGGAGGGGGCATCTTTACCCTGTCGGCATACCTTTTGAACAAAGCCGTTATCATCTACCTGAGTAAAATAAGCAAGCTCAGCCTTATTTATGGTTCAATTTTCGGTGTGATTTGTTTTATAATTGCAACATACTTATTTGCTGCATTTTTCCTTTTTACCGCTTGCATAATCGGTGAGCACCTGAATGAAAAGATAAGAGGCTGACAGGAATCCTTTATGATAATACCATTCAGGGGGATAACCCCTGTTCTCGGCAGAAATGTATATATAGCCCCTACTGCAGTTATCATTGGAGATGTCAGGATCGGTGACGACTCGAGCATCTGGTTCGGAACCGTCGTCAGGGGAGACGTGAACTCCATCGTTATCGGCGCGAGAACAAACGTTCAGGACAACTCCACACTCCACGTGGTAACCGATGCATTTCCCCTCATTATCGGTGATGAAGTAACCGTTGGCCACAATGTCGTCCTGCACGGATGCACGGTGGAAGACAGGTGCCTCGTGGGAATAGGGGCCGTAATTCTCGACGGCGTAAAAATCGGAACGGGGTCAGTTGTTGCTGCCGGCTCGGTCGTTACCCAGGGAACGGAAGTCCCGGGTCATTCCCTCGTGCGCGGGGTTCCGGGAAAAGTGGTAGAAAATCTCGGAAAAGATTCAGAGGAAGCAATTCTCGTTTACAGTGAGAGCTACCTGAAAACGAAAAATCTCTATTCCCGGGAGTGAAAACCCATGCGGCTTGCATCTATTGACGCGGGCACCAACACCCTCAGGCTTCTCATCGTCACTGCAAATGCAAAGGGCAGGTACAGAGCGATTGAGCGGCAGCGCTTTATAACGGGGCTTGGCACCGAATTTGTCCGTACAGGAAGCTTCGGATCGACCGAAATGCACGCTTCCATCGGTGCATTGAGGAAATTCGGGGAGAAGATGAGGAAAATGAAGGTGGAACGATATTTTGCAGCGGGGACTCAGGCCTTCAGGGAAGCACTCAATGCCCGGGGTTTCGTCGAACAGGTGGAGTTGGAAACAGGCATCCGGTTGACGGTTATCGACCCGGAGATGGAGGCAAGCCTCTCCTTCGCAGGAATAGTGGAAGCTGTGGGCGTCGAAACGGCGAAAAATTCCGTAATAATCGACATCGGTGGAGGAAGCACAGAAATTATGCGCGGCGGCGCACGCAGGGGAAAATGGGCAAGCACCAATCTGGGGGTCGTTCACCTGACATCTCTTTTTTCACCGGGTGATCCCCCGAAAAAATGGGAAATTACCAATATGCGCTATTTCATCCGCGACCGGCTCCTCTCCGTCCGGGCCGAAATTGGGATGAAGAAAGCCGCAAAAGTGATAGGAACGGCGGGCACCTACACGACTATCGCAGCGATTCACAAGAGGATGAGGCTCTACAACCCGGAAATAATAAACGGAACCCGCCTCACGAGAAAAAGAGTCGCGAATCTGGCGAAAAAGCTTTACCGGCTGAGAGCGAAAGAAAGAGAAGAAATACCGGGAATGGAAAGGGGACGAGAATACCTCATCGTCCCGGGCCTCATTATTGCTGAGGAAGCCATGGACGTTTTTTCTGCGAATGAGACGGTCGTTTCCGATGGCAGCCTCCTCGAAGGCATTATCAATGCAATGCAAACCCGAAAGATAAAAGGAGATGTGTATGAAGATCCGAAACTTTGAAGAGACACTAACCTTCGATGACGTCCTTCTCTTGCCCCGTGGTTCGCGTCTACTGCCGAAGGAAGCAGATGTTACGACCAATCTTACAAAAAAAATTAAGCTGAACATTCCCATCATATCTGCCGCGATGGACACCGTCACGGAGTCTCAACTGGCTAT
>JABAOH010023429.1_pt1 | contig 11532 bp, 11 predicted proteins | sample 7062181 | NCBI WGS metagenome assembly JABAOH01 (sample SAMN14538630, study PRJNA623070) | marine sediment metagenome | biome: marine biome [ENVO:00000428]; feature: marine pelagic biome [ENVO:01000023]; material: deep marine sediment [ENVO:00002113]; isolation source: pool of 5 deep marine... | reverse complement strand
GATTGGCAACTTAACATGGATTCAGTAAGGCAACTGCAAAAAATTGCTGAAAAACATGGAGTAGAGATAGCTATTGAAAATGTTCCGCAGCCCTTCCCGTTTGTGCTGAAGGATGTGGAAGACTTTTCCCGCTTTTACAAGGAGCTAAACGACGACTTGAGCTTAACGTTAGATGTGGGACACGCCAACCTAAATCAGCAAATTCAAGCCTTCATTACCACATTTTCAGACAAAATTGTCCATGTGCACGCAAGCGACAACAAGGCAAATTATGATGCACATTTGGGAATAGGTCATGGAACCGTTAACTGGACAAATGTTGCAAAAGCTCTTAAGAGCATAGGCTATAGCGGGGCAGTGATGTTAGAATCTGTAAGGCATGTGGAAGAAAGCCTTCAAAAGCTCCAAAAAATATTCCATTAACATTAGGTATCTTTCAAGGGAAGGTCGATTTTCATAAAGTCTTCGGCTATGTCGGTTTTAGGAAAAATCTTTCTCGCTTGCTCAAGCAAAACATTAGCGTTCTTATATCTTGCGCTGATGTGCGTTAGTATCAACCATTTGACTTTAGCCTTGTTTGCAATTTCTGCCGCTTGGCTGGCTGTGGAGTGGCCGTCTTCATAGGCCTTATCTGTCAACTCATCGTCTAATGTTCCGTCGTGAATAAGCAAATCTGCATTCTGAGCTAATTCTACAACATTTTCAGTGGGCCTTGTGTCTCCAGAATAAACAACTTTTCTTCCAGGACGCGGAGGCCCAACAACTTCTTCGGACTTAACAACTCGGCCGTTTGGAAGTTTCACTGCTGAGCCGTGTTGAAGTTTCGACCATAAGGGACCTTCGGGAATTCCCAGTGCCTTTGCTTTTTCTAGGTTAAATTTTCCTGGTCGAGGCTTTTCAATCAAAGCGTAGGCCAAACTGGGGACAACATGGTCTGCCCATACCGCACGCACTTCATATTCTTTTTCTTCGCAAACAATGTTGGCATCTTTCACTTCTAGGATTTCAAGTGGAAAAGTGAGATTGAACTGAACTGTTTGCTGGATGGCATTCACGAAGGCTTCTATTCCAGGCGGTCCATAGATTTCTAGTTTACGTTCTCTATCCAAGAGAGACATCGTTTGAAGCAGTCCAGGCAGTCCAAGAACGTGGTCTCCGTGCAGGTGCGTAATGAAAACCTTTGTTTTTCGGTGGAAGCCCACACCAGCCTGAATCATCTGCCTCTGTATGCCCTCGCCGCAATCGAATATTAGAAGCTCATCTTTTCTTCGAATCACTATTGCAGGAAGACCCCTTTTCGGTGTTGGTATGCTTCCAGCGGTTCCAAGAAAAATAACACGTAAACTCATTTTAACTCCTCTCAAAAACCGCGATTTCTCTGGTTAGGCTTCCATGTACATACACAAAATGGGATTCCACATGGTTTAAACCCTGCTCTTCACCTAACATGCCCGCTTTCACCGATTTAGGCGCGGCAACGCAGATTCGCCGCCCCTTAGCAAGATAATCTTGTAGAGTTGAAAGAAAATCTTTTATTACTTGGCGGGTTTCCCGTCCAAGTGTGGTTGCCGACCTGCCATAGGGAGGGTCTGTTACGATGCAGTCAGCTTTGATTGTTGGAGGTTTTAGAGCGTCTGCCACTATCATGCCTTCTGGTTTGACGCCGTAATGCAGAAGGTTGCGTAGGCTTCCTTTGACCATGCGATGTTTTACATCCAATCCTAAGACGCGGCATCTAATCAGTCCAGCCTCTATGAGCATGCTGGCTGTTCCACAAAACGGGTCTAGAACAAGGTCGCCGACTTTTGGCTTGGCCAAGTTCACCATACATCGCGCAAGTTTGGGAGGCATTGCCGATGGATGAAAGAAAGGTCTTTTTCGTGGACGCCTCTGAGTGAAGGGTTTGGGAGAAATCTCAGCGAGTTTTAGTCCGAATATAAACTTGTTGTCGGTTAGAACACCGAAGAAGGTTTTCTGAGGGTTCGCCAGATCTACCTTCACTCCTTTTGCCTTGTTTAATATGAGTTCACCAAGTTTTCGTTCAAGTTCTACGCCTAAAAGATGTGGAGCGCTTTCTCTTACTCTTCGAACACGAACTGCAAAGCTTTCGCCCTTTTGAATAAACTCTTCTAGAGGAGCTGAACGTGTCATTTTGAAGATTTCTTCAGTATCTGCGGAGCAGCATAGCAGTTCTACGCCGCAAACCCGGGTCATAGCCGACCTAAACTCTATAGACTTCACACTTTCGATGTCAGCCTTAACTCGCAGGACCTGCGACAATTTTTCCAAAACCTGATATTCATGTCCTTCAGCCTCTAAAATGGCTTTCAGTTCCGAAAATGGTAAAGTTTGATGCTCACCTGAGAGCAGAAAGAAGAGCTTGCTCACCTTTTGGCTCCTCGTTTGACTAAAGCCTCGGCAATTAAGGGTGCAACGGAAACCACGCTGATGTGGCTGGGAACGCTGTCTGTGCCAACTATGCTATCTGCTCCGCTTTGGAATATTTTGTTTTCAGCATCCCCTATTAACAGCGGATGAACACAAGCAGCGTGAACCGTTCGAGCGCCTTGTTCGCGTACCCAAGCAACCGCCTTTACCATTGTTCCTCCGCTGCTTATGATATCGTCAAATACAATTACATCCCTGCCTTTAACTGGCAGAGGCTTCTCTTCAATGGTTACCTTTCCAGTTATTCTGTCACGTTGAGTGGAAATATATCCATAGCCGCCTTCAAGAACCTTGTCGGCTTCAACTGCCGTGGCCAAGCCTTTCTTACCGAGCGCCAGAGAAAAGGCTCTGTTAAAACCTTTGTTCTTGAAATGTTCAGCCAGTAGAGGGATAGCAGACAAGTCTTTGATAGGTACTTGTAGAGTTTTGAGGATGGCTGGGTTATGAGAGTTCACGGTCAAGATTTTGCTTACGCCACAAGTCTGGAGCAGGGTTACTATGGTTTTTACGCTGAACGCTTCTCCTGGTCGAAAACGTTGGTCTTGTCTTGCATAGGCAAAATAGGGCACAACCACTGTGATCGTTTTGGCTTTTAACTCCTTGGCGGTGTCTGCCATGAGCAACAACTGAACGAGATTCTCGTTTTGAGGAGGACTTGTGGTTTGAACTATAATCACATCTTCGTTTTCAACTTCGCCGTCAAACCGAATGTAAGATTCTCCATCCGGAAAGCGTTTAAACTCGATTGGAACGATTTTCTGCTTTAGCAGCTCTGCTATTTTGCGACTAAGTTCTTGGGATGCTGGCCCCGGAACAATTATCATGACCATGCCTTCTATAGGAGTTGCTGTCTGATGGTTAACGGAACGACTATGTTATAGTTTTTCTCTTCCTTTAAGTTCTTCCAGCAATTTCCTTGCTCTACTCATCTTAATGTCGTGTTTTCCAGAAGCATTTTTATCTCTTATTGTTTGATAGTAGGAATTTGTGGTGAAAATCGCATGGGTAAGTCTTCTCTGGCTCCAGGCTTCTATAAGCTTAGCCCTAAAGAACGCCTAACGTTTGTTAAGGTGTTTGCTGGTTTATCGGATGAAGAGTGTACTTTGCTAAGTAATACCGGTTCTTTGCCTTTGGATTTGGCTGACCGCATGATAGAAAACGTTGTCGGAGCCATGCCAGTACCTTTGGGAATAGGTGTAAACTTCCAAATAAACAAACGTGACTATTTGATTCCGATGGCGATTGACGAGCCCTCTGTTGTCGCAGCAGCAAGTTACGCAGCAAAAATGGTGAGGCAAGGCGGGGGCTTCTACACAAGCAGCACACTGCCTATAATGATTGGGCAGATACAAGCAGTAGACATAAAAGACCCCTATGCAGCGAGGATGCAAGTCATACAAGCAAAAGAGGAAATTCTGAAGAAAGCGAACGATCAAGACCCAGTGCTTGTTTCTGTCGGTGGAGGAGCAAAAGACCTAGACGCAAAAGTCATCCACACAACGCAAGGACCAATGCTTATAACAGAGTTGCATGTAGACTGCCGCGACGCCATGGGTGCCAACGCTGTTAATACCATGGCTGAGGCTGTTGCTCCAATGATAGAACGCGTGACTGGCGGCCGCGTCTATCTGCGAATAATTTCTAATTTGGCTACGAAGCGTCTAGCGAGAGCATGGTGCACTGTACCTAAAGAGGCTGTTGGCGGCGAAGAAGTTGTAGACGGCATTGTAAACGCTTATGCCTTTGCAGCGTCAGATCCATACCGAGCAGCAACTCACAACAAAGGAATTTTAAATGGTGTAATAGCCGTCATAATCGCAACATGCAACGACCATCGCGCTGTGGAAGCTGGAGCCCACGCTTACGCAGCCAGAAACGGCTGCTACACGACACTTTCAACATGGGAGAAAAACGAAAACGGCGACTTAGTAGGCTCAATTGAGCTGCCAATGGCAGTCGGCCTCATAGGGGGAGCCGTGCGAACACATCCAATAGCAAAGATAGCCATAAAAATCCTAGGTGTAAAAACAGCCAACGAGTTTGCCGAGGTTTTGGCGGCTGTAGGTTTGGCTCAAAACCTTGGAGCGTTACGGGCGCTAGCCCATGAAGGAATACAGCGTGGACACATGTCGCTTCATGCAAGAAACATTGCTGTGGCGGCTGGTGCAACGGGCGAGCTGATAGATTTAGTGGCTGGAGAAATGGTTGAAGAAGGCAAAATCCGCATGGACAGAGCAAAAGAACTAATCGAGCAGCACGGGGCTTCTGGAAAAACCTAAAGAAGACGTGCGCGTCTAGGTTATGACCTTACATGGCGTAACGATAGTATTCCTGAAGATCAAGAAAATGCTGAATCAAAGATATCTTGAGAGCGAAATCTCTCTGAGAAAAGAAAAACTATAGACATGAAAGACTAGCGAAAAAGAAACTACGCACAGCCTAAACTTTCGTGCGCTCAAGATCCTAATGTCGTAAAAATATCTTAGAAAACATTGCTCATTCAGATTCNNACAAGTCATAAAACGAAGGCAGAAAAAATAGTGAATGATGTAATATGCCTAAGCATATAGGAATCATTGCTGTTAGTTCTGAGGGTGCTGCTCTTTGTTACCGTACAATATTCCAAGAGGCTTTCGCGGTTATGGGCAAGTTCGCTCATCCAGAAGTGAGCATGCACACACACTCTTTAAGTCGTTACATGGATTACATCGAAAAGAATGACTGGAACGGTGTGGCATCTCTAATGGTATCATCCGCTAAAAAACTGGCTGCCGCAGGTGCAGACTTTGGAATATGCCCCGACAACACGGTTCACGTAGCTTTTAAAAAAGCGAACAGACGATCTCCAATACCCCTAATAAGTATCACAGAAACAGTTGCCAAAGAATGCCAATCAAAAGGATACAAAAAAGTGGGAGTCCTTGGAACCAAGTATACCATGCAAGGACCAGTCTATAGAGATGTTCTATCAAAACTTAATATTGAGATGATTGTTCCAGATAGAAATGATCAAGAAATCATCAATTCAATTATCTTTGATGAACTGGTTCTAGGAAAAATAACAGAATCTTCTAGCAAAGTCATCATAGAAGTTATTCAAAAATTAAAGGAGTCAGGCTGTGATGCTGTTATTCTAGGATGTACTGAAATCCCACTTGTTGTGGATTCAAAGAATTCACCTTTACCAGTTATTGATTCAACACGTCTACTTGCTCGGAAAGCACTCGAATACTCGCTAGAAAAGTCTTTTACATCGTAAGCGAAGAAGAAAAAGCTATCCTAGCAATTCCCCTGTTATTAGAGAATATTTAAATATTTTCATATTATAATATGAAAATAGTGACTCTGACATGTCTAAGAAAGAACTAAACGGACGCAAAATTGGCGAAGCAATCAGCGACTCAACCAGAGAGGAGATTCTTCAGCATCTTCTAAAGGCTTATCCAAACTCTTTAACTATGAGCGAAATCGAAAAAGTTCTCTCTAAACACGTGTCGCCTACAACAATCTCTTTTCATCTACGCAAACTCAGGGAAGCCGGGCTCATCATCACAAATGGGCATAAAAAGGGATTCAGAGCGCTACGACCAACAATCAACATTACAATCAACAACGATGGCGTGCATGTAAAAGAGGTGAAGTAAAATGGCGTTACACGAAGCCATGCTGTACAACCAGTTGCCAGAAAACAGAGTTAAGTGCATCCTCTGCGCGAGACTATGCACCATACCAGAAGGCCGAGTAGGCTTCTGCTTAGTTCGGAAAAACGAGAAAGGCAAGCTATACGCGCTGACTTATGGGAAAGCATGTTCCGCATGTGTCGACCCAATCACAAAGAAGCCTTTGTCGCATTTTCATCCAGGCGCATTGGTTATGTCAATCGCCACAGGAGGATGCAACTTCCGCTGTGAATTTTGCGACAACTGGATGATAAGCCAAGAAAAAGAGATTATAGGCCGAGACTTTCCGCCAGAAAAGGTGGTTAGGGCTACGAAAGACAATGGCTGCCAAGGAATAAGCTACACCTACACTGAGCCAACCATATTTTTCGAGTACGCCTACGACACGGCAACTCTCGCTCACAAAGCCGGATTCTTCAACACCTTCGTGACTAATGGCTACATGACACCTGAAGCGGTTCAAACAATAGCGCCAGTGCTTGACGCCGCAACAGTTGATTTCAAGGGAGGAGCCGACCCAGAATTCTACAGAAAGTTTTCCGCTGTGCCATCGGTTGAACCCATCTTCGAGTCGCTAAAAGAGATGAAAAAACACGGCATACACGTGGAAATCACCAACCTGGTTGTGCCAAAAAGAGGTGATTCTCTTGACAGAATCCGTGAACTCGCCACTTGGATACGGGAAAACTTAGGCAAAGACACGGTTTTCCATTTGTTGCGGTTTCATCCAGACTACAAACTGACCGATATTCCTTCCACGCCTATTGCAACTTTGGAAAAAGCATGTGAGATAGCACGAGAAGCTGGGCTAAACTACGTCTATATCGGAAACGTGCCAGGACACCGCTACGAAAACACCTACTGCCCCAACTGCAATGAATTGCTTGTCAAACGGTTCAGCTTCGAAATCGCAAAGTGGAACCTAACCAAAGACATGCGCTGCCCAGCATGCGGACATAACATAGCCATAAAAGGAGAATTTCATTCAGGAGGCTTCTCCTACCCATACGCTCTAATCTAAAAGTTTTTCATAATCCTTCTTTTATTTAACATTATAATGGAAGAAGGCCGAAATGAGTGAAGCTGATGAAATAGCTGTTATTGCTTCTTCTTTGCGGAGGGAGTATCACATCGGGGACATCACGATTGAAGCTTTGAAAGGTTTGAACCTTGAGGTTGCAGAAGGAGAATTCGTTACCATTCATGGTCCTTCCGGAGCTGGAAAAACCACTCTTCTAAACATTATCGGCGGTCTAGACAAGCCCACTACTGGCGAGGTCGTTGTTTTTGGGCATAATCTCCTTGCTTCTGACGAAGATTTTCTGGCGACCTTCCGCTGTGCTTACATCGGATTCGTTTTTCAGTCTTATAATCTCATTTCCACGCTTACCGCCCTAGAGAACGTTGCATTTCCGATAGAAATAGCTGGCTGGGAGGGAAAACGGGCGTCGGAGAGAGCGAAGAAACTTCTAGAAATTGTAGGTTTATCTCATCGGGCTAACCATTTTCCCTCTCAGCTTAGTGGAGGCGAACAGCAAAGAGTGGCATTCGCTCGGGCTTTGGCAAATGACCCGCCTCTTCTCCTTGTTGATGAACCCACAGGAAATCTGGATTTAGAAACGAGTCTTGAAATTGTTCACATATTAGAGAGACTGAAGGCAGAGAAGAAAACAATCGTTGTTGCCACACATGATGAAAGAATAATGCAGCTGGCGAATCGAATACTTCAATTGCGGAATGGAAGGATTGTGGTGTAAATGAGTAGCCTCGCATTCCCTATAAAAGACCTCACTAGAAGAAAGTTCCAAACAATTTTAACTATGCTCGGCTTAGCCACAAATGTTGCCACAACCATTTTTCTCATAACTTTTGGAGAAAACATTGGTTTCGAAATCGTCGAAATCGCCCTCATTACCGAGGGAAAATTGACCATAGGATTTTCTTACGTGTTTTCATTGTTTATTCTCATAATCGTTTTCCTGAGTTTTCTCGCTGGAGTGCTGATAACATCTTTTCTCATTTCAGTAGCAATGTCTGAACGTGTACGTGACGTCGGAATAATGAAAGCAACTGGATGCCTGACCGATTTAGTTTTTGGCTATTTTGTCACAGAGCTTTTAATCATGATTCTCATAAGTTGTATAATCGGCACCCTCACTGGCGTTTTCACATCCTTTGCTTTTACCAACTTGTTGAACACCATGGGTTTCTCTATTTCGCAAAGACCTCTCAATGCATGGATGATATTCTTCATTTTCTCAGCCTTTGCCCTTGTTTCTTTTTTCTTTGGGAGCCGAACAATAGGTAAAGCAATAAGGGTGAAGCCGGGAGAAGCGTTGTCTCCTCATTTCTCATTGGGACTCTCCTTTCAGTCGAAGGGGTTTTTTCCTTCAAAATTCGGTTTTACATTCAAGATGGCTTCTAGAAGTCTTATGCGCAGGAAGTTTGCAACTCGCCAGGCGATAATATGTCTTTCAGTTGTCTTAACTCTGATTACACTTGCTTTAGCCGGAGGATTCATCGCTAATCAAACTACGCAAAGCTATGCAGAACGAGCTATCGGCAGAGATATAATTGTTGTTGGCCACTCTAGCGTTAACAAACGGTATGCAAACTTTCTTTCGAGGTTTTTCGAGACAGGAACAATGGATCCCATTGATTTTCTTGATCCAGAGTTTTCTATATCTCCTTCTTTAGTTTCTAAAGTGAAGACAATTTCAGGTGTTCTTGAAGTAGACCCTAGACTGGTTCTAGAAACAACTGTCTTTGAAATTCAAGGAATTATCATAGACCCTGAAGAGCCAGATTATTACTTTACTGTAGGTGCTAATCGCTCTAGCGAAGCGCTAGTTCTGGGCGTAGAACCCGAAAACGTTCTTAACGAATGGTTAACGATTGGAAGAATTCTTAACGAAACCGATACACATTCTGCTGTTCTCGGCGACTCGTTAGCTCTAAGAATCTTTGCTAATCCTAGAAAACAAGGCATTGAAATACTTGAACAAGAATTTGACATAGTCGGCGTGTGTTTGGATCCGCTTAACAATGGAAATGTAGTATACGTACCGTTAGAGACTTTATCTAAAGCAGTTGAATCGCCTAGATTTAATCTTCTCTTTATTAAGATTGATCCAAATCATCGCTCACAAGTTCTTGATGAAATAAATAGAGAAATTTCTGGAACAGAATTGACGATTTTGGAACTCAATGAAAAGCTTGAAAAGCATTTAGGCTTCCTTAGCTACGTTTGGTCGCTTATTATATTTTTACCCCTTTCTTCCCTAGTAACAGCCACACTCTGTCTGCTTGGCTACAGAGTTCTCTCTATTGCAAGCCAAAAGCGCGATTTTGGCATCATGAGGGCTCTGGGTGCAAAGCCGCCAACCATTGTGAAACTTATGCTCGCTGAGTCCTTTCTCATACTGCTAATTAGCGGAGCAATCGGAATCTTTACTGGATTTTTTGTATCATTTGTGTTTCTAATTCCAGAACCGGTCATCACAAACAATGCCCTCCTCTCAATCGCTGGCTGGTTGCTCTTAGCCCTAGGTCTCATCTGTTTATCCAGTTTATATCCCGCTATCAAAACAATAAAAGAGCCCATTCCCAAGACAATGTCCCAACCGTAATGATCCCCTTTCTATTGAATAGGTTCTGAGGCACACAAAAACGCATCAATAAGCAATACAGATAAAATTGGCCTTTCACAATCTTATGCATGAGCAAGTATGTGGACGGCTTGGAGACCAGACGCCCTGGCTGTGCTTAAAGATAAAAGGGCTAGGCAAAGTTTATCACGATACTTCGACGTGATGCAGAATGATAAGCCAGCCAAATTCATGATTGCCAAAAAATTGCCAGCCAACTTTAGCAAAGAAGACTCGATAGAAAAACTCTGGGCGCTTCATGATAGGCTAACTGTTGAATACTACCACCTAGAAAAGGAAATAGACACCCGTCAAAAAAGTCTAGAAGAGCTAGAAACGCCCGAAAAATCCTACTTAGATTTAAAGATTGAAATTGCTAAGCGTATTCTTGAAGATTGCCACTTCTGCACTCGCAGGTGTGGTTTCAACAGGCTTGCCGGAGAACTGGGCTACTGCAAATGCGGAACCCAAATTACTGTCTCGACAATTTTTGAGCACATGGGTGAAGAGCCTGAACTTGTGCCTTCTGGAACAATTTTCACGTTGGGTTGCACATTGAAATGCCGACATTGCCAGAACTGGACGATCTCTCAGTGGTTTGAGCACGGCGAGATTTACACGCCGGAAAGACTGGCAAAGTCGGTTGAGCACCTTAGGAAGAGGGGATGCAGAAACGCCAACTTGGTTGGTGGCGAGCCTACACCTTGGCTTGAACAGTGGCTTGAAACGTTCAAGCATGTGAACGTGAACGTGCCTGTTGTTTGGAACTCCAACTCTTACTACAGTGAAGAAACTGCCAAGCTTCTTGCTGGCTTTGTAGATGTTTATTTGCTTGATTTCAAATATGGATTAAACCAATGCGCCCAACGTATCTCAGATGCTCCCCGCTACTGGGAGGCATGTACAAGAAACCATCTCTATGGCAAGAAATATGGAGAACTGCTGATCCGAGTTTTGGTTTTGCCTGAGCATCTTGAATGTTGCACAAAGCTAATTTTACACTGGATTGCTCAAAACCTTGGAACATGGGTGAGAACCAACGTTATGTTTCAGTACCGCCCAGAATGGAGAGCCGATGAAATACCAGAATTGCAGAGAAGGCTTACGCGAAGCGAAACAGAGCGAGCCATTCAGCTAGCGAAGGAAGCAGGATTAACAAACTTCATAACCTAAACGTTAAACCTAAATACGTTATTATGAAGCTGATGAAGGAGAGGCTCTTGGAATGTTTAACATAATTATCAAAAATGTGTATGTCATTGATGGAACAGGCAGTCGGAGATTTAAAGCTGACATTGGAATTGAAGGGTCAAAAATCGTTAAAATTGGCAATTTAAAGTCTNNGGTGCAAAAATCGCTAAAATTGGCAACTTAAAGTCTGAAAAGGCTGTACAGAGTATTGATGCTTCTGGGCTAGTGGCGTCTCCTGGGTTCATAGACATGCACTCCCACTCGGACTTCACATTGCTAATTAATCCTAAAGCAGAAAGCAAAATCAGACAAGGAATAACCACAGAGGTCATTGGAAACTGCGGGGGCTCAGCAGCTCCGCTGAATGAAACCATTAAAGAAGAAATTAGGAAAACTATGCCAATTCTTGAAGAATCGGGCTTGGAGTTAGACTGGTCAACAATGAAGGAATATTTAGACCGCTTAGAAAGGCAGGGAATCGCCGTAAATGTGGTGCCTCTTGTTGGACATGAAAACATAAGAGTCTGTGCCATGGGATTCGACAACAGAGCGCCAACTGAAACTGA
>JABAOH010036702.1_pt5 | contig 11533 bp, 9 predicted proteins | sample 7062181 | NCBI WGS metagenome assembly JABAOH01 (sample SAMN14538630, study PRJNA623070) | marine sediment metagenome | biome: marine biome [ENVO:00000428]; feature: marine pelagic biome [ENVO:01000023]; material: deep marine sediment [ENVO:00002113]; isolation source: pool of 5 deep marine... | reverse complement strand
GCCAATTCAATTGAAGGTGTGATAAATGGTGCCCAACAAATAGAATGTACTATTAATGGTTTAGGCGAAAGAGCAGGAAATACCTCATTAGAAGAAGTAGTGATGATTATACAACAACACAAAGATTTAGGTTTTTATACCAACATACAAAGCCAGCAATTAAATCCCATTAGCCGATTGGTGAGCGATACCATGCGTATGCCGGTACAGCCCAATAAAGCAATAGTAGGTGCCAATGCATTTTCACATTCGTCCGGTATTCATCAGGATGGATTTTTAAAGAGCGCTATTACTTATGAAATCATCAACCCAAAAGATGTGGGTGCAGATATTTCTAAAATTGTGTTAACAGCCCGAAGCGGACGAAGTGCTTTGGCTTATCGGTTAAAAAATTTAGGTTATGAATGCACCCGTAATGATATTGATGTTTTATATGAAAAATTTTTACAAATAGCTGATCAGAAAAAAGAAGTTGGCGATGATGATTTGCATGCAATGGCCAAACAACATCAAAACATAGAAGCATAGTATGAATGTAGCACCCGCAATACAGGTTAAACATTTACAAATAAAACAATANNAAACATTGACATTAACAATAGCAATCATACACCTGACCAGGCACAAATTGTAATGATTGAAGATACGTATCGGTGGAAAAATTTAACCAACCAATCACAATTTTATTACCAGCAACGCTTCAATAGTTGCGATGCAACAGACAGCATTACTGTTGAAGCCGATTTACTGCAACATTTGCAACAATTTGGTATTTCAGATACAGAAGCACTGTATTTAAATTATTGCCAACAATTTAATTTACTGCACCGCTTACAAACACCACTTATTCAATTATCGAATGGTGAACAAAAAAAACTGCAAATTATTAAAGCACTGCTGCAGCAACCGCAGTTATTGATTGCAGATAATATTATGACCGGATTAGATGTTGCAGCCAAAGAAACCCTGTTACAAATATTGCAACACCTGGGCAGGAATGGAACCACACTGATTTTTATTACTTCCGGAACACTTTGGCCCGATGTTATTACGCATGTATTAACACTTGAATTGAACGGAATTTATGCGTTTTTAAAAAAATCTGAATACCAAATTAAAAATACATATACTACACCGTTACCCAGATTTATGAATGTAACAAAGCCAATTGAAAAACAGACAGCTTTGGCGCATTCAATGATTGAAATAAAAAATACTACCATTCAATATGGTTCGAAAAAAATATTGGATAATATTAACTGGCAGGTTCATAGTGGCGAAAAATGGCTGATTCAAGGACATAATGGTGCCGGCAAATCAACTTTATTAAGCCTAATAACAGGAGATAATCCACAGGCCTATGCCAATCAAATTAAAATATTTGGAAAACAAAGAGGCAAGGGTGAAAGCATTTGGGATATAAAAAAAAGAATTGGCTACATCTCTCCGGAATTACATAAATATTTTGACACAGATATATCCGTTGAAAAAACCATAGCATCTGGCTTTTTTGATACAATGGGTGTATATAAAAAGCTAACGGATGATCAGCAAATTGCAATAAGCGCAATTATGCAACAGTTTCATCTGAACGAATACAGCCAACAAAAACTGGGTGCATTATCATTGGGTTTACAACGCTGGGTATTATTGGCAAGAGCATTGGTAAAAAGTCCGCCTTTATTGATTTTAGATGAACCCTGTCAGGGATTGGATGAAGCACACATTCAATATTTCCTGTCAACCATACAACAAATTGTAGCAACCAATCACACCACTTTAATCTATGTTACACATGTTGAAAATGAAATTCCTGAAGGAATTGATTTTGTGTTACAGCTACAGCAAGGCAAACAATTCATTCATCAACATATAGCTGGCAAAGTATCAACTTCAACAAAGCAACCAGAAACGATTGAATCCATTATCTGTGAAAACAATTAAAACGGAATGTATGAAAAAAAATATAGTTATTATAAATGGAGACGGAATTGGCCCAGAAGTAACTGCACAGGCTGTTCGTGTATTACAAGCTATTGCAGAAAAATTTAACCATGAATGGCATTTTACCGAATGTTTAATGGGTGCAATAGCCATCGATAAAACAGGGGATCCTTTACCCGATGTAACGATTGAAGCCTGTTTAAACAGTGATGGAATTTTATTTGGTGCAATTGGTGATCCTAAGTATGATAATAATCCCTCAGCAACCGTTCGTCCTGAACAGGGTTTATTGAAATTAAGAAAAGCATTACAGTTGTTTGCAAATGTGCGCCCTGTTACAACGTACCCGTCTTTACATTATCTGTCACCCTTAAAAGAAAAACAATTACAAAACGTTGACTTTGTAATTTACCGCGAATTAACAGGTGGTATTTATTTTGGAAAAAAAGAATTAAACGAGGAAAAAACTCAGGCTATTGACGAATGTATTTATACAACAAATGAAATAGAACGCATTGCCCACAGTGCATTTAAAGCTGCAGAACAAAGAAGAAAAAAATTAACATTGGTTGACAAAGCAAATGTGCTGGAAACATCAAGGCTTTGGAGAAAAGTAGTGCAAGATGTTGCTAAAAATTATCCGGAAGTAGAGGTGAACTATTTATTTGTAGATAATGCTGCCATGCAAATCATCTTAAATCCTGCACAATTTGATGTAATACTTACCGAAAATATGTTTGGCGATATTTTAAGTGATGAAGCAAGTGTGTTAAGTGGTTCTTTAGGATTATTGCCCTCCGCTTCTTTCGGGTTAAGTACTGCTTTATTTGAGCCCATTCATGGTTCCTACCCACAAGCCGCAGGTAAAGACATTGCTAATCCGCTTGGAGCTATTCTTTCTGCTGCCATGATGTTAGATTATTTTGGTTTAGGGAATGAAGCCGCCATTGTTCGTGCCGGTGTAAGCTGGACACTCAATAACAAATTTGTTACAAAAGATATAGATCCAATTAATTTTTATTTCACATCAACGATAGGAGAATTAATATGCGATTTTATTGCAAGCAATAACAATTTTGAAGACATCAATCATAAAAATATTGAGTTGCGCAAGTCTACCATTATTTAATGCCAACTTGTTCAACTCAAAAAAAGTTCTTTGTTCTTAAGCATACAACAGGTATATTTGTTCTAAACACAAAAAGGTTGAAGAACAAATTTTATAATACAATTTCTTTTCGTCTGTTTGTATTAACAGCAGCGATAGTTATTGTCATTATTCTGCCTGTCTTTAGAGGGGGGTAAGTTGATTTGTTCTAACCTATAAACAAATTTGACCCGCCTCTAAAAATGGCGGGTTTTTTATTTCATACAACAAAAACAAACACATGTATTACAACGAAAATACTTTTATTTATTTAAATGGCAGCTATGTAAAAGCAGCCGATGCAACTACAGATTTATATGGCCAGACATTGCATTATGGTTATGGTGTTTTTGAGGGAATACGCTCTTATAAAACAATTGCAGGCACAACAAAAATATTTAAGCCTGAAGCCCATTTTCATCGGTTACAACAATCTGCAAAAGCACTAAATCTGCCTTATCATTATACTGTTGAAGAATTAATTGAAGCCACATATAAAGTGTTAGCACTAAATGAATTGCAAGACGCATATATACGTCCGTTAGTTTATGCACCTGCCAATATGAGCTTTGTACAAAATACTACTTCATATATTGTTATTGAAGCTTGGAAAATGGAACCATTTTTAGGTGATAGAATGTTACGTGTGGTAACATCTTCTTTTGAAAGACCTAATCCTAAAGCATTTCACATTCATGCCAAAGCAACCGGCCATTATGTAAATTCTATCTTAGCCAGTCAGGAGGCAAAGCAAAAAGGATACGATGAAGCCTTGTTATTAGATATGCATGGTTATGTTGCAGAAGCACCTGGCGCAAATGTTTTTTTTGAAAAGAACGGCACCCTCTTTACACCAAAATTGGGAAATATTTTACCCGGTATAACCCGTGCAACCATATTGGAATTGTGCAACGAATTAAACATTCCGGTGAAAGAAATACAATTTAAAATTGAAGATATGTACCATGCAGATGCAGCTTTCTTCTGCGGAACTGCTGCCGAAGTAATTGGTATTGCATCATTAGATGATAAGCCCTTTGTAAAACCCTGGGCCGAAACAATCAGCAAACTCATTCAAACTTCTTATAAAAACTTAATTACTGAAAACAAAAGAACACTTTTAAACGAAGTGTTAGGAACCGAATAATTAATTCACCACCATCATTCTACAACTTTAATTTTATGCCGAACGAATTAAATAAGTACAGTAAAACACTTACAAAAGACGAAACACAACCTGCAGCGCAGGCCATGTATTATGCTATTGGTTTTAAAGAAGAAGATTTTAATAAAGCACAAATTGGCATAGCAAGTATGGGATGGGACGGAAACCCCTGCAACATGCATTTAAATGATCTGGCTACAGCAGTTAAAAAAAGTGTTGATCATACAGATGGTTTATTAGGGCTACGATTTTATACCATCGGTGTAAGTGATGGTATTAGTATGGGAACTGAGGGTATGCGTTACTCGCTGGTTAGCAGAGATTTAATTGCAGACAGTATTGAAACCAATGCAGGTGCCCAATATTATGATGGTTTGATTACCATTCCGGGATGCGATAAAAATATGCCAGGCTCTATCATGGCAATGGGCCGTTTAAACAGACCCGGTATTATGATTTATGGTGGCACCATTGCCCCCGGACATTACAAAGGAGAAGATTTAAATATTGTTTCTGCTTTTGAAGCATTGGGACAAAAAATTGCCGGTAAATTAAATGAAGGTGATTTTAAAGGTATTATTCAACATGCCTGCCCGGGTGCAGGTGCTTGTGGTGGTATGTATACCGCTAATACCATGGCAACTGCCATTGAAGCATTGGGTATGAGCCTTCCTTTTTCCTCTTCCAATCCTGCATTAAGTAAAGAAAAACAAAAAGAATGTGAGGAAGCAGGTAAAGCCATCAAATTATTACTGGAAAAAGATATTAAACCAAGAGATATTATGACACGTGAGGCTTTCGAAAATGCCATCACCGTTGTTATGATTATGGGAGGCAGTACCAATGCAGTATTACATTTAATTGCCATGGCCAAAAGTGTAGGCATAGCATTGAACATTAATGACTTTCAAAAAATTAGCAATAAAGTTCCGGTACTTGCCGACTTTAAGCCCAGCGGTAAATATTTAATGGAAGATTTACATCAGTATGGCGGTCTTCCTGCAGTAATGAAATATTTATTGAAAAAAGGGTTACTGAACGGTCAATGCCTTACCGCTACAGGAAAAACTGTTGCTGAAAATGTTGCAACAGCTCCTGATCTTGATTTTAACCAACAACAGGTTATTAAACCTGTTGAACAACCCATTAAAGCAACCGGACATTTACAAATTTTATTTGGCAATTTGGCCACTGAAGGTGCCGTTGCAAAAATAAGTGGTAAAGAAGGAACACATTTTAAAGGTACAGCAAGAGTATTTGATGGTGAACATGACTTTATAAAAGGCATTGAAAATAATTTAATTAAACCGGGTGATGTTGTCGTTATACGCTATATAGGCCCGAAAGGTGCACCCGGCATGCCCGAAATGCTAAAACCAACCAGTGCCATCATTGGTGCAGGCTTAGGTAAAAGTGTGGCATTAATTACTGACGGGCGTTTCAGTGGCGGTACACATGGCTTTGTAGTAGGCCATATTACCCCCGAAGCATTTACAGGAGGCCTGTTATCACTGGTTGAAAATGATGATATTATTGAAATTGATGCAATAAAAAACACCATCAATCTGATGGTAGATAACAGCATTATTGAAGCCAGAAAATTAAAATGGAAACGTCCTGCTTTAAAAGCAACCAATGGCGTTTTATATAAATACGCTCAGTTGGTAACCTCCGCATCTGAAGGTTGCGTTACCGACGAAAAACCATATCAATCATAATTAAAATTATTTTATGGAAACAACACTTACAGCACCTAAAAATATTGCAGCATCCACTCCTGGTAATACCACTAATATTTCCGGATCACAAGCAGTATTAGAAGCCTTTATGGCAGAAGGCGTTGATACCATATTTGGTTACCCCGGTGGCGCAATTATGCCAATTTATGATGCATTGTATGATTATAATAATGAACTAACACACATACTTGTAAGGCACGAACAAGGAGCCATTCACGCTGCACAAGGCTATGCACGCAGTTCTGGTAAAACAGGTGTAGTGTTTGCAACCAGCGGACCGGGTGCTACAAATCTGGTAACAGGATTGGCTGATGCAATGATAGATAGTACACCGTTGGTTTGTGTAACCGGCCAAGTTTTTGCACACTTATTAGGTACCGATGCATTTCAGGAAGTAGATGTAATTAACATTACTACACCCATTACAAAATGGAATTACCAAATTACCGATGCTACTGAAATACCGCATATTTTAGCAAAAGCATTTTACATTGCCAGAACAGGAAGACCCGGCCCGGTATTGATAGACATAACCAAAAATGCACAGTTGCAAAAATTTGATTATGAAGGCTACAAAAAATGCGAACATATTAGAAGCTATAGGCCTAAACCCTTTGTTAGAAAAGAATACATTGAACAAGCTGCACAACTCATTAACGAAGCCAAAAAACCTTTTGTACTATTTGGGCAGGGCGTTATTTTAGGTAGAGCTGAAAATGAATTCAAAGCATTTATAGAAAAAGCCAATCTGCCCGCTGCATGGACGCTTTTAGGGTTGAGCGCGCTGCCAACAGACCATCTGTTAAACGTTGGAATGCTTGGCATGCACGGTAATTATGGCCCCAATGTATTAACCAATGAATGCGATGTACTCATTGCCGTGGGTATGCGATTCGATGACAGGGTAACCGGCCGTTTAGACAAATATGCCAAACAAGCCAAAATAATACACTTAGATATTGACCCCGCAGAAATAGACAAAAACGTGCAAACAACAGTACCGGTTTGGGGCGATTGCAAAGAAACGCTCCCCATGCTCACTAAATTATTGCAACCCAATCAAAATAAAGAGTGGATTGAAAAGTTTAGTGCTTTTGCCCAAAAAGAATACGACATAGTAATACATGAAGAACTGAACCCAAGTACCGAAATTATGACAATGGGTGAAGTAATTAAAACATTGAATGAGTTAACCAACGGGGATGCCATTATTGTTACCGATGTAGGCCAACACCAAATGGTTGCATGCCGTTATGCAAAATTCAATCAGTCAAAAAGCAATATCACTTCCGGAGGAGCCGGCACTATGGGATTTGGATTACCCGCTGCCATTGGTGCAAAATTTGGCGCACCCAACCGAACAGTTGTGGCAATTATTGGCGATGGGGGCTTTCAAATGACCTTACAGGAACTGGGTACCATTATGCAATTTAACGTAGATGTAAAAATACTCATACTGAATAACCGGTTTTTAGGAATGGTTCGCCAATGGCAACAATTATTCAATGACAAACGCTACTCATTTGTTGATATTACCAGTCCCGATTTTGTACAATTAGCCAAAGCTTATCGAATAGAGGCAAATAGTATTGATAAAAGAACAGATTTAAAAAATGCATTACAAACCATGTTGAACCATAACGGTAGTTATTTATTAGAAGTGATGGTTGGAAAAGAAAATAATGTTTTCCCAATGGTACCGCAAGGTTGCAGCGTTGCAGAAATCAGGTTACAATAAATGCAATTGATTCAAATTATAACATTAACAACATGAAACAGGAATTTACCATTACCGTATATACCGAAAATCAAATCGGGCTTTTAAACAGAATTGCCATCATTTTTTCGCGTAGAAAAATAAATATTGAAAGCCTGAATACTTCTCCTTCCGAATCAGAAGGTATACATCGGTTTACCATTGTCATTAATGAAATAGAAGAAATTGTAAGAAAACTATGCCGCCAAATAGAGAAACAGGTAGAAGTTTTAAAAGCTTATTACAATACAGAAGATGAAATAGTATGGCAGGAATTGGCCATGTACAAAGTATCTACGGAAGCCATTGCAGAAAAAGTAAAAGTAGAAAGGTTATTAAGAGAATATGGCGCCAGAGCCGTTGTAATTAGAAAAGATTATACCGTTTTTGAAACTTCCGGTCATCGCGAAGAAACCGATCGGTTAGTAAAATTTTTAGAGCCCTACGGTTTAATAGAATTTGTAAGAAGTGCAAGAGTAGCCATCATCAAATCAAGCCATGGCTTTCATGAAAAATTAAAAGAATTTGAACAAACAGAACCTGGTGAGGAAGTAATAGAAAATGAATATCTCAGTAAACAGGCAGAAGTATTTACTATGTAATTTATAATTGTAAACAACCAACTTTAAAAATCAAAAATTAGCAAAATGGCAAAATTGAATTTCGGCGGCGTTGAAGAAAACGTAGTAACCCGTGAAGAATTTCCATTATCAAAAGCACAGGAAGTATTAAAAAATGAAACTGTTGCTGTAATTGGTTATGGCGTTCAAGGACCCGGACAGGCTTTAAACCAAAGAGATAATGGTATTAATGTTATTGTAGGGCAACGTAAAAGCTCTAAAACATGGGATAAAGCCATTGCCGATGGCTTTGTACCCGGCGAAACTTTATTTGAAATTGAAGAAGCACTGCAAAGAGGTACCATTATTTGTTACCTGTTAAGCGATGCTGCGCAAATAGCATTGTGGCCAACCGTAAAAAAACACCTTACACCCGGTAAAGCACTTTATTTTTCGCATGGCTTTGGCATTACATTCAATGAACAAACCAGCATCATACCTCCAAAAGATGTAGATGTATTTTTAGTTGCACCAAAAGGTTCAGGTACTTCATTAAGAAGAATGTTTTTACAAGGCCGTGGCTTAAACAGCAGCTATGCTATTTATCAGGATGCTACCGGTAAAGCGAAAGACAGAGTAATTGCATTAGGCATTGCTGTAGGAAGTGGCTATCTGTTCGAAACAGATTTCAGAAAAGAAGTATTCAGCGACTTAACCGGCGAACGGGGTACATTAATGGGTGCTATACAGGGAATATTTGCTGCCCAATACCAGGTACTGCGCGATAAAGGTCATTCACCCAGTGAAGCTTTTAATGAAACAGTAGAAGAGCTTACACAAAGCCTTATGCCGTTGGTTGCTGAAAATGGTATGGATTGGATGTATGCCAATTGCTCTACTACAGCACAAAGAGGTGCATTAGACTGGTGGAAGAAATTCAGAGATGCCACAACTCCTGTATTTAAAGAATTATATGAAAGTGTTGCAAGCGGAAAAGAATCTCAGCGTTCTATTGACCTGAATAGCCAACCCGATTACCGCGAAAAATTAGAAGTTGAATTGAAAGAATTAAGAGAAAGTGAAATGTGGCAAGCAGGAAAAACAGTGCGCAGTTTAAGACCCGAAAATCAAAAATAAAGTGAATGAAGATGATGGTGGTGTAACATACACACCATCATCTTCTTTTAATGATCAGTACATGCATGTAGCAGAAAATACATATCAATTCAATTATAGTGAGGCTTACCAAAAACTAAAGCAGGTGGTAGCGCATACGCCCTTGCAATACAATCAAATTTTATCTAACCAATACAACTGCCAGGTATATTTGAAGCGGGAAGATTTACAAATAGTTCGCTCGTATAAATTACGCGGTGCATTTAATTTGTTAAGCAGCCTATCATCTGAACAATTAAAGAAAGGAGTGGTTTGCGCCAGTGCAGGCAACCACGCACAGGGCTTTGCGTATAGTTGTAAATACTTAGGCATCAAGGGCATTGTGTTTATGCCCATTATAACACCAAAACAAAAAATTCATCAAACAAAAATGTTTGGTGAAGATGCTATTGAAATAAAATTAACAGGCGATACTTTTGACGATTGTTCCCATACAGCACAACAATTCACCCTCAAAAATGAAATGACATTTATACCTCCATTTGATGACCGGAAAGTAATTGAAGGACAGGCCACTGTTGGTATTGAAATCTTGGAATCCTTATCAAATATTGATTATTTATTCATCCCGGTAGGCGGTGGCGGATTAGCAGCCGGAGTGGGTAGTTATTTTAAACAATATGCCCCCAATACGCAATTAATCGGCGTAGAGCCCGAAGGAGCGCCTTCTATGCTAAAATCTTTTGAGGCCGGCCGGCCTGTAATGCTGGAACAAATTGACCGTTTTGTTGATGGCGCAGCCGTTAAAAAAGTAGGCAACCTTACCTACCCTATTTGCAAAGAAACACTTACAAATATTTGTTTGGTACCCGAAGGAAAAGTGTGTACTACCATATTAAACCTCTACAACCAAAATGCCATTGTAGCAGAACCTGCCGGCGCATTAAGCATTGCCGCATTAGATCAGTATGCAGAACAAATTGCAGGTAAAAAAGTAGTTTGTATTGTAAGTGGCGGTAATAATGATATTGACAGAATGCCTGAAATTAAAGAACGCTCATTACAATATGAAGGCATTAAACATTATTTTCTTATTCAATTTGCACAAAGGCCTGGTGCCCTTAGAGAATTTTTAAACAAAGTATTAGGGCCAAGTGATGATATTACCCGCTTCGAGTACATGCAAAAAACCAATAAAGAAACAGGCCCTGCATTGGTAGGAATTGAATTAACTGACCGTAATGATTATGGCTCCCTTTTAACCAGAATGCAAACCAATAACATCGATTTTACTGAAATTAATAAACAGGATACACTTTACAGCTATCTCATCTAAATTTTTGCTTAAAAACTTAGATTTTTTATACAAATTTTTCTAAAAATTGAATATATTTGAACGATTGTTGCCATTATATAAAAACAATTTAAATAACAATGGTAAATTCTAACAAAAAAATGGCTGAAACTACCGGTTTATACAACCCCGCTTTTGAGCATGATGCATGTGGCATTGGCTTCGTTGCCAATATTAAGGGAAACAAATCGCACCAAAATGTATTGGATGCCTTAACCATTTTAGAAAATATGGAGCACCGGGGTGCCTGTGGTTGTGAAAACAATACGGGTGACGGTGCCGGTATTATGATACAATTACCCCATGAATTTTTCTTTGAAGAATGTGTAAAACTTGGCGTACATCTTCCATCTTTTGGAAAATATGGTGTAGGCATGATCTTGTTTCCAAAAGATATTCGCTTAAAAGAAGAATGCAGAGATATTTTTAATCGTGCAGCCGAAACATTGGGGTTAGAAGTATTGGCTTATCGTAAAGTACCGGTTAATCCCGCTAATATTGGATCTACTGCACTTTCAGTTGAACCCGAAATGGAACAGGTATTTATTGCCTGCCCCGATCATATCAATCATCCCGATGCTTTTGAAAGAAAATTATTTGTTTTAAGAAATTATGCTTCGCATACTATTCAAGATACAGTAAAAAAAGATACCATTGGTTTTTATATCGCTTCCTTATCTTACAAAACCATTGTATATAAAGGCCAGCTAACCAGTATGCAAGTTCGGAACTATTTCCCCGATTTAGTGAAC
>JABAOH010013668.1_pt2 | contig 11533 bp, 13 predicted proteins | sample 7062181 | NCBI WGS metagenome assembly JABAOH01 (sample SAMN14538630, study PRJNA623070) | marine sediment metagenome | biome: marine biome [ENVO:00000428]; feature: marine pelagic biome [ENVO:01000023]; material: deep marine sediment [ENVO:00002113]; isolation source: pool of 5 deep marine... | reverse complement strand
CCCTCTCACCTAATATTCTTGCCTGACCTAGACTTGCAGTCAACTGTGTTAAGTGCGTCATTGATGCTCTTGCCCCAGATTTTACCATGATTGTTGCACAACTTTCTTTTATATTTTCTTTTATTATTTTTTCAGCTTCTTCTGTTGGTTTTGATAAGGCCTTTAGCATATGAGCTTCTAAACTATCCTTCATATCACTCCCAGGCAAAACTTCTATTTTACCTTCGTGATACAAGTTAACTATTCTTTCAGCTTCTCTTTCTGCTGAATCTATTATTTTTCTTACTTTTGTTAGAACTTCTTCTTCTAAATCAACTTCATCTAATCCAATTGTAAAGCCTATTTTGTCTAAATATTTGATCCCAATAGAAGATACCTTATCTATGAAATTATGTGCTGCTTCAACTCCAAACTCCTTTTCTATAACATCAATAAGCTTTCCGTGTTCAGAGCTTATTGCTTTTGAGTCTATAACACCTCTTTTTAGTATTCCATTTTTTATAACAACATAACCATCATTTGGGCAAGTTCCTTTAACACATTTTTCACAACCACAAACTTTTGCTTTAAATTCTATATACAAACCTTTTGGTAAGAGGTAGCTGAAAACTTCTTTTCCAGTAAATGTTTTTTTCTTAGGCAGATCTGCATGAACACCCACATCAGATAATAATTCAAAAGCTCTACTTCTTGTTAAGACCGTATCTTTATGAGTAAGTTTATAACAACCAGATATATGATCTTCTTTACAGCCTATGATGGGCCCACCAAATCTTGGAGATCTTATATGTTTTTGTACTTCCATTAACAATTCTGCTTCTGCTCTTGCCTCTTCTGTTTGAGGTACATGTAGGTTCATTTCATCACCATCAAAATCTGCATTATAGGGTGGACATGTACAAAGATTTAATGTAAAGGTTCTCCAAGGCGTGACTCTAACTTTATGAGCCATTATAGACATTCTGTGAAGAGATGGTTGTCTGTTAAACAATACAATGTCATCACTTTGTAAATGTCTTTCAACAACATAACCAGGAGTTATTTCTTTAGCAATTTCTTCTTTCGTTTCTTCACTTACTTTTTTTCTTTTTTCATCAGGTCTTACCACATAGTTAACAGAAGGTAATGTTGGAGCTCTTAATATCAATTCTTTAATATAGTCTAAGTTATTTTCCGTGACAGTAACAGGTATTGTTAATTCTTTTGCAATAACTTTAGGAACGCCAACCTCATTTATACTTATGCAAGGATCAGGTGAAATAACAGTTCTTGCAGCAAAGTTAACTCTTTTTCCTGTTAAGTTGTGTCTAAACCTGCCTTCTTTTGATTTAAGTCTGTCTGATAGAGTTTTTAATGGTCTTCCAGATCTATGTCTTGATGCCGGAATTCCGGATAAACTATTGTTAAAGAAAGTTGCAACATGATATTGCAAAAGTTCCCATAGGTCTCCTATTATAAAATCAGGGGCACCAATCTCTATATTTTCTCTTAACCTCTGATTTATTCTTATTATGTCAACAAGCTTATGAGTTAAATCATCTTCGCTTCTTTCTCCAGTTTCTAATGTTATTGATGGTCTCATTGTAACTGGAGGAACAGACATCATTGTTATTATCAACCATTCAGGTCTTCCTCCTTTTATTTTCAACAATTCTAAATCTTCTTCAGGTATTTTTTCAAACCTCTCTCTTATGTCCAATGAACTTAGTTCAATTGGTTCTTCCTCTTCTCCTATTTCAAAGAATGTATATGGCTTATCGAATTTTATTTTTCTTTGTTCTTCACCACAATGAGGACACTTTTTTATTGTAGTGGTTGTTGAAGTCGATATAACTCTTCCACAACTTCTACAAGTCATTTTTAATATTTTGTAAATTAGTTTTGCATACATAACATGAATAACAGGTTTTGTTAGCTCTATATAACCAAAGTGTCCAAAACAAGAACCCATACTTTTTCCACATGTTCTACATTTTAATCCAGGATCTATAACACCAAGTTTTGGATCCATCACTCCTCCTTCTAATGGGAATCCATCATTATCATATAATTCTGCTCTTGTAACTTCTGTTGAGGACATTTTCTTTATTGTATCAGGTGCTAGAAGGCTGAATTCTATAGAATCAATCAATCTTCCACTAATTTTAAGTTTAGGATATATCATTAATGTTTTTAATTCATCTAGCAATAGCTTGAATGCGTAAGACATTTCTATTTCTCTAACATCACTCTCTTTGCAGACTGGACAAACGTTTTTTTCTAGTTTTCTGTCCCAAATTGTAGTTATGCCACATTTTTTGCAAAAAGGAACATCAACTTTATCAGAATCAAATCTTTCTTTTAATGTTAATACAGCGCCATGAGCAATTAAACAATCCTTTTCCATTTCTCCTAATCTTAATCCTCCTTCTTTTGCTTTTCCTTCTGTTGGTTGTCTTGTTAACAAAGTAACAGGACCTCTTGATCTTGCTTGAATCTTATTTGCGACCATGTGATCTAATTTCTGATAGAAAATCAACCCAGTAAATATTTCAAATTCAAGCTTTTCTCCAGTTATTCCATTGTAAATAACTTCTTTTCCATCGCTTCTAAGTCCCATCTCATGTAGAATCTTTCTTATGTCTTCTTCTTTAGCACCAGTGAATGCAGAAGCATCAATTTTTTTACCACTTAAAGCAGCAGTTTTTGCAGTTAATATTTCTAAAAGTTGTCCTATAGTTTGTCTAGATGGTATTGAATGAGGATTTAATATAATGTCAGGTGTTAGACCTGAAGATGTAAAAGGTAAATTCTCTTGTGGTGTTATTAAACCAATAACAGATTTCTGTCCATGTCTAGAAGCAAATTTGTCTCCCAGTTCTGGTATTCTTAAGTCTCTGACAGAAATCTTAACAAGCCTGTTTCCATTAGAAGTTTCTGATAAGAAAACTCTGTCAACAACTCCTTTTTCTCCATGTCTCAATGTTGTTGAGCTTTCTCTCATATTGGCAATTCCAGACATTAATTCATTCGCTGATAAAAACCTTAATGGAGATGTTCTTCCTACTAAAACAGAGTCACTTCCAATAGAAGTTTCTGGTGATAAGATACCATCTTCTGCTAAGTCTGCATAATCTTCTTCACTTCTATATCCTCTAACATCTTTATCTGGTATTCCAATTTTATCTTCTTGGCCTCCCCAATATCTTTTTTCTTCAGAAGAGTATATTCTATAGAAAATTGATCTAAATAAACCTCTCTCTATAGAAGATTTGTTAAAAACAACACCATCAAACATGTTGTATCCTTTATGGGATGCAACTGCAACAACAACATTTTGTCCAGTAGGATGTTTATCAATATCAACAATATCATTTGTTTGAGTTTTTACTAAAGGAACTTGAGGATAAATTAAAATATTTGATTTAGTGTCGCTTCTTAAAAAGATGTTTGGCTGATATAATCCTATAGATTGGCGAATCATTTTTGCTCCAAGGTTTACTCTGTCTCCTCTGTTGTGTTCTGGAAAAGGAAGTAAACTTGCAGGTATTCCAAATACCCCTATTGGTGTTAATTCCAAATAATCATGAGAAGGTGTTATATCTTCCTCATTTAAAGCAACTAATGTATTATTTTCTTCTTCTGTATCTAGGCATTCAATACAATTCATTTTTATTAAGTCATACCAACCCATTTCATTATTAGCTATTTTTTCCAAATGTTCTTTTGTGAGTTTTGGTTTATTATCTTCTAAAATTATTAAAGGTCTCCTAACTCTTCCAGCATCTGTATTAATTCTTACTTCGTTCAAAACAGGTAGAAAGCTGAAGTTAACTTCTCTTGATATTTTTCCTTCCCTTCTTTTTTTCTTTAAGTCTGCAATAAAACCCTTTACATTGTCAGTATGTCCAGTTGGAACACCATCTAAATAAACATCAACACCTTCTTTATCTAATTTTAAATGAGACATTAATCTTTTCTTTTCGTTCTCAGCTAAACCATCTGTTATTTCTGCAAATAAAGCCAAGTGCTTTCTTAAACCAATTGTTGGGCCCTCTGGTGTTTCTGAAGGACAAAATCTTTGCCAGTGAGTTGGATGAAGTTCTCTTGCTTCAAAATGTTCTTGAGTTGAGGTTAATGGCGATAAAACAAGCCTCATGTGAGACAAAGAATCAATATAATTTTTTCTTTCTAGTCTCTGGGAAACTCCTGTTCTTCCACCAATCCAAGCTCCTGTTGCCATTGCAGATGCTAGTTGGTTTGTTACAACATTTGCTTCAACAATTGTTTGAACTGGCGGTAACTTTCCTCTTTTTGCCATTTTTTGGTAATTGTACTTTATTCTTGCAATTAATCCCCATCTTCCAACAAGAATAGACCTGAATAATAATTCTAACAAGTCTCCTGATAGTTTAATTCTTTTGTTTCCATAATAATCTAAATCATCTTCAGGTATTTTTTCTAATGCTAAACTTATTATTTTGTCTATTGCTTTTAATAAGTAATTTGCTTTTTCTTTTCTATTTCTTGTTTCTTGGCCCAGATGGGGAAGAAGATATTTGTTAATAATTTGTTCAACTCTTTGTATCCTATACTCTTTTTGAGCTATTTTAAGATGCTTTCCAATAAATTCTAGGGCATCTTTTTCTGTTTGAACATCAGTTTGATAAAGGTTAACATAAAAATCATTTATTATTTCTTCATCCTTCAAGCCTTCAACTATGTCTTTGTCCTTTTCTAATCCAAGAAGCTTTAATAAAACAACTATTGGTAACCTACGAATGTTTGCAAATGAAATGTAAATGCTACCATCATTCTTTCTTTCCATTGTATGTCTTTGAATAAAACCATTTCTTTCAGAATTTATCCTTATTAATTCTGTATAATTTCCTACATTCTGTTCTTCTAAAATCATTCTGTTTGATGCTATTTCTTCCATTAAGACTAAAACTCTTTCAGTCCCATTTATTATGAAGTATCCACCAGGATCATCAGGGTCCTCTCCGTTTTCTTCTAATTCTTCTCTGGACATTTTGCTTAAAGGACAAACTTTTGATTTTAACATTATAGGCATTTCTGCGAGTAAAACATTTACAGGTTCTTGTTCAACTTTGTTTACTATTGGAGTTATTTCAANNCTTAACCTAGCTTCCATTGGTAGTATTTCTCTAACCGCTCCTTCTGCTTCTTTTATACATGGTTTTCCAATAGAAACCTTTCCAAATTTTAACAGAAGTTCTCCTATTTCTGGAACCTCAGGTTTTATTTCTCCTATTTGATCTATTATGTTTTGTAAACGATTATCTATAAAATCATTATAACTATCAATTTGAAATCTAACAAAACCAACATCATTTTTAAAAGATTTTAAGATTTCGATCATGTTATCGTCTTTTCTTTTTAACAACAACCCTATAATAAGTTGAAGTTCCTGCTGTTTTCGATTTTCTAATAATTTTTAAAATGTCCCCTTCTTTTGCGTCTAATGCCTTTACAACAGGATCAGTTGTTAAAATTTTTGGGAGGTTTTTAGGTTTTATTTTAAATTTTTCTAAAACTTCCTTTTTTTCTTCTTCATTAATAATAATATGTTGCGGCACAAGTTCATGTTTTAGAATATTAAATTCTTCTGCCAACTTATCACCATATACTCCTGTTTAAGAGTAAAAAACCCCGAAAATGTATTTTTTATATTGTTCTCTACACTTTATAAACTTTACTGTTTGTCGAATTTTTATCTTCTCCTTCTTCTTTTGGTCCTTTTCTTGGCTTTTTTCTTCTTTTTTGGTCTTTTCTTGGGTCTAGGCCTTTTTTTGGACCTTGTTTTTAAGGGAGTCTTTGATATTGTGGGTTTCTCTTCTATAACTTTTAATTTAATGTACTTTTCTTGAGGTGGTGGAAAGTAAATTAAAATAGCAAAACTAATTATTGAAACTGATATTAAAATCCAACCTACAGTTATTGCTAAAACACTTATGGGGTTATAGTACACTGTTAAAAAGCCTATTATAATTAAAAACAAATTCAAAATTACTATACCTAGTCTTTTCATATTCTATTTATAGAATAGTCAGCTTAAAAATTTTTGGGTTCCTTAACCATCTTTCCCTTTATGATATCACTTAATCTTTAAATTGAATCCTTTAAATATTAGCCATACTGCAAATACCATTTCTTGCACAGCTATCGGAACAAATAAAATTTCTAGATGAATGCTGAAAAACTGTAACAAAAAGGTTGCAAAACATAGTATGGCTCCAACAAGACCCCAACCTGATAACCATCGGGGGATGACTTTTGATTTATACAATACATAATTTAAAATCAGAGCAGATAAGGAAAAAACTAGCCCAGATCCAATCATAAAGGTCCAATTGCGTGCTGCTATTAATAAACTGCCTAAGGTCAGATAATAGGAAACATCAGGAACTCCTGCTTGTATAAATTTTTGACTCAATGTCAATAGTGTTAGCAGGCCGATAGTGCCAATAATAGTTGTAATCGCTTCAATAAACCTTAAACTGAAGAATCCACGAGCTAAGGTTTCATTATATTTTTTCAAGATCGGGAATAACATAACTGGAATACCAACAACTGAAAGAGCCCAAATAAATTCTAGGAGCATTACGATCCACACTTGGCTCTCATTTGCAGAAACATTAACAAGATAATCCGGAGCATCTAGAAATCCTAAAACTACAAAAGTTAGACTAGACGTTAACGTCGCAATTATAAACAATACTCCCACAATTATTGCGGTCTTTCTGTTTGAATTCATTTTTTTCATACAATCAATTTATCACTAGAAATTTAAATATGGGCCCACAGGGATTCGAACCCTGGACCTACTGGTTAAGAGCCAGCCGCTCTACCGAACTGAGCTATGGGCCCCATGAATCTAATTAAGAAAAAGATTTTATAAAATTACTTCTTTCTATTCTTCTTTAATGGATGTTTCCAGCCCCAATTATATTTTCTTAATTTTCTAGAAGGATAGCCACATTTACTACATTTTCTTTTTTTGACATGAAAAGAATAAGATCCGCATCTCCTACAACGAGTATGACTAACTTTCCTATGTTTACCAAAAGAAGGAGTTCCTTTTGACATAAATAGCACCTGTTTATGCTGGTGATATGTAAATTATTGTGTCTCCTCTGATAAGCACTGTACCAAGTTTAACTTGTTTATCATCTTTTCTTTCTTCAGCCTCTTCTAGCCAAAGATTTAAGTGCAAATCAAATGCTTGTAAGACTCCAGTTACCTCTGCTCCATTCTTTAGTTTTAGTATTACTCTTTTTTCTTTTGATTTATCCAAAACATCTAGTGGTCTTGTAGTCATATTATCAACAATTAAAAACTCTATAAGAGTATTGTATTAATATATTTAAATATAACGATTAATAATTCATAAAGTGATATTATGTCAATAATCCAGCGTAAAAGCAAGAGAAAACCCACTGGCGGTTTAAGAAAAAAACAAAGAAAGAAAAAGAAAAGAGATTTTGGCAGGGATTTTTTCTCTATAAAAATCGGAGAACAGAGAAAGAAAACTATTAAGGGCTTAGCCAGTACTGAAAAACAAAGAATGTTTCAAGTAGATAAAGTAAATGTTTTTGATAAATCTACAGGAAAGGCACAATTAACAAAAATATTAGATGTCAAAGAAAATACTGCCAACCCACACTTTGTTAGAATGGGAATAATAACCAAAGGAGCTGTTATTGAGACTGAATTGGGATTAGCAAGAATTGTTTCTAGACCAGGACAACATGGAGTTGTGAATGCAATTAAGATTGAGAAGAAATAATTAAAATAAAACCTTTTTATTGCTGAATTGGGACCCTATTTTAACTAAACCACTTCCATTTTCTACAAAACCTATAATATCAGCCTTATGGTATTTTTTAATAATGTCAAGAACATTTTCTACTTCTCTTTTATTAACAACTATTATGAAACCGATTCCATTATTGAATATTTTATACATTTGTTCATCAGGTAAGTTTCCATTTTCTTTTAAGAGATTAAAAATAGGCTGTGGTTTAATTTCATGATTCCTTTCTATAACTACATTAACATTATTATCTATTATATCTTTTATCTTATTGAAAGCACCACCAGTTACATGAATCATTCCATGAATGTCTTTTCTGTAGTTTTCTAAAATTTCTTTTATTCCGTCTATGTAGATTTCTGTAGGTTTTGTTAATTCTTTAAATTCATTATCTGAAATTATTTTTCTTGCAAAAGTTATTCCATTAGAATGAATGCCATTGCTAGCCAATCCAATTAACTTATCTCCAATCTGTATATTAGATTTTATAACTTCACTTTTCTTCACTTTTCCTATCATTGTTATGCCAATCTCCAAACCATCAATTGTATTTAAGATGGCAGTTTCTCCACCCGTTATTGCTATCTTATGTTTTTTGCATAATTCTACTAAACTTTTTACAATAGAAGCTATAGCATCTTCATTTTCTTCCTCTAACATTATATGATTTTGTAATCTATATGGTTCTGCTCCGATTCTAATTAAATCATTAGCATTCATTGAAAACGCATCTTGAGCTGCGAATGAAAAGGTTTTCATTTTCCAATGTAATGAGCCCTTGGTTCCGATTCCATCTGTTTTATCAACTTCTAAATAGTCTTTCCAGAAGTTTGGATCTTTTTTGATTATAACATTATTTTTAACTTTTTCAATTGTAAAAGGTCCGGAAACTGGCCAAGTTTCTTGAATCATTTTAAGAATTTTTTCTGTAAATGGTTTTGTAGAATCATACATTCTCATAAAAATATTTATAATCTAGAATTTATATCCTACCTGTTTAAATCTTTTTTCATTTATTATAAAATTATGGCTATAGAAATTTCCTTGGAATCCTCTAAAGAAAAAATAAGAATAACCAATGTTGCTTTTTATGGTTTACTTCACAATTACATAGAATCAGGAATTCTTGAGAGTTATTTTTATCGTGAACAAGGACCTCAATATCTTCTTGTAGAAATTTGTGCTCCCTTGTACATTTCGAGAGATAAATTACCAGAAATAGAAGTCAGTGCATTTAGGCAGGATATTTTTTTAGAAGAAGATATTTACGAAAACATAGGAAAAACATGGATGAATAGTGGTTGTGTTGTACCTTCTCCATCTATTAAAAAAATTTTTAGAACCCCAAAATCAGCTGTTAAGAAATTTATTGAAGACGAGCAAAGGAATGAAAAATGGTTAGGAATACATCATTTACATCCAACAGGATCACCCAATCTCTCAAAAGCAAATCTTATAAAAGATGGAAAAAAATATACTCCAATCTCGGATGGTGATGACTTAGCTTTTTATAGATTTCAATCTGAGATATTAGAATTAAGTTCTAGATCACTGTTTATTATTTTTGGTGATAGCTTAAATCAATTAAAAAAGAAATCATCAATCGATGAACAGACTTTAAAAGAATATAAAATAGAGCCATATGTCTTATCCGATGGATCCATATCTCTTGTTCACTCTGCATATGTTTCTTGTAAAAGAAGTAATGGTAAAGTAATAATTGATGAGTCAATTGAAAGATTAGCAAACTTTGCAAGACAAGAAAAAATTTCAAGTTTATTGTTTGGTGGCGCCATCACGAATGTTGAAGGTGATGAAGTTAAAATTTCCACTCTTTCATCAGATAATTTTGTTGTAGATGACAACTTAGATGAATTTTTGGTAAAACCTGATATAAATGAGATTATGGGAGGAAAATAATCTAGAATCCATATCCCAATTTCTTTAATATTTTTTTCATTAACAAACTATCTTGTTCTAGAATAGGACTCTCAGAAATTATAGTTATATCAATTTTTCTTTTAAGAATTTCTTTGGCAAATGGTTCAAAATCAGGACCAGCCTCTCTCATAGGAACATGGCGTCTTTCATTACCCCTTCCAATACCAGCCAAAGAATACTTTATTCCTGAAAAATGAGAATGATACTTTTTTAATTTTAAGACCTTTAATTTATCAATAATTTCTTTGTAATCAATATTACCTCCGTTTCTTGCATAGATGTGAGCTGGGTCTAGATAAGGAATTATATTTTTCAATTTTTTACAGACTTTGATTATTTCATCTAAAGTTCCCCATACTTTTTGTTTTCCCATTGTTTCTATTCCAAATTTAACATTCCATTTATTCTTTTTTATTTCATTAGAAATTTCTTTGCAAGCATCAAAAATCATTTCATTAGCTCTTTCTTTATCCTTTCCATAATATCCAGCATGAACAGCAACAACAGTTGCATTCATTATATTTCCTCTTTCCAGAGAGTCTATTATTCTTTTTTTACTGTCTTTTATTACTTTCTTTTTTTCACTTGCCAAATTAACAAAATAAGGAACATGAATTGATAATTCAACATCTAATTCTTTTGCAACATCTCCTATTTTTTTAGCAGTTTCCAAAGACATATGAATTCCATGGGTAAAAGAAATTTCCATAGCATTTAATTCTAGTTCAGCTACAGTTTTAACACCATCTACTGAAGAACTTCCTTTGCAAGAAATAGGTATTCCTGATGGACCTAAACGAATTTCCATTTTAATCATTTTTTGCTTACTATTAGAAGTCTTTTTTGAGATGATTTTATACCCCAATATGTTTTATATTTTCTTTTATATTCTTTCAATTTTTTAGCATGTTTTTTTCTATTAAATAATGGTTTGAAAGGTATAATTTCAAGCACTTTTGCAAGAGATTCTATGTTTCTGTAATATTCAGTTGAAGAAAACCTGTGAATTTTTTTAATTGTAAAACCAACATCTTTAAGCATTTTTAATTGTTCCTTCAAACCAAAATAATCTTTAAATCCAAAGAGGTTTCTAACTTCTTTCCAATCCTCCTTATCTGTTATGAACAAAAAGAATAAACCATTTTTTTTCAAAATTCTGTACGTTTCTTTGTATGATTTTGGAGGAGCCCCCAAACGATTTATCACAATGTCAAAGGTATTATTTTTAAATTTAATTTTAAATGCGTCCATTAAAAGAAATGAAATATCTTTAATTCCTTTAGATTTTTGTTTTGCAACTTTAATCATTCCAGAAGAATTGTCTATACCAACCATTTTTACTTTCTTTTTTGTAGTTCTATAAATATTCATTAAAATGTGACCAGTTCCACATCCTATATCAATAATTTTCATTCCATTTTTTAGATTTTTTTGAACCCCTCTTATTAATTGTTTAAAACCATTCTTACCTATTATTTTTACAGGACCAAACTTTTTTGACATATCTCTTTGAATTGCTGTTTTATTATAAAATTTTTCCCAATTTCTATCCATTCACTCACACTCTATATGTTGTTCTGGATACCAAGCAGGATTACAACAAGTAATAATCTCTAATTTTCCCTGGAAAAAATATTTTTGGTTAGGTTTGACAAGAACAGAATCTCCTTCACTTATTGGAAATGTTTTTTTATCAATTTCTATCTTTCCCTCTCCCCCAACAACAAAAACTATTTCTTTACAAATTTTATTCACTACTCTTCCTTTGTCAGGATA
>JABAOH010130682.1_pt2 | contig 11535 bp, 9 predicted proteins | sample 7062181 | NCBI WGS metagenome assembly JABAOH01 (sample SAMN14538630, study PRJNA623070) | marine sediment metagenome | biome: marine biome [ENVO:00000428]; feature: marine pelagic biome [ENVO:01000023]; material: deep marine sediment [ENVO:00002113]; isolation source: pool of 5 deep marine... | reverse complement strand
GGGTGCTCGTGTTCCAGCTGCGAACCACGGCAATTTGCCGTCCGGGTTCCGCGGCGCCCGATTGTCGCAATGCTTCAATGACTATGGCAACGAGCTTGAGGTTGTCCCGCGGTGGTAGTTTTAGCCAGCGCGTAATCGCCAGCAGCCCGCCGCTCTGCGTGTGCTCGAGGAATTTGCGGATGGCTTCGACCGTATACAGGTAGCTTTCATTCAGCGCCTGCACGCCGGAGCCGGAAGCCGAAAAAGAATCGAGCAATGCAACCTGGATAAGATCGTATTGCTCTTCACCGCGAACGACGAAGCCACGTGCTTCCCCGATGTGCACGGTAACCCGCTCATCGTCATACAGGTGGCCGGCGAATTCCGCATAAGTGCCGGTTACGAGTTCCGATACTTGCGGGTTGAGTTCGACCGCGTCGATTTTCTCCGCGCCATGGTACATAGCCATGAGCACATCGGCACCCGTGCCGGCGCCGAGGATCAGTACATGCGGCGTATCGAGCAGCGCGTACGGCAGCGCAGTCGCGACATCGCCCATGTAAGCCACCGTGTCGAGGTCGCCATCGAATCGGGTGATGGCACTCATGCCATCGCCGTCTGTAAACACGGCCAACTGCTCCGGCACCGTATGCCGGGTGTTGATGGCGAGCCCCGGTGCGTGACGAAACGGCACCCGCGGGCTCTCGACCACGGTCACCAGTCCCAGGGGGCTCGAGGACGCGGACAACACGCGGGTATCGATGACCTGCATCGTCTGGTTCAACGACTTGTATTCCGAAATCCGCAAAGCGAGCCAGGATTGCGGCAAGCCGGCCAGGAAAATGAGCAACAGGATGAACTGCGCGGCCAGCAAGGGCGTGCGTGATGTCGATGCGATGGCCATCAGCAGCGATGCGAGCAGCGCGAGTATAGCTAGCATTACGAGCGCATTCTGCGGTGACAGCAGGAACAGCGCGCCGATGATGAGTATGGCGCCGACCCCGGCGCCCAGGAGGTCAAAAAAGTAGATGCGGTCGATCAGTGACTTCCGGCAGGTGAATGCGAGGCCGATGCAGTTCGCGGCAAAGAAGAACGGCACGAAGTAAATCAGATAGACGATGGCCAGATTGAGAAACTGGCGCGGGTTCCAAACAATCTCCAGTGCATTGAACGGTACGATCTGTCCGAGGACGAAGCACGCGATGATTGCGACACTGAACAACAAGGCGCTCGCGCTGAATGCCAGCTCGAAGCGCGGTTCGAGCCAGCGCTTACTGATCGCGATGAAGGTACCGCTCGCACCATAACCGAGTAAGGCCAGGCTGATGATCATGTAAGCAAAGTGATGCCACTGCACGATCGATAGCACGCGCATCAGCAATATCTCGTAACCGATGGCGGCTACCGAAACCAGTAGCGTCGCGGAAAAAATAAAACGTGTGTTTCGCTTAATGTTCACCTGTCAGCGGAACAAAGCGAACTGCGGCGACTTGCCGCGTGATGACTTCGTCGTCGATCGTTTTCTCGAGCAGGAGTAGTTGCTGGGTCACGAAGCGGCCACCGACCGGGATAATCATGTAGCCGCCGGGCTTTAGTTGTTGTACCAGCGGGGGAGGAACATGACTTGCTGCCGCGGTGACGACGATCGCGTCGTAAGGCGCATGTTCTTGCCAACCGTAGTAACCGTCGCCGAGTCTCGTTGCAACATTGTCGTAGCCGAGACGATTGAGGCGCGCAGTCGCTTCATCGTACAAGGCTTCGATGATTTCGATCGTGTAAACCTGTTTGACGAGTTTTCCCAGGATCGCAGCCTGGTAACCCGAACCGGTGCCGATTTCCAGGACGACATCGTCCTGACCGGGATCGATAAGTTCCGTCATCAGCGCGACGATGTAAGGTTGCGAGATGGTTTGCCCATAGCCAATGGGCAAGGGACGATTCTCGTAGGCGTAGCGTTTTTGGTCTTGCGGAACGAATTCGTGACGTCTTACCGTGCCGAGGGAACGCATGACATCGTCATCGAAAGTTTCGCCTGTGTCGCGTGCGAGCGTCGCGTAAAACTGTACTTCGTTCACCATGCCGGCTCTCGCGATCGCATAATCCGTCTCGTCGGCGATGGCCGCGAATGCCAGCAACAAAATACCGCACGCTGAGATCCTCATGCTCAGAAGTTTATCCGGCGACGGTGCCTTGTTACTCAATCGTTGCTTCGGGTCGATGTCCTCTCCGATGCCTGACGGTCACTGCGACGCTTGATACTCGCCGCGATTAATGAACGATGTAGACGCTATCGTTTTCTCTCACGTATTCGTCGGTCTCTATGCCGACGATTTCACCTTCGTGTGCGACGTCGATCGGATTGTGATCGAGTTGCATGGACTTGACCTTCTGCGTGAAGTCCGAGGTGTGGCCATCGATATGTATCAGGTCGCCAACATGCAGTTCGCCATCCGTGATTTTCACCGTGGCGACGTGCAGATGGTTGTAATAGTGGGTGACGTTCCCAACTTTTTTCTCGGTCATGGTCATGCTCCGTATTTCGCTCCCTGGCTGCTGCATTATAACTTCTTCCTACCTAATCTATTGAGTTCCCTGGTGTTTAGCTCATTCCAGGAATAGCCACGAGCCGTAACCGACGACATGCCTTTTGTCGCCAGCCGTATCCCCGGAATTTCGCAGATCAAGCGTCGCGACTTTCATGCCGCGCCGTTTTGCCGCGATCAACAGGCCGCCTATCGGTGTCGCCCCGCAGGCGTGCTGGTGATCGATCGAGTATGGCTGGAATTTCTCGATCGCGGCACAGGTCGCCTTATCGCTGATGCGGGCGTCGTCATAGCTCAGGTAATGGCTCAGGTCGGAGCTGATCACGATCAGTGTCTCGGGCCCGCCCCACAGGGCATCCAGGACCCTGGCCACGGCCTGCGGCTGCGCATCCCCCACGACCAACGGCACCAGCGAGAAGGAGCTGATGGCGGTCTGCAGAACNNGGAGCTGATGGCGGTCTGCAGAAACGGCAAATGCACCTCCAGGCTGTGCTCTAACTTGTGCGATGTATCGACAATACTGACCTCCGGCATCGCGAGAGCGGCGATCGCAATCTGGTCGAGCGGCACATCGCCCAGCGGCGTGCGAAACACGTCGGCGCCGCTCAGGGCGAGTCCGCTGACTGCGACCCGGTGGCTGGGCCCGAGCAGGACCACGCGCGTGTACTGGTCGCAGTATGGCCGCAGCCTGGCATAAGCCGTGGCGGCGATCGGCCCGGAATAAACATAGCCGGCGTGCGGCACGATCATGGCTTTCGGGGCGGGGCCTACGGGGGCCTCAACCTCGTCGAAAAAAGTGCGTATGGCGGCGCCCAGCTCGGCCGGATTGCCGGGATAGAACTGCCCGGCGACAGCTGGTTCGCGGATATGGGTCATGCAATTATCCTCGCCGGTATTTGCTAATCTTAGTCATCTTTGCCGGCGTTTCCATACGTACAAATGCAATCTTTTGAGCGTTCCGCCGTCTAAATTGAACGATGAATCAGGCACGAGACAGGCGCCCACAAGACGCTGTTATACAAGGCGTTTCTGGACGCTACTGGCATAAGATGGAGGACGGTCGCCTGCAATGCGACCTCTGCCCCCGTTACTGCAAGCTCCGCGACCAGCAGCGCGGACTCTGCTTCGTGCGCGCGCGCAAGGACGACGAGATCGTGCTGACGACCTATGGCCGCTCCAGCGGTTTCTGCGTCGATCCCATCGAGAAGAAGCCCCTCAATCACTTCCTCCCGGGCACCCCGGTGCTGTCATTCGGCACTGCCGGCTGTAATCTCGCCTGCAAGTTCTGCCAGAACTGGGATATTTCGAAATCCCGCGAATTCGACCGGCTCCAGGCCAGCGCCTCGCCCGAGGGGATCGCCAACGCCGCGAAACACACCGGCAGCCTGAGCGTCGCCTACACCTACAACGACCCGGTGATTTTTCTCGAATACGCCGTCGACGTGGCCCTTGCCTGTCGCGAGCGGGGCATCCGGAACGTGGCGGTCTCCGCGGGCTATGTCACCGAGGAACCACGCGAGGAGTTATTCGGCTTGATGGATGCCGCCAATATCGATCTCAAGGCATTCACCGACCGTTTCTACTGGAAGATCTGTGGCGGGCACCTGGAACCCGTGCTCGATACCCTCAAGTACCTCAGGCACGAGACCAGCGTGTGGATCGAGCTCACCACCTTGCTGATTCCCGGCGAGAACGACTCGGTAAAGGAAATCGACGCAATGACGCAGTGGATCATGCAGAACCTCGGCCCGGACGTGCCGCTGCATTTCACGGCCTTCCATCCTGACTGGAAGATGATGGACAAGACCAGCACGCCGATGAAGACGCTCACGAGATCTCGTGACATCGCAATCAAGAATGGGCTGCGCTATGTCTACACCGGCAACGTCCACGACAGGAAAGGCGGCAGCACCTGGTGCCACCACTGCGGCGAGATGCTGATCGGCCGGGACTGGTACGAGTTATCGACCTGGAACATCGAGGTCGATCATCAGCAGGGCAGGTGTAAACATTGTAAAACGCCCGTCGCGGGCGTTTTCGACGAGACACCCGGATCGTGGGGCGCAAGACGCCTGCCGATTCACATCGCCGCTTGAACCGCCGTAAGGCAGCCGTTGCTTACTGACTTAGCGGCAATCCGGATCGGCGCCGTCGGTCAGGCCGTCGGCATCGTTGTCGATACCGTCGCTACACTTCTTGCGGCCTTTCTCGGCCTCGATCGTGTCGCCGGTATCGCCACCGCTGTCCCCGCCACCGGTTGCACCGGAGGTACTCCCGCCGTTTTTCACACGGACGTCCATGGTGACGCTGTCTTCCGCTGATTCAGCATCCGTTACGGTGAAGGTAACCACGTAGGTATCCCTGTTCGGGTAGGTATGCGATGGATTTTCGAAAGTCGATTCGCTGCCGTCGCCGAAATCCCAGGAATACGTGGCGGGAGCGGCGTCAAAGGTCGCAGTGGAACTAAACTGGCAATCCCTGCCGCTGCAGCTATAGGCAAAATTCGCGACCGGCGGCGCGTTACCATCGCCCGCACTGACCGTCACTTGCTGGCTTACTGAATCCGCTGCGTTCTCGTCGTCAGTGACCGTCAACCTGACGTCATAAGTGCCGCCAGCTGCGTAGCTATGTGACGGATGTTGCGCGTTCGAGCTGTTGCCATCACCGAAATCCCAGCTCCATGACATTATCGTGCCATCCGAATCGCTGCTCGTATCAGTGAAGTCGACGTCGAGATCCGTAACTTCGAAATTAAAATCGGCATTTGGCGGATTGTTACCACCCGGTGCGGGCAGGGCGCCAATCGCAAAATCGGCACGCACCAGACCGTAACCGGAGTCATGATCGAAGCCTGGTGCGTTCATATCGATCGCGGTGCTCTCAAGCGCCGCGTTGATCTGCGCCGGCGTTACATTCGAATTCCAATCCCGCATTAACGCGGCAATGCCGGCAGCGTGTGGTGCCGCGGCCGAGGTGCCGTAGAATTCATCCCTGGAATCGCCGTCGGTATCACTGAAGAAGAAGGTGGTTTCGACTCCGTCGACCCCAACTATCTCGGGCTTCAGGCGGATTTCGGGGGTGCCCTTCGGCGAACCGTTACTGTTATAGAGAATCGGTGTGCCGCCGCGCGAAGAGTAGGGCTCGAGGACCGGTGCAGCCGAACTGAACTCCGGCGTATCGTCCCAAAAAGCCGCACCAACGGCTTCGGCGCCGGCAGCGTTAGCGTGACCAAACAAGGTCGCTTTTCCGGCCGGCCATTCATCGAGCGAATTGCCGCTGCCGAACACGACCAGCTTGATCAGGTTCGCCGGCGGGCCAATCGAATCGACATCGTCATAGGTAATAGCCAGGCTGAACCTGGTCGTGTTGGTCAGGAATGCTGAATTCTGGAACTGCAGTACTTCCCAGCCTTCGCCAGTCACCGCATTGTCGTTCGCGGCAAGCGTGTAATAAATACCACCGTCTTCGTCGAGCAACACGATGTCGTGATCATTTTTCGCGCCCGGCCCGCCGAACGGTTCGTCCCACTGCATGGCGACAGTCAATACGCCGTCGAGGGGAACGATGACGGTGTGACTGAGATCGACGCCGTCGCTCGGATCGAAATCGTGCATCAGGCCAACACGTTCCAGGATCGGGTGACAGTCGCCGGGCGGTTCGTAAAATTCGATGCACAGATAGACGCCGCTGTTGTTAAAAGCGGCCTCGTAACTCTCTTGACCGGCATTACCCGCCGCCGAGTAATAAACGGCGCCAGCCGCGAATACGGAATCGACCGCCTGGGCAACGATTCCGTCCTGGAACATCGGTTCGTTGAGATACAGGAGGTCGTCGACGATGACGTCGGCGCCGGCCGCTGCCAGTGCGGTAATTCCGTTGGCATAGNNAACTCTGCGCCCGGTGCCAGGTCATGAATGATCTGCAGCATGGCGCGGCCTTCGTCGATGCAAAAGATGATGGTGCCGCAGTACGTGGACTCACCGCCGATGACGGTCACGCCCGCTGACGGCAGGTCGCCGGTGCCAACATCGGTCGATGCGCCGCCCAGCGTGTCGAAGCTGTCCGACAGCACGCCGACAGTGACGCCCGAGCCATCGACGCCATAGGTGCTGCGTGCCAGGTCCGCGCGCAAAGCGACGTCTCCCTCGCTGGTTATCGAGCCGGCATTACGAATCGGTGGCAGCGCGGCAGAAATCGAGCGCAGGCTCGCGAGTTGAACTGCCTGCTCGATCGCGGCCAGCGGAATCAGCCCGGAGACGAGCAAGCCATAGCGCGAACCATTTGCGAGCCCCAAGGCCTGCAGATCGTCGAGGAGAGCCGCGCCATCGGCGGCAGCGCGCGCCTCGACAAGGATCCTGCCGTTGGAAAACGGCAGCAACCGGTCACTCGGCACGAATGCCGTCGGTCTGCCCTGGCTCAGGTGATAGCGGTATTCGGCATGAGCCCGCGCCAGCCGAGTGCCGGCCCTGGACATCTGCGCGGCTTTATAAAGCCCTTGCTGTCCCGGGTGCTGCTGCGCAGGTAGCGCAATCATTTGCGCAGAAACAGCCGTGGTTGCGAACCCCAGGAAGAACACAAGCAGCGCGCTTGCGCCGCTGACGCGAAATCCTTTCATGCCCCAAGCTCCTTGCATCGCGACCCGGTCAGTATAGACATACCAGGAAAAAATCATCAGGCAATTGACATAAAGGATTAAAATTATTGTTGTTTCTTTAAATAATAGCGCGCGGGGATGCGGTCGGCAGCCGCGGAAAATACTTATTGTCGAACCGCAGCCCTGCGATTGGATTAGGCTCTGACACCCCGGTCACATCAGGAAATGAATCCATCATGATCGCCAGGCGACTATTCGCCATACGCAATCGATACGACGCGGCTGCTTCCGCTGAGAAGCTGGCCTTGCTCCGGCAACTCGATGGCAAGCAACTGAGGACAGCCACCGAGATCAGGCGGCTGCACTCGGCATTGTGCTTCATCCGCGCCTTTCCGGACTCACCTGAGCACTTTCGCCTGGCACGCAAGGCACTGGCCGGCATGGCGCGGCGTATTGCTACGCTGTCGAGCGCGCAACTCGCGAAACTCTGCGACAGCGGCATCATCGGCACTCCGGTGCACTATGAATTCTCCTACGAGGTCGCGAGATGGCTGGCGCGACGCGCCCCCGGGGCGGTCTCCATCGACTGGGCAGACATGCACGATCAACAGGGTCTCGAAGACATCCTCGCGCAGCTCATACAGCCCGCCGAAGACGAGTATTTCGACAGCGGCCTCGTCAGCGCCAGGGAATGGATCGAGCTTGCTGCCAACAGTACCGAAGGCACGGACTTTGACTGGCTCATCGCGCAGCTCAAAGAAGCGCGCCTGGCATCGATATGGGCGCAGCTTTACAACGCAACCGGGCTCTGGCTCACCTGGGACCTCAGCGGTGCGCGCTTCTCCAAATCGCTGAATGCATTTCCTGTCGGAGACGTTGCGTATCGCCACAATGGCATGCGCCAGGCAAGCGGTTCCGTAAAACGCGAAATCATGCGGCCATTCGATTCCGTCACGCGCCTTTCGCCGCGCCAGGGCGCAACAATGATCGACGTCGCGATGGCTTCGCTCGCGGTGCGACATCGAGAAACTTTGCACTTCAACTATGCGAACCCTGACGAGGTTTACGTGGCCGACGCGGGGGAGGGTATATCGATCGCCATCTTCGGCTTGCAGAATCGCCACCGCTATCCGCTCGAGTGCACGATGGGCTACCTGATTCTGGGCAATGGCGTACCGATCGGCTACGGCGGCGGCAGCGTGCTGTTCAAACAGAACAACATCGGCCTCAATATTTTCGACGAATACCGCGGCAGCGAGGCGGCTTTCCTGTGGGTGCAGGTCATGCGCGCGTACCACCACGTTACCGGCTGCACGCGTTACATCGCCAATGCTTACCAATTCGGTGCCGGCAACGACGAAGCGCTCAAGAGCGGTGCATTCTGGTTCTACTATCGCCTCGGCTACCGCCCGGTGGAAAAAGATGTTCGCAGACTCGCGGAACGCGAGTTCGCAAAGATCCGTCGCAACAAGAAGTATCGCAGCGATATAAAGACCCTGAGACGGCTCGCGAGTTGCGACATGCACTTGAACTTACCGGGTGCGCGGCAAAGTGAACTCGTCGACGAGCGCTGGTTCGAAACCATCTCGATGCTGGCGACCAAAGAAATAGCGGCTGCAGGTGGCAGCACCCGCAAAGCTGCAGCGAATCGCGTTGCGCGTCAGCTCGCCGAAGACCTGGGTATTCACTCTTTTAATGAGTGGTCAGCGGCAGAGAAAAATGCGTTCAAGCGCATCGCGCCTATTGCAGCGTCGACAAAGCCCAGACGCTGGCCCGCGCGCGCGAAACGTGCGATGGCTGAACTGTTACGCGCCAAAGGCGGGGCCGATGAAGCAAATTACGCGCGGCTCTTGGGCGAGCATCGGCCGTTCCTCTCCGCGCTGCGCAAAGCGTGCCGTCGTGCCGACTCTGAATAGGTCAAGGACAGGCCGGGAAAGTCGATAGCTGACTCCTCATCCCAACGAATGCTGGATTGGCGCGATGGATTCGGCGCGACTTTCCAGGCTATCGAATTGATGCAAGCGTTATCAAAAACCTCAAGACGTATCGCAAAATCGACGAAGCCTTGAAACTGTACGATTCGGTCGTCCTGACGATACGGCTGAGACAGGCACTCGGCTTCCTGTTATTTACCTGGGTATGCTTATCAGGTTTCATCAAGGAGCCTTTCGAGAACGATTTTCTTCACTTTCTGGAAATAGTCTGAACCGGCGTGCTCGGGCCGCTGATGATACCAACCGATGATTGCCATGCCCCGGATCAGCAGGAAAGTCGGCAGCATATCGAGGTCTCGCTGTGCCAATGGCCGGTGCTCACGATACCCTTCGAGCAGAGCGGCACGCAGCGCATCAAAGTCAGGGGCGAACCTGTATTCAACCAGCGCCGATGCAAAATCGTACAAGTGCCACCCATACCCCGAATCGTCGAAATCGATCAATGCCAGATCTTTTCCGTCGTAAACGATGTTGTCCGGGTGAAAGTCGGAGTGAATCAGCCCGAAATTGTCGGGATTCGCTCCATAGTCGCTCAGTGTGGCGCGACATCTTTGTCTCGCCTGGATTAACAACTCTTTCTCGGATTTTGTGAGCTCCGCGTGGTCCCAGAACCTGCCCCAGCGCGGCTGTTCTCCCAGCAGACCCTCGAGATCGAGTCGACACCTCTCAAAACCCGGCGGCGCCTTCCAGCCCGCCGATTGATTGTGGAGAGCAGCAGCTATTTCGCCGATCCTGCGATAAATGAGTTGTCGCTCTTCACTTCCGACGTCTGTGGTCAGGTAATCCGACAGGTTCCGGCCCTCGCGCCAGGTAATCATACCCGCGTACCGTCGTTCGCCTGTGCCGGGGACATCGATCAACGCAAAGTGTTGTCCCTCGCGCGTGTGTAATGATTCGGGCACGGATATGCCGGCATCTTTCAGCGCCNNGATCGAGTTGTAACCCGGCCGGTGCAGCCGCAGGACATAGTCGTTATCGCTGCCGCGAACCGAGACCCGAAAGGTGACGTTCTCGGTATGCGCGATGAGTTCGACGTTCTGCGCCTCGACCGGAAAACTCTCCAGTGCTTGCAAAGCCGCTGGCGTGTAACAGGACTCGACGAGGTCTCTCTCCACCTGTTTCCCTCATGCCCTCGTCGAAAGGCTATTGCGCCGCAGCGGGATATTCACGAGGCATCGGCGAGCGCCGGAATCGTCTTCTTCAACATCAGGTACATATAGAGATAGACAAGCATCGCCGCAATGGAAGCCGAAGCGCACAATATGAACACGCCGTTATAGTCGAAGGCATAAGCCAGTACCGATGCCGCAAGATTCGGGCCGAGAAAATTGCCCACGCCCTNNATTCGGGCCGAGAAAATTGCCCACACCCTGCGCGGCAGGAATCAGCGCAGGGAACCTGCCGGAATGATCGACGTTGGCAATCGTCGCTGCCTGGTAGATATCGACAAAAATCCAGCAGAAGTTAAAGAAGAACATGCTGATCGCAACCGTAGCGTTAGTGATGCCGAAAACGAGCATCAGGACGATACTGGCCTGGAATACCAGGGTGACCAGCAACGGCCGTGCCAGCCCGTAGCGGTTACTGAGTAACACGGCGAACAGGCAGCCGATCACCGAGAACACGGATGAGACCCACAGCATGCTGGCGACCCATTCGGGCGAAGCGGCGGAGTCGACGGTGGACAATTCAATGTAAGTCCAGTACGCGCCGATGTTGATATACGTAAGGACGATCGCTGTCAGCACCATCCATGGCACGTAAGCCGGTACGTGTTTGTGCTCGGTGTGATGTTCGCCGCTGGGCTCCTCGACATCGACCTCGACGTCGAGCGCCTTGTCGACCGGGCGCCGGGGGAGCCAGGATATAAATAAGAGGCCGACGACGTAGGTGGCAATCAGCGTTATATAGATGCCCTCGATAGAGAGGTATGGCAGGAACGCGAGTTCTGCCCCCTGCGAACCGGCGAAGGCGAACAACTCGAGACCAAAAGCGAACGCGGGCCTGGAATGGCCGGCGATTGTCGCTACTGCGATACCCGTATAAATGCCACTGCCGGTTCCCGCCAACAGCCGGAGCCAGACCGTGACTTCGTAGCTCTGGTAAACAATACACAGCGCGTTCGCAGCAANNGCACCCGTCGCGAGGTAGCGTCGATCGACCCTGGCAACAAATAATGCAGAGATCACCGCACCGATCGCAAGTCCTCCAAGGTCAGCGCCGGCGACCCGACCAACCTCGACCTCGGAGAATCCCAGGTTATTGACCCACGATGTGCTGATTACGGGAAGCCCGACCATGACCGCATAGCCGACCAGGGCCATGTAGATGCCGAGGGTCAGAGACCGCCAGTCGTCGAATTCGGTGCGGTGATGCAGCAGCCTGCTGCTTTCATCTGTCATACGTATTCTTCCGGGCGTGTTCT